>OCAN01001285.1_pt1 | contig 13325 bp, 9 predicted proteins | sample 1538321 | NCBI WGS metagenome assembly OCAN01 (sample SAMEA2580294, study PRJEB22360) | human gut metagenome | biome: human gut; feature: human-associated habitat; material: faeces | place: Denmark | collected 2008/2010 | reverse complement strand
GCAGGCACGGCAAGCGGCGGGGGTTGTTGAGGGCCCAGCCGCAGCCGAAGTAGAAGGCACCCGAGACGTTACCCCCGATGATGCACCCGGCGCCGTACAGCCGTGGAATGGGGTTGCCGTCGAGGCCGATGATCTCGGCTTCCACGTTGGACTTCGCGCCGGCGAAGGTGCCCATAGGGCCGGGGCGCACGACATCGCAGTAGAACGGCGGCGTCGCGATGGGGGCCATGTTGGCCCTGCGGCCGAAGTCGGCATCCAAACCGGCCTCGCAGAAAGAGTTCCACCTCTCCACTTCGGAGGCGAGGGCGGTCGGATCGCAGCCGATAAACTCGGCGAGGCCATCAACCGAATCGGCCGAGAACGTAGTATCGCACGTGTCGGGCGTATGCCCTTTCATCTCGAAAAAAGGCGCCCCGGTCGCATCGTACACATAGAAGATATAACCCGTAGTCGGATCGTCGGGGGTGAAACCCTGCTTCCATGCAGCTTGCGCGCACTCGTGCACGACATAGCCCCACTCGGCATCGTCCTGGCAAAACCGTCTGCCGGTCTTGTCCACGAGGATGGCGTCTATGTTCGACGAGTCGTGGATATTGACGTCCTTGCCCAGGATCTCGCTCATACCCCAGTCGCTGATGCCGCCTACGTAGATAGAATCGTTCATGCACACGGCCTGCTGCATGCAAAGCTCAGCACCGATCTCGCGCAGCATCCGCACCCCGTCACCGGTATTCGAGTCCATATCGGGGTTGCCCGGAGCGAGCAGCCCTGCGCCTTCGAGCGTTAGGCCCCAGACGTTCTGCATGAGGCCCAGGTCCTTAGACATCTCAAGGTTGTTGTCCACCGAAGCGCACGCCATGACCACGCCTTTTCGCGCCTTGGCGAAGGAGCCGTCGGCCAGCTGCACGCCGATAACGGAGCCTTCGGCGTTCTTCAGGATGTGCGCCACCTCGCAGCCCATCTCGATTTCGATGTTCGACAGGCTTTCGGCGCGCTTTTTCAGCGTTGCCATATGGCCTTCCGTCGCACCGTAGGCATTGTGGTTGTACACCGAGCGCGGCACGACATCGGCCTCCGTGTCGCCGCATGACCAGACCGGGGGCAGCGGGCTTGCGCCCTCGTACGTGCGACCGGTGTCCATCATCCAATCGACGGCCTCGCCGGAGCGCAAGCACGCCTCGCGGATCATATCCTGGTTTCCCAGACCTTGCGACCAGCGCAGCATCTGGTTCGCGAACGCTTCGCCCGTATCGCCCGCGTAGCCGGTGATCTCTTCCTGAGTGGACCAACCCGCTGCCAGCATGTATCCACCGCATAGTGCCGAGTTGCCGCCGTACATCGCCTTGTCCTTCTCGAACACGACGACGTCGGCGCCGGCCTCTGCCGCCTCGATGGCCGCGCACGTGCCGCCGCTGCCCGAGCCGACGATGACGACATCAGTCTCGTACTTCCAGTCGACGTCGGCCGGGTCGAGGCCCCCGGTTGCCGCAGGCGCGGTCTGAGCCTGTGCTTCGGATGCGCTTTTCGGCGCGCAACCGGCCAACATGCCTGCTCCTGCCGCCGTGGCGCCGAGCAGCGTGGCCGCCTTGAGGAAGTCTCGCCTTCCCATTCCCCGTTCGATGCCGCGGCACTTTCCGTATTCCATGACACCCTCCTTCTCGATTCCATCGTGCGCTTCCCGAACACTCGGAAAGTCCCTTCGCAATCCCAGTCTAATCACAGCGCAACGTCAGGTAAAACACGGTATTGACCATTTGTTTTCGCAGGTCAAAATACTAGTTTTCCGCAAGTGACGATTTTCGACAGCAGACGCGCGGCCGAGAGGAGCGCGGCGTAGTATACTGCGAGCGCAACGAAGACCGAAGGGACGGAGATGCCGATGAAGGGGTTCGCCGACGCTGCAGCGCTCGAGAGCGCGCTCGCGCTTCTGCATGATGCAGAGCTCATGGAATTCGTCCAGGAACATCAGCACAACTACCTCTACCGCGCGGATTTCATGAAAGAGCCTATGCCCGGGGATGCAGACCCGGCGCTTATGTGGGAGCTCGTGTCTTTCGTCCGACGCATGGCGGGAAGGCCTACCGTGCGGGAGCTGAACAAGTCGCAGCCAATCGGCCGGCAATGCTTCTGGACGGCGACGCCCGAGATGATCGCCGGACTGAACGATATCGTGAGCAGGAGCAATCCCTCCGCCCAGCTAACGCAGTCGCTCGCGCGGCTCAGCACGCGACCCGCCATCCAGCAACTTGCGCTTGAAGAGCTGGAAGCGGCAGGGTATCGCGACGGCGTCGACGTCGAGCATGAAGAGCTGCGGGAGATCGTTTGCGACAAGCGAGCGCCGGAAACGCCCGAAGAACGGCTCTTCGCCAACGCGAGAGAGCTCATCGAAGAAATCGAGGAGCTCGCGTCCGAACCGTTCAACGTCGAGCTCATCGCCTACATGCACGAGCGCCTCGCGCTCGACACGAAGGGGCTTCGCGTCGAGCCTCGCCCTTCCCCCGCACCGAAGACCTCCGTCCCGTCACCCCCTTCCGATCAGCTGCTCGAATCGATCGTCGCAGGATGCGAGAATCCATGCCTGTGGGGTCCCCATCCTTTATTCGGCGCGCTGATAAACGCCGACACGATTTGGGTAACGCCGGCATTCGAGCGCTTCAACGGACTCATGGAGTTGCTCATTCGCTGGCGATCGTACTATGCGATCGGCGTCCCGGCCCTTCGCTTCGTGCCGCTATCCAAGATGCGCCTCGACTGGGAGCGACGGCTCGTCGGGCCCCCCGACGCCCCCATGCGCTACGGAGAAGCGCTCGTCGTCAGCAGTTTCGGCGTAGACAGCACCCCGTACAGCCAACAGATGATCCACTTTCTCGACAGAGGGCTGAACAGGCTCGAACGCATCGTGGCGCGCACCGAGGAGATCGGCGAGCGCTGCAAGCACCTCATCTTCGAGGACAGGAGGCTCACCCTGCGCCAAAAGCAACTGCTTGCCGATCTCGTAGACAACCCCTTGCTCGTCGTGGACGTGGGCATGTACGAGAAGCGATTCGACATCGCCGCTTCAACGGCGAGAGCTGATCTCACACGCCTCGTCTCGCTCAACTTCCTGCTTACGGAGTTCTCGGCCAAGAAACAGGTATTCTGGCTTCGCCCCGATATCTCCCGCGTGCTTGCCAGCCGCTCTGCAGCCTCAACTCCTGCTTCAAGCACGCAAGCTTGAAGCAGGCGCGCTCGTCGGGCGGTGTATGATCGGTTCACCAGTCGAGAGAAAGGTGCAGGCATATGGGCAAGTTCGTGATTAAGACCACCGACGCAGGATGCCATTTCGTGCTGAAAGCCGACAACGGCGAAGTCATCGCCACGTCGCAGGTGTACAAGTCGAAGGAGTCCTGCAAGAAGGGCATCGAAAGCGTCAAGAAGAACGCCCCGGACGCCGCCGTGGTGGAAGAGGACTAAGCGCACGCAGAACGTCCTTCGTCCCAAACGGGGATGTCCTCGTTTGGGACATTTCCGCCTGACGCCTCATAAGCAGCCGCTTCCCATCCGCGACATGCGACGGATTGCCAAAACGATTCGACGATCTTGCCTGTCGCGCAGGACGTTTTCCTATTGCGCGTTCGTCCACTCTTTCATCTTGCCGATCAATTCGTTCTTGCTATGGATATCCAGTTTCCGGTAAATGCTCTTTGCATGCGTCTGGGCGGTGCTTTTGGAAATGAACAATTCATCGGCAACTTTCGTCAAGCTGTAGCCTTGCGAAAAAAGCTGGATTACTTCGACTTCGCGCTGCGTCAATTTGTACTCGCTCACGCGTTCGCTTGGAACTCTTGCGGCGGAATTCGCCGCGCTATCGAGAGCTTTATCGCTCGAATTCGGCTGCTTTCGCAACGCCAACACTCCGAACGCTACAACAACAAAAGCCATCAAGGAAAACAAAACCATCAACACGAGCGTTTCCAACGACAGCAGCCCTTCATCCGGGGAAGAGCCCAGAACCCCGGGCACCATTACGTAGCTGACGAGCCACGACGCCACTTCGGTCAAAATACCGCAGACAAGAAACAGTGGTACGGGAGGGATCCTTCCCTTCGTGGCGATATCGCAGAGCAGCACCCATAAAAAGAAGTCGAGCGATGATCGGGCGACGACTACGATATGGCCTCCCTCCACATACGAGCCAAATATGAGCGACGCAAACATGCCCGAAAAGAAAAGCAACGCCAAAACCATCCAGCAAACAAGGGTCAGTCGACCGATGCTCATTCTTTTCGCCATCGACAGAGGCTTCGAACCCGCAGCTTCCCCGTTGCCGTCGATACCGTGCTTGGTTTTGAACCAGTACCAAACACATGCCGCAAGGATCAAACCCGATACTCCGATTGAAATCACCCAACGAAGGTAGGGGACGCTTTCCGAAGAATAACCGGTGTCGATAATGCCGCGCACTACGCTCCCCGCAAGCAAGAAAGCAATATAGAGGCCTATGTACAATGTCGTAGTCTGGTTAATCCATTTTTTCGAGCCCGAGGGCTTGCTTCTTTTCTGCTTTGGAATCCGACCCTGAGGTTGAGCCAGACACCAGGACAACCCGACGATTAGCGGAGTCATTGTCGTAAGAAGAGGCTTCATCGAAGCAAACGAAAGAGAAAGGGCCGTAAGGAGAACGATGCTCATGAAATACGATATCGCCAGCAAGACTAGATGCTTTGCCCCAAACGAACTCGAGAAGTACTGCGCCCAAGCAAGATAATTTCCCAAAAACCCGATAACGGTTAACAAAATTGAAAGCCAGAAAACGACCGCATCGAAAACTCCCGCTTGAACGCACATGTTCAAAACTGCGCCCATGGTTCCGATGATCGACGAAGCCAATACGACCCTTTTTCCCAACGAATAGCATCCGCCGCTTTTCTTGAAGAAAAAGAGGGCGATCACGCTCAAAACAAGCGCTTCGATGAGAAACACGGTGTAAAGCTGGATACCGTATCCGAAAACCGAAACCTCGCTACCGAGAGGATACAAAGTCCCAAAAACTGCCTGATAGCGAAAATATGCCCAAAAGAACGTCATGCCTACGATCGGTGCCACGATTTTTTTGACGTTCCCCATGCCCAGAGCTCCTTTTAAGCGAGTTTCCGAATAGCCGAATCCTTATTTGGACGCTTTTCCTCACGCATCGCTATTCTATTCCAGCAATCCCCTGTCCGTTAGTATACCCTGCCACACATTCCAACCGCCTCATTCCCAAGGGCCTAACTGACAATCAAACGGGCAAAAAGAAGCCATTTCTGTAAATATCCCCTATTTTATGGTCAGCTCTTCGGACATTTTTAAAGAATCCCATCGTTTATAGGATGGAGCACGCGCACGACCGAATCGATAATCGCCCTGTCGCTGCCAACGTTCGCAAAAGCGGACAGGAGAAAGAGGGGATGTATGAATCTGAATCGTCGTGATTTCTTAAAAGGTGGGGCTTTGATTGGCGGCACTGCCGCACTGGGCACCATGTTCGGATGCGCAGCAAGCCCAAAGGGATCAACCTCGGGAGCGGTTTCAACTGACGCAGGTTTGCCCGCAGGCACCACCGCCGAGGATTTCGCGCAGTCTTCGGTCTCGCTTGACCCTATCACCGCGTTCTCAGAAGAGAAAACCTACGACATCGTCGTTGTCGGCGCCGGCACGGCTGGCGTTCCTGCAGTATATTCAGCACTGGAAGAAGGAGCGACGGTCGCATGCCTGCAGCGCGAGGGCACGGTGCAGGCCAACGGCAACGGCTCGTCGGGCATCATTCTGGAAGAAAGCAACGAAGCCGGCATCTTGCAGTATATGCAAGCTTGGAGGAAAGCCGGCGGCTATCGCATGAATCCCGACTTGCTGAAGCTGTTCGTCGATCACTCCGGCGAGACGCACATGTGGATGCTTCAACGCTCGGCAGAAGTTGACTATATCCCGAGCCCGATCTCCGCAACGAAGACCACCTACGACGAGGGTAACTTCTGCACGGCCGTCATTAAGACGTATGGCCCGAAACCCAAGAACCACACTGACATCATGGCCCTTCTTGCCGCAGCAGCGGAAAAGCAAGGTGCGGAATTCTTTTACAGCACGCCGGCCGTCCAACTGGTCAAAGACGAAAGCGGCGCGATCACCGGCGTTATCGGCAAATCGGAGAACGACTACATCAAGTTCAGCGCAACCAAAGCCGTCATCCTGGCAGCGGGCGACTACCAGAACAACGAAAGCATGGTCGAGCGCTACTCCCCGGACGTCGTCCGCTTCGGCCGCAAGCAGATGAACCGCACGGGCGACGGCATCCTGCTCGGCATGACCGCAGGCGGCGCCATGTCGCCGGTCAACCATGCGAAGACCATGCACGACATGGATGCCGCGCCTATGCTCATGACCCGCATTCCTCTTATGGCGCTCGATGAAAAGGGCGAGCGTTTTATGAACGAAGAGATTCCGATGGAATCATGGGACTTGACGCTCAACACCCGGAAAGATGTCGAGGATCCCGGGCGCTTCTTTCGCATTTTCGATAGCGATTATATGGTGAAATACGGATCGAAAACCTCAATCGAATCGCTTGAGAACTATATTCCCGGCTTCAAGGAGAGCCCGGAGAACGTCTATCCTTCACTCGTCGACACGCATCGTGCCGATACGTTGGATGAATTGGCGGAGCAGTTGGGCATCCCCGCCGACGCCTTGAAGAAGAGCGTCGAGAAATGGAACGAGGCGTGCGCATCGGGCGTCGACAACGAGTTCGGCGTGCTGAAGGAGAACCTGCATCCCATCGACACACCGCCCTACTGGGGCATACGCCAATGGATCCGCTGCAGCGCCATCAACTCCGGCGTCATGGTGAACGGCAACTGCCAGGTCCTCGACGCTCAGGGCAATGTCATCAAGGGGCTGTACTCGGTCGGCTCCGGTGCCGGAAACCTGTGCGGCGGTTTGGAATGGAACCTTGCCCAGGGAGGCCTGTGCTGCGGTTCCTACATGACGATGGGCCGGTATGCAGCCATCCACGCCATTACCGGCAAGATGGAACCGAGCAAGCCCGCCACATACGAAGACACCAAGAGCTATTGGGCTAAGTAGCGCCCCTTCTTCCATCCTCCCTCCCTTGCGGCCACCGGATGCCGCCGTGGTGGAAGAGGGCTAAGCACGAAAGCGGCCTCCGGATTCGGAGGCCGCTGCATGTTCACGCAATTACACCTGACCAAAACATGACGGCTTTCACATCTTGCCCTTCAACGATGTGAAAGCCGTCATGTTTTGCTACAATGCAGTCACCACAACTGCTCTTCGCAAGAAGATGCATCGACAATTTCATACATCGCAAGCTTTCAACAGCAAACGAGGAGGGCATCTGCCCCCTCCTTTCGATTGTTGGGCTTGCGCTCATATTGTCGATGCGGAGCAGTTGTGGTGACTGTGGTGGGTGCCTTCCTTACTTGCTCTGGGTAACAGGGGCTTCCTCTTGCAGTCCAACAGATTGCTCGACAGGAGGAGCCAAAATGAATCTCGTAAGCGCGGTTTGCCCTAGTTGCGGTGCCCAAATCCAAATCCCGCCTGATCAAGACAGGGCGTTCTGCTCGTATTGCGGAAATCAGATTGTGGTTAAAACCGAAATCGCCGACAAGGTGAAAATCGACGGCGTGGTGAAGATCCAGTCTGCCGACTTCATCATCGAGGCGGGGGCTCTGAAGGAATACCACGGAGCCGGCACCGACGTTGTCATACCGGATAACGTTACGAACATAAGTGGAGCATTTCGGAAGACGTCCATTACTACGATTACCTTACCTGAAGAACTCCAAGTGCTATCCGGCGCCTTCGATAGCTGTTCTTCGCTCAGAGCCGTCAACTTGCCCGAAAGGCTTCAGGACATCTCCTACTCCTTTTTCGGATGCGAGTCGCTCAAATCTATCACGCTTCCCGACGGACTCGAGAACCTGAAAGGATCTTTCGGCTATTCAGGCCTCGAACGCGTAACCATACCGAGCGGAATCGGCACGATAGGCGGCAACGATCTTGATGACGGCTGCTTTTCGGGCTGCGACTCCCTTGCAGAAGTCGTCATTGAAGAAGGAGTCTCCTGCATAGGAACGAATTGCTTCAGCCATTGTTCCTCACTCGAAGAGGTCATCATCCCTGCATCTGTCACAAAAATTGGAAATTTTGCTTTTCAGGAATGCAAAAACCTATCGGACGTAACCATCCTGGGATCAAATACCAAGCTGGAAATGAGCGCTTTTCGGCACTGCCCTTCTTTGACCACCGTCAACGCACCGACATCTGTCTTGAAGAACATATTCCGCGACTACGGGAAACCAGAGTGGCGTCCCTTTTACGACACCCCCTGGTATGACACGCGAGGAAAGGAGGAACGCAAAGCACTCGGCATTTGCGAACACTGCGGAGGTAACATCAAAGGCGTCCTTGTCAAAAAGTGCAGTCACTGCGGCAGGAAATACTAATTAGAAAATACATGGTCGCAAGATCGACAGAAGGGTGCGAATCCTATGGGACTCATCAAGGCAATGGGAGGTTCTACTCGGGGAGTTCTTGCCGATTCGTGGAGAGATTTCTTCTACTGCGAGTCGCTTGATGCCTCCACATTGGCGTCAAAAGGACAGAAGAAGACAGGGAACCCTGATCGTTCCTCAAACGCCAAGGGAGACGAAAACGTTATCTCGAACGGTTCAATTGTTGCCATAAACGATGGCCAGTGCATGATCATAGTCGAATCAGGAGCTGTCGTTGACCTTTGCGCCGAACCCGGCGAATACCTATATGAAACGTCAAGCGAGCCGAGCGTCTTCTACGGCCCGTTGGGCGCAAACGTCAAGAGCACGTTCAAAGAGATGCAACGTCGTATAGGATTCGGCGGCAGTCCCGGGAAAGACCAGCGCGTTTACTACTTCAACATCAAGGAGATCGTCGGAAACAAATACGGAACCCCTAACCCCGTTCCCTTCCGCGTCGTCGATGCCAATATTGGCCTTGATATCGACATAGCCGTACGCTGCAATGGCGAATATTCGTACAGGATAGATAACCCCCTGTTGTTCTACCGCAACGTTTGCGGGAACGTTGAAACCACCTACACAAAGGATCAACTGGATTCTCAGTTGAAAAGCGAGCTATTGACCGCCCTGCAACCTGCATTTTCCCGCATCTCGGCTGCTGGCGTGCGATACAGCAACGTTCCCGCGCATACTCGCGAACTTGCAGCGCTTCTAAACGAAGAGCTCACTGACACATGGCGAAGCCTTCGCGGAATGTCCGTCGTGTCCTTTGGAATGAATTCTATTCGAGCTTCGGAAGAGGACGAACTCGTTATCAAGCGACTTCAGAGCGCTGCGGTGATGCGCGATCCGAATATGGCAGCCGCCAATCTGGTAGCCGCCCAATCCGACGCCATGCGCATCGCGGCAGGAAACGCAAACGGAGCAGCTAACGGCTTTATCGGTTTAGGGCTAGCGAACATGACAGGCGGAACGGATGCGGGACGTTTGTTCACCGACGCAGCGACCAGCTTTCATCATTCCGGATCCTTCAATCAGCAGAACTGGACTTGCTCTTGCGGAGTAAAGAACTCGGGGAACTTCTGCCAAAACTGTGGCAAAGAGCGCTGCAGTGATTCCGCATGGACTTGCCCTTCATGCGGTACGAGCAGCGCAGGGAACTACTGCTCGCAGTGCGGCAAAGCCAGAACGCAGCCCTGATGCATTCCTAGAACAGCATCAGGAACAAGTGCGTGAAGGCGAAGGCCAGGAGGCCGCAGCCGGGGAACGTGAGGATCCAGGTGAGCACCATCCTGCCGGCCAGCCCCCACTTCACCGTGCGGATGCTCTTCTCGGCACCCACACCCATGATGGCGGTGGTCTTCGTGTGGGTGGTGGATACGGGCATGCCGGTGAACGTGGCCAGGCCGATGCAGAAGCAGGCCGACAGGCACGCCGCGAAGCCCTGGTATTGCTCCATCTTCACCATGTTCATGCCCACGGACTTGATGATCTTCTTGCCGCCCACGGCCGTGCCCAGCGCCATCGTCGCCGACACGAGGATGATCAGCCAGAACGGGAACTCCACGTTCGAGTCCACCGCGCCGCTCATGCCGATCATGATACCCAGCATACACAGCGACAAAAACTTCTGGCCGTCCTGTGCGCCGTGGAGCACGGCCACGCCCGCGCCCGAGATGATCTGCGCCCACTTGAAGAACGAGTTCGCCTTCGCGCGGCTGAGATGCCAGCACAGCTTCTTGATGAGCCGAGTGAACAGCCATCCGGTGCCGAATCCCAAAAACGTGGAGATGACCAGGCCGTAAATGACCTTCATCCACTCGTCGCCGTTCACGCCCGCCAGGCCGCCCTGCAGGGCGATGGCAGCTCCGGTGATGCCGGCGATGAGCGAATGGCTCTGCGACGTGGGGATGCCGAAGTACCATGCCGCCACGCCCCACACGATGAGGGCTACCATGGCGGCGGCCAGCGCGATGAGCGCCGCGTGGTTATCGCCGCCGAAATCGACCATCTTGAAGATGGTCAGCGCCACGGCCGACGACACGGCGGTGATGGCAGCGAGACCCACGAAGTTGCAGACCGCCGCCATCGCGATGGCAGGACCCGGCCTCATGGCCTTCGTCCCCACCACGGTGGCGATCGCGTTGGGAGCGTCGGTCGCACCGTTCACCACGGTCGCGCCGAGCGTCAGAACAACGATGAGGGCGAGTACCGGATCGCCCATGAGCGCCCCGACGAACGCCCCTAAATCATAGCTCATGCCGGTTTCCTCCACACCCGATCGCTCAAGACAAAGCACTCGGAGCAATGATAGTGATGAAATGTCAGGATTGGGCAACGAAAAGATCAAGTTTAGGTAAAATCGCTCGTCGCACGCCCGAAAGCATCCGGCTGAATGTAAAGAAAAGCGCCGCCCGCGCGGTGCGGGCGGCGCTGGAAGGTCGAGCAGAATGCAGCCTCAGCGAGCGAGACGCTGCTCTACGGCATCGGCAATGCCTTCCGCATCAAGGCCGAGGTCGTGCAGCAGCTGGTTCGAGGAGCCTTGGGGCACGAACGTGTCGGGGATGCCCAGCGTCAGCGCCGGGACGGCGGCTCCTTGACGAGCCAGCTCGTTCAGCACGCCTTCGCCCACGCCGCCGGAAATGATGCCGCCCTCCACCGTCACGACGAGCTTCGTCTGCGCCGCGCGGGCGATCTCGTCCACGTCGAGCGGCTTGACCCAGCGCATGTCCACCACGCGCGCGTCGATGCCGCGCACGGCGAGCAGCGCCGCCGCTTCCTTGGCGCGCGACACCATGCGTCCGAACGCGAGGATGGCCACGTCGTCGCCTTCGCGGATCACGCGCGCCCTCCCCTCTTCCAGCACGTGCGGCTCGTCAGGCAGCGCGACGCCTTCGGCCGCCCCGCGCGGATAGCGGATGGCGAAGGGGCCGCCCAGCTCGAGCGCCGTATGCAACGCATGCACGAGCTCGGCTTCGTCAGAGGGGGCAAGTACCCGCATATGCGGGATCATGCGCATGTAGGCGAGATCGAACATGCCGTGGTGCGTGGGGCCGTCCTCGCCCACGATGCCGGCACGGTCGATGGCGAACACCACGTCGAGATTCGGCAGGGCGTTGTTGATGATCACCTGGTCGATGGCGCGCTGGAGGAACGTGGAGTACAGGGCCACGACCGGCTTCATGCCGCCCGTCGCCAAACCGCTGGCCAGGCCCACCGCATGTTCCTCGGCGATGCCGGCGTCCACGAAACGCTCGGGGAACTCCTCGGCGAACGCATCGAGGCCCGTGCCGCCCTTCATGGCTGCCGTGATGGCCACGATGCGATCATCGCGACGAGCCTCGGCGGCCAACGCCTTGCCGAACACGCTCGTGTACGAAGGCGCGGCGGACGGCTTCTTTTTCACATCCCCCGTGGCGATTTCGAACGGCGCGATGCCGTGGAACTTCTCAGGGTTCTGCACCGCGGGCGCGTAGCCCGCGCCCTTGCGCGTGACCACGTGCATGAGCACGGGCACGTCGGTGTGCAGCACGGTTGCCAGCGTCTCCTTGAGCAGACCGATATCGTGACCGTCGATGGGCGCCGTGCAGATGATGCCGAGCTGCTCGAAGATCATCGTGCGCGGGATGACGAACTGCTTCATCGACTCTTTCATGTTGCGCCCGAAATTCGCCAACGCGTTGCCGAACGCGCCGCTGCTTTCGAGCGCCTCCTGCACGGAGTCACGGGTCTGGCGGTACTGCGGGGTGGCGCGCATGTAGCCGAGGTGCTTCATGAGCGCGCCCACGTTGCGCGAGATGGACATCTCGTTGTCGTTGAGAATGATCACCATGGGCGTCTGAGCTTGGCCGATGTGATTGAGCGCCTCGAACGCCATGCCGCCCGACAGGGCCGCATCGCCGATGACGGCCACGATCTTCTCGTCGCTGCCGCGCAGCTCGCGCGCCTCGGCCAAGCCGAGCGCCACCGACAGGGAGTCGGAGGCATGGCCGGACGGGTGCACGTCGTAGGGGCTCTCGTCGGGCTTCGGGAAGCCGCCGTACGTGCGCAACGTGCGAAACTCGTCGAGACGCCCGGTGATCAGCTTGTGCGCGTAGGCCTGGTGGCCCACGTCGAACACGATCTTGTCGTGCGGGCAGTCCATCATGCTGTGCACGGCCAGGATGATCTCCACCGCGCCGAGCGACGAAGCCACATGCCCGCCCGTTTCGGACGCCGTCGTGATGATCTCCTCGCGCACTTCCTGCGCGAGGATGGACAGCTCCTCGTTCGTAAGCAGCTTCAGGTCGGCAGGGGACGACACGATATCGAGAATACGCTTATCCATATGCATCCTTACCAGGGGCTACGCCGAAACCGACGCACCCGTCTCCTGTGCGGGCACATCGTCGGACGGCTCGTCCGACACCTCGTCCGCTCCCTCGACGCTCTGTTGCGTTTCGATATTATCCTCGAGCAGGTCGCTGGCGCGCAGCCCGAGCCCTACCGCCTCTTCGTACAGGGCGAGCGCATCGTCGAGCGCCAACTCGTCGTCGCTCACCGCGTCGACGATCTCGTCGAGGCGGGTTTTCACCGCCTCGAAGCTATCATACGACTCAAGCGCCATGGGAGAGCTCTCCTTCCGGCGACTTGTCGTCCTGGGCCGCGAGGGGCTCAACCTGGTCGCATGCGGTATCCGCAGCGTCAGGGGAGAGGCCGTCGGAAGCAGCGTCGCCATCGGCGGGCACCTCGGGGTCGCCCTCCGACTCCGCCCCCTCGTCTTCCTCCCCTTCCAGCATCTTGGCGATGCGG
>OCAN01001276.1_pt1 | contig 13413 bp, 12 predicted proteins | sample 1538321 | NCBI WGS metagenome assembly OCAN01 (sample SAMEA2580294, study PRJEB22360) | human gut metagenome | biome: human gut; feature: human-associated habitat; material: faeces | place: Denmark | collected 2008/2010 | reverse complement strand
ACCACACGTAGAGGGAAGGGGGCTCCCCCCCCCCCGCCCCCGCCGGCCCCTCCGGCTCCGGCTCAAGCGGCTCCGGAGTGCAGGACGGGCCGTCGGACGGGGAGGGCACAAAGCTGGCGTTGGTGGCCTGGGGCAGATAGAAGAATTTTTCTGTTTTGTCCATAGAACGGCATCCTCCGGGTCAGGGGGCGAACACGGGACGAAATACATACGCCCACAGAGCCCACAGCAGAAGGGCGGAGCCCAGCACCCCGGCGGATACGCGCACCCACCTGGGCGGTCTGGGCCAGACGGCCAGGGCGATAAGGGCGAAGGCCGCAAGCCCCAGCAGAAAAGGGGCGTACATGACCAGCAATGTGTCCCAGCCCATATCCCACCGGCCCATGTTCAGTACCCGAACACCTTGGCCACGCCCTCCAGCATGTCGCGGATGGGCAGGCCGTAGGGGCAGCGCTTCTCGCAGGCGCCGCACATGACGCAGGAGCCGGCGTGGTAGGGCATAGCCTTGTAACGCTGCTCGGCCCAGCCGGCCAGGCCGTACTTGCGGGCGTAGTTGGCCATCAGAAAGTTGGAGGGGATGTCAATGCCGTTGGGGCAGGGGGCGCAGTAGCCGCACCGGCGGCAGAACTGGGTGCCCAGCTCCTTCCGCACGGCGTCGCACCGGGACAGCTCTTCCGCCGTCAGGGGGGCGGCAAGGTTCACAGAGGCGTTGCGGTCCACTTCCTCAGGGGAGCCCATGCCGGGAATCATGATGTCGATGACCCCGGAGGCGGCGATGTACCGCAGGGCCAGATCCCATTCGTCCAGGTTGCCGCCGGCCAGGGGCTTCATGGCGATGGTGCCGATGCCCTTCTCACGGGCCAGGGCCAGCACGTCCCGCCCCTGATCCTCCACAATATTATAGGGGAACATAACGGTTTCAATGCGGTCGGCGTAGTCCTCCACCAAAATTTTAAGCGCATCAGCGCTGTGGGCGGTGACGCCGATGTGGCCGATCTTCCCGGCCTCCCTGGCCGCCGTCAGGGCCTCGTAGGCGCCGCCGGGGCCGAATACCTTCTCAATGTCCTTCTCCGGCAGGTTGTGGAGCTGATACAGGTCGATGTAGCCGGTGCGCAGGTTGCGCAGGCTGGTCTCCACGTCGGCGGCCATGGAGGCGGCGTCCCGGCTCATGCTCTTGGTTGCCAGGATAAACTTGTCCCGGCGGCCCTCCAGGGCGGCGCCCAGATACTCCTCGGAGACGGTATAGCCCCGGGCGGTGTCGATGTAGTTGATGCCGTACTCCTCCAGCTTATCTACCACAGCCTTGGTGTTGGCCCCGTCGGCCCGCTGGATGGGGATACCGCCAAAGGAGACTACAGCGGCCTTCAGGCCGGTCTTGCCCAGTGTCACATAGTTCATAATCCATACCTCTTATTCCATGCCCGGCTCACGCCGGACGTATTTGGGAAGTCTTTCCGCCGCCGGACGGGGGAACAGGCCGCCGGCCGGCCGGTCAAGTCATACATAATAGCAGTCCTCGCGCCATTTCCGGGGATTGGCATCAATGTAGTTCCAGATGCGCCGGTAGTCCGCCTCGCCGCGGATGACGTGGTCGTGAAAGGATTTCTGCCAGAGAGGAATGCCCGCCCGCCTGGCGGCGGCCCGTTTCATAGAGCCGATCACGGTGGAGAGCGGCTTTGTAGGGGCGGATATTATCCGCCCGTCCGGCTCCGCAAGCGCCAGAATCAGGTGAATATGATTGGGCATGACGACGAATTTATCCAGCGCAACATTGGGGTAGTGCGCCGGGATGGCGCGGATGGCCTCATCTACCACGCGGCCAATGGAGGAAAGCGGAACGCCCTGCGGCGGGCGGATGATATCCGCCCCTACGGACGGCTGCCAGAAAAGCGGCTGTTTGTCTTTTGTGCAGAGGGTGATGAAATAATAGCCCGCCTGGCTGTAATCATAGTTTGGCAGCCGGTTCGGCTTCCGTCTGGGCAGCGCCATGCCCCTCACCCATGTCCCCGCAGCTCGATGATGCGGTCGCGCAGGACGGCGGCGTACTCGAATTCCAGCCGCTTGGACGCCTCCCGCATCTCCTTCTCCAGCTTGGCGATGGCAGCCTCCCTCTCCTTTTTGGAGAGGGCCTTCTGAGAGTGGGGCAACTCGCCCTTGTCGCCGGACAGGTCGATCACGTCGCGGACGGACTTGATGACCGTCTTGGGCACGATGCCGTGCTCCCGGTTGAAGGCGTCCTGCTTGGCCCGGCGGCGCTCGGTCTCGTCGATGGCCCGGCGCATGGAGGGGGTGATGGAGTCGGCGTACATGACCACCAGGCCGTCGGCGTTGCGGGCGGCCCGGCCGATGGTCTGGATAAGGGAGGTCTCGGAGCGGAGGAAGCCCTCCTTGTCGGCGTCCAGGATGGCCACCAGGGACACCTCCGGCAGATCCAGGCCCTCGCGGAGCAGGTTGATGCCCACCAGCACGTCGAAGGTACCCAGGCGCAGGTCGCGGATGATCTCCATGCGCTCGATGGTGTCGATGTCGTGGTGCATGTAGCGCACCTTGATGCCCGCGTTGGTGAGGTAGGCGGTGAGATCCTCCGCCATCTTTTTGGTGAGGGTGGTGACCAGCACCCGCTCCGAGCGGGCAGTGCGGGCGTTGATCTCGCCGATGAGGTCGTCGATCTGCCCCTCCACGGGCCGCACCTCGATTTTGGGGTCCAGGAGGCCGGTGGGGCGGATCACCTGCTCCACGATCTGGCCCGACCGCTCCCGTTCATAGTCGCCGGGGGTGGCGGAGACGTACACCACCTGGTTGAGCCGCTTCTGAAATTCGTCAAACTTCAGCGGCCGGTTGTCGAAGGCGCAGGGCAGGCGAAAGCCGTAGTCCACCAGAGAGGTCTTGCGGGCCTTGTCGCCGTTGTACATGGCCCGCACCTGGGGAAGGGTGACGTGGCTCTCGTCGATGAAAAGGACGAAGTCCTTGGGGAAGTAGTCCAGCAGGGTGTGGGGGGGCGAGCCGGGGGCGCGGCCCTCAATGACCCGGCTGTAGTTCTCAATGCCGGTGCAGTAACCCAGCTCCTGCATCATCTCTACGTCGTACATGGTACGCTGCTTGATGCGCTGGGCCTCAATAAGCTGGTTGTTGGCCTGGAAGAAGGCCACCCGCTCCTCCAACTCCCGGTAGATCTCCTGGACGGCGGCGTCCATCTTCTCCTTGGGGGTGACATAGTGGGTGGCGGGCCAGATGGGGATGGTCTCCAGCCGCCGGATGACCGCACCGGTGACCACGTTGATCTCGCTGATACGGTCGATCTCGTCGCCGAAGAACTCCACCCGGATGGCGGAGTCCTTCCAGTAGGCGGGGAAGATCTCCACCGTGTCCCCCCGCACCCGGAACATGTTGCGCTCAAAAGCGATATCGTTGCGCTCATAGCGGATGGACACCAGCTTTTTCAGCAGCTCCTCCCGCTCCATCTGGGTTCCCACCCGCAGGGAGACCATCATCTTGGCGAAGTCCTCCGGCTCGCCCAGGCCGTAGATGCAGGATACCGAGGACACCACGATCACGTCCCGCCGCTCCATCAGGGAGGCGGTGGCCGCCAGCCGCAGCCGGTCGATCTCCTCGTTCACCGCCGAGTCCTTCTCAATGAAGGTGTCGGTGTGGGGGATATAGGCCTCGGGCTGGTAGTAGTCGTAGTAGGACACAAAATACTCTACCGCGTTGTTGGGGAAAAATTCCTTAAACTCGGCGCAGAGCTGGGCCGCCAGGGTCTTGTTGTGGGCCAGCACCAGGGTGGGCCGCTGCACCGCCTCGATGACCTTGGCCATAGTGAAGGTCTTGCCCGAACCGGTGACGCCAAGAAGGGTCTGCTCATCCAGACCGTTCTCAATGCCCGCCGCCAGGGCGGCGATGGCCTCCGGCTGGTCGCCGGCGGGCTGATATTCGCTGACAACTTGAAATTTCGACATAGCGCTGTCTCACCTCACAGGTCGGGAAATCGGAACGGCGGCCAGCCGCGCGCAGAAGCGCGCCGCCGCCCTGCGGCGTCCAAGCGTTTTGCGAAGCAAAACCTTGTCCAGACGGAATTCAGTTCCGTCTGGAGGGATAGAAAAACAGGGCTCCCGGCGGATTCATCCGCCGGGATACGCCGGCCGGCTGATATTCGCTGACTACTTGGAATTTGGGCATACCGTCACCTCACAGGGTAATTATAGCAAAACAAATGTTCGATTTCAACCGAGAATTTTAGAACCTGCCTTTTTACGGCTGGTAAAAGCCGCTGTCCCGGAGAGACACCATGTCGTCGTCCACAAAGATCAGGTGGTCTACCAGCTCAACGCCGAGTTTGGCCAGAAAAGGGGCCAGGCTGCGGGTGGTGGCGATGTCATCCTCCGAGGGAAAGGCGATGCCGGAGACGTGGTTGTGGGCCAGCACCACAGCAGCGGCGTTGAGGGCGAGGGCGGCCTCGGTGATGAGACGGGTGGTAATAGCCACGGCGTTGACGTTCCCCTCACCCAGCCGTCGGATGCCCAGCACCTTGTGCTTGCCGTCCATGCACAGCAGGCAGAGCAGCTCGTTCCGGGCCCCGAAGAAATAGGGCCGCAGGAGCTGGTAGTAGTCCCGGCTGTTCCGGGCGATGTCGTCTACCCGGGTGCGGGCAGTGAGGTAGCGGCCGGACAGCTCTTTCACTGTCTTGAGCAGCACCGCCCCATGCTTCCCCATGCCCTTGACCTTGCACAGCTCCTCCGGCGGGGCGTCCAACACCCCGGCCAGGGAGCCGAAACGGTCGATCAGTTCGTGGGCCAGGGGATTGGTGTCGCTGCGGGGATTGGCGTAGAAGAACAGCAGCTCCAGCAGCTTGTGGTCCGGGAAGGAGTCCGGCCGGGCCAGAAATTCGGTTTTCAGACGCTGGCGGTGTCCGTCGTGGGGGCCCATGGCTGAAGATCTCCTTTCCTGTGGATTCAAGCAGGCGGATGAGGGCATCCGCCTCCCTCCTGTCCTCGGAGCCACGGCTCTTACCGGGCGCCGTACTGCTCCAGATAGGCCTCCATCCTGCCCTTCATCTCGTCGTCAATATACACCCTGCCGTCGAGCTCCCGGTTGTGGAGGAAGGCGATGATCTCCCGGACGGTGACGATGGGGTAGACGGCGATGCCGTAGTCCTCCCGCAGCTCGTCCAGGGTGGAGCAGGCCCGGGTGCCCCGCTCCATCCGGTCCACGGAGACGATAAGGGCGCGCATCTTTACGTCGGCCACATGCTGGAACAGCTCGATGGACTCCCGTACGGCGGTGCCGGCGGTGACCACGTCCTCTACGATCACCACCCGGTCGCCGTCCTGGGGCTTGCAGCCCACCATGACGCCGCCCTCGCCGTGGTCCTTGGCCTCCTTGCGGTTGAAGCAGTAGGGGAGATCCCGCCCATAATTGCGGTACAGGGAGGCGGCGGCGGAGACGGCCAGGGGGATGCCCTTGTAGGCGGGGCCGAAGAGGCAGTCCACCCCGTCGGGGAGGTTCTGCTGGATGCAGGCGGCGTAGTAGTCGCCCAGCTTGGCGGCCTGGGCGCCGGTCTTGTAGTTGCCGGTATTGATGAAGTAGGGAGTCCTGCGGCCGGACTTGGTGGTAAAGTCTCCGAAGGTGAGTACGCCGGCGCGCACCATAAAGGTGATGAATTCTTCCTGATAGGTCATGTTCCCAAACCTCGCTTCTCCAAAAATAGTCGAATTATTATACCACTATTCAGGGGCGCGGACAAGGCCGTGTCTGCGGAAAGAAATTTGGAATTTCACTCTTTTTTAATGTTATTTTACCCGGGCGTATGGTACAATACCAAAGACTTCACAGATGAACAGATGAGGTGTTGCAGTTGGAACTCTTTGAATGGATGACCTCCACCACCTGGGGCGAGAGCCTGCTTACCCTGCTGGTGTCCATGGTGCCGGTGATCGAGCTGCGGGGCGGAGTCCCCTTCGGCACCGCCTTGGGGCTGGCCCCCCTCCACGCACTGGTGGTATGCATCATCGGCAATATGCTCCCCATCCCCTTTATTATCGTATATATCCGCCGGATCTTTCACTGGATGCGCCGCAGATCCCCCAGGCTCAACGCTCTGGTGGACAAGCTGGAGAAGAAGGCCCACCTGAAGGGGCAAAAGGTAACGAAGTACAAATACATCGGCTTGTGGCTCTTTGTGGCCATCCCCCTGCCCGGCACGGGGGCGTGGACGGGGGCGCTGATCGCGGCCCTGCTGGATATGCCCCTGCGCAAGTCCATTCCCTCCATCTTCCTGGGGGTGGTCACCGCGGGGCTGATTATGACCTTTGTCACAGGGGGCGTGGTGGCGATTTTCGCCTCCTGAGCGCCTTTTTCTCAGCTCCGGCATAGAATGGCCCGGAGGTGAGCGAAAATGAACGCGATTTGGCAAGTGCTCCTGGCCCTGCTGGCGGCGGTGGGCCTGTTGGCCCTGGGCTGGCTGACCTTCGGCCGCCTGCTGACCCCGGTGGGGGGCGGCGGGGGCGGTCCGGTGTACGCGGTGGTGCCCGCGTCTGGGGACGGGGCCCACCTGGAACAGGACGTGAAGGGGCTTCTCTGGCTGCGGGGCGGCGAGCTGGCCCGCTTCACCATCGTCATCGCCGACGGCGGGCTGGACGGTACGGGGCGGGCGGTGGCCGCGGCCCTGCTGGCCCGCGGCCAGGGGATCGTCCTCTGCCCGGCGGAGCGGCTGGGGGGGGGCCACAAAGGCATGAAAAGGGTCCGCCGGCCGGCGGACTTTTTTCTGCGCGCAGGGGCCGGGCGGCGCATTTCCGGCGCGGCAAAGCGGACGAAACTGCGTTTGCCGGTCGACAAATCGGGGCACAGATGATATGATATCCCGTGAGAAAAGGGAGGGAGCAGCATCCATGCAGGAGGCAGAACTGACTTACATCGAGGGCACCGTAGACGCCGTCATCTATCAACCAGGAGAACGGCTACACGGTGCTCCGCCTGGACGCGGGGGAGGGGCGGGGGCTCACCGTTGTGGGGTGCCTGCCCGGCGTGGCGCCGGGGGAGAGCATCTCGGTTCAGGGGACATGGATGCACCACGCCTCCTACGGGGAGCAGTTCAAGGCCGAGGCGGTGGAGCGGCGGATGCCCGCGGGCACCAAGGCCATCTTTGACTACCTGGCCTCCGGCGCGGTGCGGGGCATCGGTGCCGCCACCGCCCGGCGGATGGTGGAGGAGTTCGGGGAGGAGGCCCTGACGGTGCTGGAGGAGCACCCCGAGCGGCTCACTCAGATCAAGGGCATCACCCGCAAGCGGGCCCTGGCCATGGGAGAGCACTTCCGGCAGCAGATGGGCATGCGCCGCCTGCTGGAGTTTCTGGGGGAGCATGAGGTGCCCCTCCAGTTGGCCATGCCCCTCTACCGCAAGTACGGCGACCGGGCCCTGGAGATCATCCGGGGCAACCCCTATCTGCTGGTGGACCGGGAGCTGGGGGTGGACTTTTCCAACGCCGACGCGCTGGCCCTGTCTATGGGCATGGAGGGGGACGACCCCCAGCGGCTGGAGGCGGGGCTGCTCTTCGAGCTGACCCACAACCTGGACAACGGCCATACCTTTCTCCCCCGGCGCAAGCTGCTGCCCGCCACGGCCCAGCTCATCGGTGTGGGGGAGGAGGCCCTGGAGGAGGCGCTGGAGGCCCTGCTGGAGCGGGGCGAGGTGGTGGAGGAGCCAGTGGCCGGGGAGCAGGCCGTCTACCTCCATGATCTGTGCGAGGCGGAGCAGTATGTGGCCTTCCGGCTGTGGGAGCTGGCGGCGGGGGAGATCGTGGCCCCCCATGGGCTGGAGGAACTCATCGACCGCATCCAGGCCGAGCAGGGCATCACCTATGCCCCACAGCAGCGCCAGGCAGTGGAGCTGGCCGCCACCAGCCAGGTGATGCTCCTCACCGGCGGACCGGGCACCGGCAAGACCACCTCCCTGCGTGGAGTGCTGGCCCTGTTCGATGCCCTGGGGCTGGAGACCGCCCTGGCCGCCCCCACGGGGCGGGCCGCCAAGCGGCTGGGGGAGCTGTGCGGCGCGGAGGGGACCACGATCCACCGCCTTCTGGAGACCCAGTACGACCCCCACTCCGGCCGGCTGGTGTTTGCCCACGATGAAAGCGACCCGCTGAAGGCCGACACGGTGATCGTGGACGAGACCTCCATGGTGGATATCACCCTCATGCACGGCCTGCTGTCCGCCCTGCGGCCGGAGTGCCGGCTGATCCTGGTGGGCGACCCCGACCAGCTGCCCAGCGTGGGGCCGGGCAACCTGTTCTCCGACCTTATCCGCAGCGGGGTGATCCCCATGGTGCGCCTGACCGAGATCTTCCGGCAGGCCGCCGAGAGCGCCATCGTCCGCAGCGCCCACGGGGTCAACCGGGGGGAGCTGCCCGACCTGCGGGACAACAAGCACGACTTCTTCTTCCTCCGCCGCAAGGAGCCGGCCCGGGCGGCGGAGACCATCGTGGAGCTGGTGAAGACCCGGCTGCCCAACAACATGGGCATCCCGCCGGAGCAGATCCAGGTGCTCTCCCCCACCCGCAAGCGGACGGCGGGCACCGCGTCGCTGAACCGGGCCATCCAGGAGGCGGTGAACCCGCCCGGCCCCGACCGGCCGGAGCGCCGCTTCGGCGAGTACATATTCCGCCGGGGCGACCGGGTGATGCAGGTGCGCAACAACTACGATGTGGTCTGGAAGGACGGCCTCACCTCCGGCATGGGGGTGTTCAACGGGGATATCGGCCAGGTGGTGGAGGTGGACAACCGGGCCGAGCTCCTCACGGTGGACTTTGACGGCCGCCGGGTTGAATATACCCCTGATATGCTGGGGGAGCTGGAGCCCGCCTACGCCATTACGGTGCACAAGGCCCAGGGCAGCGAGTACCGGGCGGTGATCCTGGCGGTGTGCGAGGGGGCGCCCATGCTCCTGACCCGGGGGGTGCTCTACACCGCCATCACCCGGGCCAGGGAGCTCCTGATCCTGGTGGGGGACGAGGACGTGGTGGCCCACATGACCGCCAACGACCGCCAGCAGCGGCGCTACTCCGGCCTGCGCTGGCGTCTGGCCCAGCTGGCCAACGGGTGAGGCTCCACCCACCCCGTTTGGGCTGCGAAAAAGAAGAACTTAATATGCACGCATAAGTGCAAAGTGCGTGCACAAACCGATACCATCACCCTGAAAGGTGGTGTCAATATGAAGCGAGACAAGCACCTCGGCATCCGCATGGACAGCCAGCTCCACAAGAAGCTGGTCTACATTGCGGAGTATGAGGGACGCTCCCTCAACTGGCAGGTCATCCACCTCATCCAAGAGTGCGTCCGCGCCTTCGAGCGGGAGCACGGTCCGATTCCGGACGAGGAGCTGTCATGAGCGGGCCGGTGGGGGTCCTGCTGGATCTGCTCTTCCCGCCCAAATGCGTGTTCTGCGGGCGGCTGCTCACCTCGGGGGAGCGGGACTTCTGTGCCCGCTGCCAGCGGGAGCTGCCCTGGCTGGAGGGGCCGGAGGCGGAGCAGACGGGGGAGTTTTTCACCCTGTGCGCGTCGCCCCTGGCCTACCGGGACCAGGTACGGGATTCCATCCGGCGCTACAAATTCAAAGGGCGGCAGGGCTACCACAAGGCCTACGGCCGCTTAGTGGCCCAGTGCGTCCACGACCATCTGGACGGGCGGTGGGACCTCATCACCTGGGTGCCCCTCTCCGACCAGAGGAGGAGGGAGCGGGGCTACGACCAGGCGTTCCTGCTGGCCAGCGCCGCGGCGCTGGAGCTGGGGGAGGTGGCGGTGGAGACGCTGCGCAAGGGGCGCAACACCGAGGCCCAGTCCGGCCTGGACGGCGACGCGGCCCGCCGGGCCAATGTGCTGGGGGCCTACACCGCCGTGGACGCAGAGCTGGTGGAGGGCAAACGGGTGCTCCTCATCGACGACGTGATCACCACCGGCGCGACTATTTCAGAATGTGCAAGGATTCTGCGCACCGTGGGGGCCAGAGAGGTGGTATGCGCCACCTTGGCCCGGGCGAGAGGATAGAAACAGGGAAAGTTTGTGGAAATTAGCGTTGAAATAGGTCGGATACTTCGGTATAATATAGGGGATTATTCATGAAATTTTGGGATAAACTAAAACAAAAGCTTTCAAGACTTCGAGGTGCGGGTATGTTCAGTAAGGATATCGGAATCGACCTGGGTACGGCGTCTATCCTGGTCTACGTCAAAGGCAAGGGCGTGGTGCTGCGGGAGCCCTCCGTGGTGGCCATCGACAAGAACACGGGCAAGCTGCTCAAGGTGGGCACCGAGGCGCAGCAGATGCTGGGCCGTACCCCCGGCAACATCGTCGCCATCCGCCCTCTGCGGGAGGGCGTCATCTCCGACTACGACATGACCGAGCGGATGCTCAAGGAGTTCATCCGCAAGGTGACTTCCTTCCGGCTGTTCAAACCCCGCATCGTCATCTGCGTCCCCTCCGGCATCACCGAGGTGGAGGAGCGCGCCGTCATCGACGCGGGCATCCAGGCGGGCGCCCGGCGGGTCTATCTGATTGAGGAGCCCGTGGCCGCCGCCATCGGCGCGGGCATCGACATCGCCAAGCCCGACGGCCACATGATCGTGGACATCGGCGGCGGCACCACCGACATCGCGGTCATCTCCCTGTCCGGCATCGTGGAGTCCACCTCCATCAAGATCGCCGGCGACCAGTTCGACGAGGCCATCGTGAAGTACATACGGCGCAAGCACAATGTACTCATCGGTGAGCGGACGGCGGAGGAGCTGAAGATGCAGATCGGCTGCGTCTTCCCCCGCCCGGAGGAGCAGACGGTGGAGATTAAGGGCCGCTGCCTCATGACCGGCCTGCCCCGGGTGTTCTCCGTGTCCTCCAGCGAGATGATCGAGGCCTTCGAGGAGGTCTCCACCCGCATCCTGGAGGCCATCCACGGCGTGCTGGAGCGCACGCCTCCCGAGCTGGTGGCCGATATCTCCACCAACGGCATCTGCATGACCGGCGGCGGCTCCCTGGTCTGGGGCTTCGACAAGCTCATTGAGTCCCACACCGGCATCGAGACCCACGTGGCCGACGACGCCATCTCCTGCGTGGCCTACGGCACTGGCAAGAGTCTGGACGACGTGGACTCCATGCAGGACGGCACCATCAACCTCTCCCGCAGAAAGCAGATGAACTGAAGAATAAAACAGCACGCCCGGCCGCTTGGCCGGGCGTGCTGTTTTACGCTGCATTGCGGCTCAGCCCTCCCGCAGCAGGGCCTCGCCCACGGTGAAGATGTCACCGGCGCCTACGGTGAGGATCAGATCGCCGGGCCGGGCCAGCGCCCGCAGCCGCTCCGTCACCTCGGGCAGCGTGGCATAGTACTCACTGCCGGGGATGCGCGCCGCCAGATCCTTGGAGGAGATGCCGATGTCGTTGACCTCGCGGGCGGCGTAGATCTCCGCCAGAAGGGTGATGTCGGGCGCGCGGAGCGCCTCCACAAAGTCGTTGAACAGGGCGTGGGTGCGGGTATAGGTGTGGGGCTGGAAGGCGCAGATGACCCGCTCATAGCCCAGGGTGCGGGCGGCGGAGAGCAGGGCGTGGAGCTCACCGGGGTGGTGGGCGTAGTCGTCGTACACCTCCGCCCCGTGGTAGGTGCCCTTGTGCTCGAAGCGGCGGCCCGCCCCCCGGAAGGCGGCCAGGCCCTCGGAGACGGCCTTGGGCTCCACCGCCAGGGCGATGGCGGCGGCAGCGGCGGCCAGGGCGTTCTTTACGTTGTGCTCGCCGGGCACCCGCAGGGCCACGTGGGTGAACACATCCCCCCGGTACACCACGTCGAAGGAGGGCAGGCCCCGGTTCCAGGCGAGGTTGGCGGCGCGGACGTCGCCCTGCTCCAGACCGAAGGTGAGGACGGGCCGCTCCTCCCCCTCCAGGGTGTGCATGGTGTTGGCGTCGTCGGCATTGGCCACAATGATGCCGCTCTCCGGCACCCGGTCGGCGAAGGCGCGGAAGGAGTGCTCCACGTCGTCCAGATCCTTGAAGAAGTCCAGGTGATCGGCCTCGATGTTGAGGATCACCGCCACGGTGGGGAAGAAGGAGAGGAAGGAGTTGCAGTACTCGCAGCTCTCCAGGATGATGGTGTCCCCGTGGCCCACCCGGTAGCCGGAGCCCAACAGGGGCAGGGTGCCGCCGATCATCACCGTGGGGTCCATCCGGGCGGCCATGATGATGTGGGTGCACATGGAGGTGGTGGTGGTCTTGCCGTGGGTGCCCGCGATGCACAGGGCGTTCTTGTAGCCCCTCATGATGGCTCCCCAGGCCTGGGCCCGCTCAAAGACGGGGATGCCCGCGGCGCGGGCGGCGGCGATTTCGGGGTTTTCGTCGTGGACGGCGGCGGTGCGGATCACCAGCTCCGCGCCCTGGACGTTCTCCCCCCGGTGGCCGATGGCCACGGGGATGCCCAGGGCGCGCAGGTGCTCCACCGTGGCGCTGTTGCGCATGTCCGAGCCGGTGATCACCATGCCCGCCTTGTGAAGCACCTCGGCCAGGGGGGACATGGACACCCCGCCGATGCCCACCAGGTGGGCCCTGCGGCCGGGGGCGATGTAGTCGTGAATATTGGCGCTTGCCATGGGGTTTACACACCCTTTGCTCTAGTTTATAATAAGTTCCGAACACAATATTATAAACCATTATAGGCAAATAGCAAGAAAAAGATACCAGAGGGAGGCGGAAAAATGAAGGGATGGCCCATCCCCGGCGGCGTGCGGGCCTGCCTGGACACGCTGCGGCGGACAGGACACGCGGCCTACCCGGTGGGGGGCTGCGTGCGGGATCTCCTGCTGGGCCGGACGCCGGGGGATTTCGATGTGTGCACCGACGCCCGGCCGGAGCGGGTGATGGAGCTCTTTCCCCACACGGTCCCCACCGGCCTGCGCCACGGCACGGTCACGGTGCGGACGGAGGACGGGCCGGTGGAGGTGACCACCTTCCGCCGGGAGGCGGGCTATGCCGACGGCCGCCACCCGGACGCGGTGGACTTCGACGCCACTCTGGCGGAGGATCTGGCCCGGCGGGATTTCACCGTCAACGCCATGGCCCTGGATGAGAACGGTATGGTGATCGACCGGTACGGCGGGCAGACGGATCTGTTCCGAAACGTGATCCGCTGCGTGGGCGACCCGGACCGGCGGTTTGCCGAGGACGCCCTGCGGATGCTGCGGGCGGTGCGCTTCGCCGCCCAACTGGACTTCTCCATCGAGAAGGGCACCCTGGACGCCATCCGGCGCAGCGCCCGCCGGGCGGAAAACCTGTCGGGGGAGCGGATCAAGGCGGAGCTGGAGAAGATCCTGCTCTCCCCCCGGCCGGAGCTGGCGGGGGAGCTGCTCCGGCTGGGCCTGCTGGCCCACCTGGGGGGGAGTCCAGACTG
>OCAN01001271.1_pt1 | contig 13495 bp, 10 predicted proteins | sample 1538321 | NCBI WGS metagenome assembly OCAN01 (sample SAMEA2580294, study PRJEB22360) | human gut metagenome | biome: human gut; feature: human-associated habitat; material: faeces | place: Denmark | collected 2008/2010 | reverse complement strand
TATCGGCTGATCATCAAACCGACTGCGAAGATAGCGATAATGAAGCCTGTCAGAACCAGCATGTCGGCAAAAACAGGGGACAGGGCTTCCTTACTGAAACTCTTTAGTCCGATAATGGCATTATTTGCTTTAATGTACCAGTAGGTTGGGGTAAAACTGGCGATGGCCTTAACCGAGTCCCCCAACAGATATTGAGGAACAAAAACACCGCTTAGGAAGCAAAGCCCCAGTGAGACCACATTAGCAACGGCGCTTTGAATATTATAGCTTTTTATGAACTGACCTGTCAGAAAGGCAATACCGAGTGCAGTAAAGGTCATAAGCAGAGCATTGACACTACAGAGTAAAACCAGAGGCAGGTTTTCTGGCGTAATGTCATAAAGCACAAAAGCAACCAGAAGCATAAAGCTCCAGACAATGATACCGAAAATCGTGCTGGCGATTGCCAGCTGGGCATTAAAATTTTTAAGGCGCATAGGAGCACAGCTGTTCCGGCGTTTGATATCCTGATTATTAAAGACCATCATAATCGAGGAGATGCCGAGAATCAAAACAGCCAGCAGGGCATAGGCCAGATAATTAAAGTAATAGGAATAGCTTGGAATTCCCTCCTCGATGGAAATTTGATCCAGAGTGACAGTTGTCTGATCATCCATACTGGCGGCTGTCTTTTTTGATAGCTCTGCCTGGCTGATATCTGGAATTCCCTTTAGATAAAGCTGTGCCGTATTAAAATACTGGTTGACAAGCTGGCCCGCCTGATATTCAAAATCACTGTCAGGAACGGTGTTTTCAATGATTTCGGGTTTTTCTCCTGCCATAAAAGCTTTGGTAAACCCTTCAGGAATGGTTGCGATATAGACGACCTCTCTGAAAAAAAGTGCATCCTTGAATGTTGACGGATCATCCTTCAGTGGGACAATGTCAGCATTCTGGCCAAGATAATCGGTAAAGCCACGGAGCAGCTCGCTGTTTTCATCATGATTGATAACGGCCACCGATGGTTTTTGGGGTATAAAATTCGTATTGTTATTTGTCTGTGACATCATTGAAAATAAAACAGCCAGGCCGATGAAAATAACGATATAAATCATCATCTGCATGAGGTTGCTTTTAATGATTTTAAAATAGGTTTTAAAGACTTGCATATTGCTGCCTCCGAGTAATAAAGTAGGTAAGGGTGGAAAAAATCAGTGCAAATATGCACAGAATAGCGATGCAGGTATAAAACTTTGGTCCGCCGTCATAGTAATAAAGACTGTAAAAAGCGTCAGTAATCTGACTGACAGGGTTGACCGCCTCAGCCCAGGGAGCGTTCAGACGAATGCTGTACTTGATGTCTGGCGACATCATACCAGCCAGAAACGACATGAGCATGGTGATTGCCACGAGAATACCTGTCTTAAGGCCCTCGCTTCCTTTTACCAGAACACCGATCATTGTTCCGAAGGTAATGCCGCAGACCGACCCGACCAAGCTGATCAGAAGAATTTCAGGAATATGATTTCCCATCTCAACATTCAGAATAAAAACCATGTAGGCAATTAGGATAAGAATCTCAATAAAATGAATGGTTAATGTCGCGCAGAAGTTGATGCCCAGTAACTTAAGTTTGTGTGTAGGTGCGACAGCCAGACGAGAAGCCTTGTCCGATAAATTGGCCTGAATATCAACCATATCCTGAAGTCCCAGAAATGCGCCATAAAAGCAGGCCATTGCCAGGAGCGCATAATAGCTGATGAGGAGTGTGTTCAGGCTTTTGTCTGTCAAAGATCCAGCGATTGTGTAGTCTTTAGAACTACTGATATCATCCATAAATCCCTGAGCAAAAGCTTGTGGATTCGACTGAGCAACATCGGCAGCTGTGTGGTAAACCCGAATGTACTGATCCAGCACATTTTTGATAATCGTCTGATTGACTCCCGATTCACTCACTGTGAGCTCAGGTTTATCACCGCTTATGGCAATGATGCCGGATACTGTGCCATCAGAGAGCCATTCCAGTGCTTTGCTGGCATCTGAGGTGAGTGAGATCTTTAAAATCGAGTCCGGTTCACTGGAGACCGCTTTCAGGGTTTCCTTGAAACTTTCGCTGTTTTGATAATCTTCATTATCGATCACAGCAACAGGAATTGCCTTAAAATTATGACTTGAGAAAATGTTGCTGAAGGAAAAATGAAACAGAGTAGCCAGTAACATTGGGAAGAGCAGGGTCCAGAATACCAGTGCCTTATCCCGCAAAAGGCATTTTATACGGTTGGTATATAAAAAGGAAAACATGCAAGGCCTCCTAATCTCTCAGCTCTTTACCCGTGATTTCGAGGAATACATCATTGAGTGTTGGTTCCTCAGAAGTGACACGGCCAAAGCTGATCCCGTTATTTTGCAGATAGTTAAGCAACTGCATCAGATTATTTTTCCCACCGGAATAATGGATTTCCAGAAAGTTGTTCTGATAGCGGACCTTTGAAACAGAGTCCTGTGCCTCAATGATGCGAAGGTGAACGTCAGAAAGGTCAAAGATTTCAACATGTACGGTTTCTGCTGATCGAATCATGGCTTTCAGCTCTTCCTTTGTGCCCATTGCCAGGGTTTTCCCTTTATCCATAATGGCAATGCGGGTACAGATCTGCTCGACCTCTTCCATATAGTGTGAGGTATAGACGATGGTTGCACCCTCCCGGTTGAGCTTTTGAATACCCTCCAGAATAGCATTCCGGCTCTGGGGGTCGACGGCAACTGTCGGTTCGTCCAGAATAATAAGCTTTGGCTTGTGCGCAATGCCACAGGCAATATTTAAACGTCTGAGCAGGCCTCCGCTGAGTTTTTTAGGCAGAAAGCGTTTGAAATCTTCAAGACCGACAAAATGAATCGCCTCCTCAACCAGCGCGCGGCGCTCTTCTTTATCTTTAATGTAGAGACCGCAAAAGTAGTTGATGTTTTCATAAACGGTCAGCTCATTAAACACTGCGACGTTTTGCATGACAATTCCAATGTCCCGCTTGATAGCGTAGGAGGTTGGAGTCATGGGTTTTCCAAAAACCTCAATGCTGCCTTTGTCATATTTAAGTAAAGATAAAATACAATTGATGGTGGTGGACTTTCCCGACCCGTTTGGCCCGAGCAGACCAAAAATTTCGCCTTCTCTTACCTGAAGATTAAAATGATCAACGGCGACGAGTTCACCGTAGCGCTTAACTAAATTTTGAACATTAATGACCATGATGGTGCCTCCTGTATGTGATGCTTTTATTTTACGCTGATGTCTTAGCTTTCGGTAGTGTCTTACATCAATAAAATGTATGACAAATGTAATTAAGAAAATAAATTTGTGTAAAAACTAAAAGAGTGGTATAGTAAAGTATTAAGAGTTTTATTGAGGGGGAAGTTTATGAACAGCCTGTTTAACCGTGTTACGCTGTTGGTTTGTTCCTGTGCGCTGGTCGCCCTTGGCAGGATTAGTATTTTTTCAGTTGTTGCTTTTTTGGCTGCAGTGACAGTTTCAGCACTGAACTATTATTTTTCAAACCACTACTTTAAAATTGCAGCTATCGGCGTATTTACCATTGCTTCCTTTTACTTTACGGATTTTTTCTTTTACTATCCGCTTGTATATTATGATGCTTTCAGCAAGAGTGGCATTGGATTATTTTTTCTGGCTGGTACAGCCCTTGTGGTTAATCTGAAAAGCTTGCCTTTTAATATCGGACTGATCCTGGTTATTCTTTTTGGTCTTTCAGGCCTGCTTCGCAGAAACGAGGAGCTGGTCAACCGGCTGAACCGTGATTACCGTACACTTCGGGACACGACGCGTGAAAATGCAATGCTCTTAGAAAGTAAGAACAAAGACCTGATGGAAAAACAGGATTATGAGATTAATCTGGCGACTTTAAATGAACGAAACCGCATCGCCCGTGAGATACATGATAATGTTGGACATTTGCTGTCCCGTTCCATTTTACAGGTGGGTGCGCTCATGGCAATTCATCCAGAGGCACCGCTTCAGGAAAATCTGGTTGAAATCAAGGATACGCTTTCTCAGGCTATGGACAGTATCCGGGATTCAGTGCACAATCTTCATGATGAATCCATTGACTGCCAGACACAGATATGCTCACTGATCGATGATTTTGATTTTTGTGAGGTTTCCCTTGATTACGGAATTGAAGGGAATCCCTCGAAGGAACAGCGTTATGCCTTTATTACAATCGTAAAGGAGGCGCTTTCAAATGTTATGCGCCATTCGGACGCCAGCAGAGTAAAAGTCTCTCTGAGAGAGCACCCGGCATTGTACCAGCTCATTATCGAGGACAACGGCACTACAACGGCCTCAGGCCACAGCGGAATTGGCCTGCAGAATATTGCGGACCGGGTAGAGGCCTTGAACGGCAATCTGAACATTCGAAGAGAGCGCGGTTTTCACATTTTTATTTCCATTCCAAAGGAGGAACACCATGAAAGTAATCGTCATTGATGATGACCGTCTGGTCTCAGTATCCCTTAAAACTATTTTGGAGGCAGACCCTGAAATTGAGGTTGTAGCGCTGGGAAACAGCGGCGGAGAGGCTGTCGTTTTGTACAACGAGTATAAACCGGATATCCTGCTCATGGATATACGGATGGACGGTATGACCGGTCTTGAGGCTGGTGAGCTTATTCTTGCAGAGGACAGGGATGCCCGTATTCTATATCTCACCACTTTTTTAGACGATGAATATATTATCAAAGCGCTCAAAATAGGCGCAAAGGGCTATTTGCTCAAACAGGCCTTTGAGAGTATTGTGCCAGCGTTAAAGGCAGTTTACAGCGGACAGAGTGTGTTTGGCGATGAAATTGTGACTAAGATCCCGATGCTTCTTGGCGGCGAAGCCGCTGTGGATTTTTCCGCCTACAGCATCAGCGAACGAGATCTGGAAATTATTGAGGGAGTGGCTCAGGGGCTGAGCAACCGGGAAATTTCAGAAACCCTTTTTCTGAGTGAGGGGACAGTGCGCAACTACATCAGCAATATTTTAGATAAACTGGAGCTGCGTGACAGAACCCAGCTTGCCATTTTTTATTTCAACCATAAATAAGGAGGTTCTCTCCATGGATGATGAGATATTGAAAAAAACGGAAGAAAATAAAATCTTTTCCGGTGAAATTACACCTGAGGATATGGATGAGTTGTTATATCCTCAGGAAGGTAATCATGAAAAAAACAAAAAACAAGTAAAAGAAACATTCAGATGGAAGTCGGGCAGTGAAAAGGAAAAGCCCCGGGTTCAGCAGATGACGGACTCAGCCGTACTCAGGCTGATGGACCGCTATGCGGAAAAATCGAAGAATGCCGCTTTGGAAAGCGGCTCCGGCCAGAATGTTCGCCTTGAGCCGACACTTATGATTACGGACAGCTATTGGTACGGTTCGTCTGCCAAGCTGGCTTTTAAGATTGGTGAAGACCGCCTTTACGTTATAAAAGACCTGAGTGCTTTTATGGCGGCTTTTGAAAATGGAGAGGAAATCCGGTATGGTAAAGCCTTGATTTTACACCATTTTGAAGAGAATTTTGATGAGCGCAGCAGAAAGTATCTTCATTTTCTCAAAAGCTTTTACAATGAGAGCAACAATCGGGCTTTGGCGGTTTATAAAAAGAGCCTTAATGATAATGTAAAATACATGTACCTTAACGGCCCAACGCTTGACGCATATATGGCAATCTGGGACGAAGATACAGAGATTCCTGTTGATATTGAAGGCTCGGCCATGTCCGCCACGATTGTTCATTCTAACGCCCATATCAGCATTCGGATTTCTGATATGGGAAAGTCCTACACCATCGAACTTTTAAATGACGAGGCATTGGTATTAGATGGGCAGGAACGGCTTTATATCTTTGAAAAGGGAAAGCTTTATTATTGTGATCCTTCCTACAGCCGCAATACGAGAGATTTCCTGAAGACCATTATCCGCAATAAGCTGACAATGACTGTGATGAAAAAGGATATGAAGGGCTTCTATAATACAGTTTTATCCAGTCTTGAACCGTATTTCTCTTTTATTTCAGACTGCGACTTGAGTACCTATGAGCCTAAACCTCTGGTGGCTAAGGTTTATTTTGACGCGCCACAGGAGGACTTTGTCATGGGAAAAGTATTTTTCAGCTATGGTGATGAGGAGCATGAAGCGTTTAAACCCAAGGACCTGATTAAAAGTCAGGATCTGCGCGGTGAATATCAGGTAGAGCAGCTTATCAAAAGATATTTGGACAGCTATGATGCCATCGGTAATTTTGCATATATTGACGGTGATGAGGATAAAATTTTCGATCTTTTCAGTGAGGGTCTGGAGGCGATATCTTCAAATGCTGAAATCTTTGCGACGGATCAGTTTAAAGGCTTTAAAATCAAGCCGCCTGCTTCTGTTCGTGTAGGCATAAAGGTAAGCGGCGATCTGCTTGATCTGAAATTTGATCTGGACGGGTTGGACATACATGAGCTGACCGAGGTGCTGAACTCGTATCGCCGGGCTAAAAAGTACCACCGGCTAAGGGATGGCAGTTTTGTTAATATTCAGGATAATGCTTTAGGCGAGTTTTCAGAGTTAGCAGATGTATTAAGCTTGAGCGCAAAGGAAATTGAGAGGGGGACCGTGTCGGTTCCGAAGTTCCGAGCACTGTACCTGGATGCTCTGTTCAAACAGAGCGAGGGGATTAAATATAATCGGGATACTGTTTTTAAGCAGATTGTCAGAGATATCAAGGATGTTTCTGATTCTGACTTTGAAGTACCCACCACGCTGAAGCCCATTTTGCGAAATTACCAGAAAACAGGTTTCAGATGGCTTAAAACCATTGCTGCCTATGGATTTGGAGGTATCTTAGCGGACGATATGGGGCTTGGAAAAACGCTGGAAGTAATTTCTCTGCTGCTGTCTCAGAAAGAAAGCGAAGTTCAGACGACGTCTCTGGTTATTTGCCCATCCTCGCTGGTATTAAACTGGGAAAGTGAAATTACACGTTTTGCGCCTGAACTTAAAGCAATTGCCGTCATGGGAACTGCTGCGGAGCGCCGGGATAAAATCGCCGGAGCGGCCGAGGCAGATGTGCTCATTACCTCATACGATCTGCTCAAAAGAGATATTTTGTATTATGAAGATTTGCATTTTCATTATGAAATCATCGATGAGGCCCAGTACATTAAAAATCATAATACGCAAAATGCTAAATCCGTTAAGGTGATTAACAGTGCGGTTCGTTTTGCTTTGACGGGTACGCCGGTAGAAAACAGCCTAGCAGAGCTCTGGTCCATCTATGATTTTTTAATGCCGGGATATCTTTATACCTATCGGAAGTTCCGTGAAAAGTTTGAAATACCCATTGTCCGCGAACAGGATAAAAAGATACTGGAACGGCTTAACAAGCTTGTATCGCCCTTTATTTTACGCCGTTTAAAAAGCGATGTTCTCAAAGAGCTCCCTGAAAAGACTGAGACGACCATGTACGCATCTATGGATGGTGAACAGAAAAAGCTCTATCTGGCCAATCTTTTAAAAAGCAGAGAGGACCTGGCATACGAGCTGGACGGAGGCGATTTTGAACGCCGGAAGCTTATCATTTTGGCAATGCTGACTCGGCTTCGCCAGATCTGCTGTGATCCGTCACTTGTCTATGAAGATTACACTGATGTAAGTGCCAAGCTTGAGCTCTGTCTGGAAATACTAGATACCTCTTTAGCTTCTGGACATAAGGTGCTTTTGTTTTCACAGTTTACCTCGATGCTGGAGATCATTGAAAAGGAGCTTATTAAACGGGAAATTGATTTTTACAAGATCACAGGACGGACAAAAGCTCAGGAGAGACTGCGTCAGGTTAATGCCTTTAACGAAGATGATACGCCAGTATTTTTAATCTCCCTTAAAGCTGGGGGGACAGGCCTCAACCTGACTGGCGCTGATGTGGTTATTCATTATGACCCGTGGTGGAATCTCAGCGCACAAAATCAGGCGACTGACCGCGCTCACCGTATAGGCCAGACAAATAGTGTCCAGGTCTATAACCTTATCGCAAAAGACAGTATTGAAGAAAAAATACAAAAAATGCAGCAGGCTAAAGCTGAGCTGGCAGATTCGATTATCCGCGAGGGTGAAGGAGCCATTGCCAGCATGTCTAAAGACGAGATTATTGGACTTTTCGAATAGCTTAGAAAGGAAGTTCATATGAAAGAATACATGGAAAACCTGGAAAAAAGTGCGCTTTTTAAATCCATTCAGAGAGATAATCTTTCAGCTGTGCTCAAGTGTCTGGGCGCTGTTTTAAAGCAGTATGATAAAAATGAGCGTATCCTGAACAGCGGAGATGAAGTCATTGGTGTGGGGATTTTGGCTAAGGGGCGTGCCCAGCTTATCAAAGAGGATGCCATGGGGAACCGCAATATTATCGGCGAGATAGAAGGGGGTGAGCTTTTCGCAGAATCCTTTGTCTGTGCGGGTATAAAAGAAAGCCCTGTAACCGTCGTGGCCCTTGAAAGCTGTGTGGTTCTTTTTATTCAGGTCAATAAAATCATTGATGTCTGTAGCAATGAATGCAGTTTTCATAAGCAGATTATCAACAACCTGCTTAAGATTATTGCCAGAAAAAATCTGAATCTGAATCGAAAACTGGATTATCTGAGTTTGAGAACTACGCGTGAAAAGCTTTTAGAATATTTAAATGACCAGCAGCGCCGAGCCGGGACTAACCCTTTCACAATCCCTATGAACCGGGTACAGCTGGCAGATTATCTGTGCGTTGACCGAAGCGCGATGTCGAGAGAGCTTGGCAGGCTGAGAGATGAAGGAATCCTTCAGTTTAAACGCAGTCTTTTTTATCTGAAGGATATCGAGAATGACGCCTTATAGAGTACGAAGAAGCCGTCGTAAAACAATCGCGATTCATATTTTGCCCGATGGACAAGTGGAGGTCCGTGCGCCATTAAGGACGTCCCCAAAATTTCTGGACCGTTTTGTGCAGGAAAAGGCAGAGTGGATTGAAAAAGCCAGTACCGAAGCCCGAAAAAGGCATGAAAAACGGCAGGCATTTATATTAAAAGATGGCTGTTTACTGCTTTATATGGGAGACAAACTGCCACTGGTATGCTGTGAAATCGAAAAACCTCTCTTTGATAAGGAGTGCTTTTACGTACCCGAGGGATTCGCAGAGGAAAAGATTAAAGAGGCGATTGTGAAATTATATCGCTCCGAGGCCAAAAGGGTTTTAAATGAGAAGGTCCATTATTTTGCTGAGCAGATGCACGCGAGACCAACCAATGTAAAAATTAATAGCGCCCGTACGCGATGGGGCTCATGCTCTGGAACAAACAGTCTGAATTTTTCATGGAAGCTTATAATGGCTCCCGAAAGGGCCATCGACTATGTGGTGATCCACGAGCTCGCCCATACCTTTGAGCATAATCATTCGGCAGCTTTTTGGAACATTGTCGCTGCGTTTATGCCAGATTATAAAATGCAGCAAAGTATCCTCAAAGAATTAGGGATTCTGTTGCGTACACAAAACTGGGAGGTCTGATTATCATTGTGTTTAAGGAATTTGCTCCCGGGTATATCAACAGAAAATTATTTTAAGGAGGGTAATAATGAAAGAATTGTACGAGTTTGAGGCAGAGATTAAGAAAGTACCCGATATCAATGGTGCTTATATTGAAATACCATTCGATGTTAAAGAAACTTTTGGCCGTGGGAGGGTGAAAGTGCACGCTACTTTTGATGGCGAAACTTATGATGGAAGTCTGGTACGCATGAAAACACCTTGTCATATCCTTGGTATTCGAAAGGATATCCGTGAAAAAATCGGGAAACAGCCTGGCGATACCGTCCATGTAACGCTCAAGAAACGAGAGAACGAATAGGACAGAAAATAAAACATTTTGCTTTAAAACGAGAAAAGTTTTAACGATTTAAAGTGCCAAAATAAACTTTTGCGTTTGAAGGATTTAAAAAATAGTCTTTCAAATTTAGGTTTAAAGATTTCAAAAATTCATAAAAATTTAAGAAATATGCAAAAACAACAGATAAAGATTCATCTGTTGTTTTATTTTTTATCTTATTTTAAGGTTTTGAGGTTATAATAGATATATTATAATCTGATAAATAGACGAGGGAGAGTGAAAAAATGACAAATGTATTTTCAGAAGAAAAACCCGAAGTGCTCGACTATATTGAAAAATTAGAGAAAAACAATCATATTGATCCGGAATTGTTCGATAAATACAAGGTAAACAGGGGTTTACGTGACTTGAACGGAAACGGTGTTCTCACGGGATTAACAGAAATTTCTGAGATTATGTCCTTTATTATGGATGGAGACCAGAGAATCAACTGCGACGGACAGCTTTACTACAGGGGAATCAATGTTCAGGATCTTGTAAAAGGTTTTGTAAAGGAAAAACGTTTTGGCTTTGAAGAAGCGACCTATCTGCTTTTATTTGGCGAGCTGCCTAATAAACAGGATCTGGATATTTTTGTGAAGGTATTGTCGCATTACCGAACACTGCCAACAAGCTTTGTCCGCGATATCATCATGAAAGCACCCAGCCGTGATATGATGAATACTTTGGCTAGAAGCGTTCTCACACTTTACTCCTATGATGACCGTGCCAGTGATACGTCAATCCCCAATGTATTGCGTCAAAGTCTGGAGCTGATCGCATTATTTCCATTGCTCGCAGTATATGGTTATCAGGCTTACTGCCATTATGAACTGGGCCAGAGCCTTTACATTCATTCACCACAGCCAGAGCTCTCGACAGCTGAAAATATTCTGTATCTTTTAAGGCCAGACAGCAAGTATACTGAGCTTGAAGCCAGAATTCTTGATATTGCCCTGGTACTTCACGCAGAGCATGGTGGTGGGAACAACTCAACCTTTACCTGTCATGTCGTTACATCCTCAGGTACTGATACTTATTCTGCCATCGCTGCAGCTTTGGGATCACTTAAAGGTCCAAAGCATGGTGGAGCCAACATTAAGGTCTGTGAAATGTTTGAGGACATGAAGAAAAATGTCAATGACTGGAACGATGAAGAGGAAATCAGCATTTACCTGAGAAAGCTCCTGCATAAGGAAGCCTTTGATAAAGCCGGGCTGATCTATGGTATGGGCCATGCGATTTATTCTAAATCTGACCCGAGAGCCGAAGTCTTTAAAAAATTTGTACGCAACCTTGCAGAGGAAAAGGGGCGTATGGATGAGTTTGCGCTGTATTCCAATGTAGAGCGTCTCGCGCCGCTTATTATTTCTGACGAAAGAAAAATGTACAAAGGGGTCAGCGCTAACGTTGACTTTTACAGCGGTTTTGTTTATCATATGCTTGAGCTGCCGACTGAACTCTATACACCGATTTTTGCAATCGCGCGTATTTCGGGATGGAGCGCTCACCGAATTGAAGAACTTCTCAATGCCGGAAAAATTATCCGCCCAGCTTATAGAAATGTGCATGAGCGCAGAGAGTATATTCCAATTAATGAACGTTGAGAATGCAAAAAAGCATCAGGATTGTAACCTGATGCTTTTTTTAATTGCGGATCGCAACAGAATCTTTGTTGTAATACCTGGCGACACTGATATTTCGCCAATCATTTTTATCTGTCTTGATATCATCGTAATACAGAACATAAGGTTTTACCGTATAAGCGAGGACATCGGCATGATTAATAGTCTGATTTTGGTAGATTTCCTTTCGTTCATTGGCCTCCAAGGCATACTGTGCCGCAGAGCCGTCAGCGAGTGACTGCAGAGCGCTGAGGCTTGTTACCGGTGTTTTAACCAAGGGAAGAGTCAGAATGATAAGGACCAGGGCAGCACTGCTGTAAAACGCTGGCCGCAACATTGACTTTTTCAAACGATTGTGCCCCATCGTGTTTTGAGAATTTTGGTGCTTTGGTCTACGGTGGAATAGCCATCCTGAGATATAAAAAAGCATAAAACCCCAGAGCCATAAAAAATTGAAATACAAAATATTCATAATCCGCGTTTCCCAGATGAGACTTCCAGCCCCCAAAGCATAGATAGGCGGAGTAAATCCGGCTGCAAAGACACAGAACGCAAGCACCAGTGTTACAAAGGGATACCGGAAAGAAAAATGACTTTTGTACGCCAGTTTGACCAGAAGGACAGAGAGGAGAAAAATGCCTGCCGCAACAGGGACAGACATCCACTGCAGAAAATACTGTCCAGCATATTGAAAGGATTCTAAAACAGCAGAAACTGGAGAAGGCTGCGACACGAGGGTCCTAAGTGTATCGGCCTGCCGTACGCCGTTGCCTGGGGCCAGAGCGGAAACGAATAAGCCGGTAAGCGAAAAAACAAAAACCAGAACAGTGCCAAAACAGTGTGTGCTTTTGCGGTACCAGAGGACGGTGGACATTGCGGCCAGAAGTATAAGGTTTACCAGGGAGGATATAAAGTTACCTCCAGAAATAAGAAAACCAAGGATGCATGCGCTGGCAAGGGACAAATATTTGTGTCGCACAGGCCTTTTTTGATAGTAGATAAGCAGCAGTGCAAAAAAGGTCAATGACATAGCGTAAATAAAGGTATACGAAATAGCACCATCAAACCAGTATAATCCCTGAACAGCTGAAGGCAAAAACTGAAGATCTAATACTAAGAGTGTACTGCCAATGATGAGTGTTGTATTTCGGTCTGCATGTAGATAATTTTCCAGCAAGATCTTTAAAAAGAAAAAAGTACTGAAGATAACAGACAATACCATAACGACTGGAACCCAGTGGTACAATCCAAAAACAGATGGTTGAAGCGCGCCCAGAAAGGTTGCGAAGAAATTTCCGTCCCAAGTCATATAAGAGTGCACCATTTGATTCCAGGCAGTGAGCAGAGTCTGAAAAACAGAGCCGGTACTCTCCCAGGTTTGCCGTGTCAGCAGCCCATAGACATAATCGTCTGCTGAAGGCTGATCATAAATTGAGATAGAAAAAATTGGAAGAAGCGTGATTAAAAAAGTGAGAACGATCAGGAAATTTCCACAATTTTTTTTAGAGACAGGTGTCAGTAAAGCATATCTGTTCATAGCATTCTCCAGTTATAAATTATTTTTCCCATCATAGCACTTGAAAGATGAAAAAAGCTTAATCTTAAAACAGTTTAATATTAATTTTTTCTTACAAAGCTTGACACAGTCACAAAAAGGTAATACACTACGTATATTAGATAATACATTACATAAAATAAGGAGAAAAAATGTATCGTAAAGAGTTAGAAACGATGGATCCTCGTTTTCGAGTTTTTGGAAGTCTTTTTTCGCTGGTAACAAGGCTGGAGGTCATGGGAAACAGTCAGGATTTTCTGGGAGAACTGACAACAAAGCAGTGGTATCTGCTTATTCATCTCATTACTTTTTTTAGAGAGCCGCCGACTTTGTCCGCACTGGCCGCTGAGATGGATACCTCACATCAGAATGCCAAGGCCATTGCCTTAAAGCTTCAGGAAAAAGGTTACCTT
>OCAN01001269.1_pt1 | contig 13509 bp, 9 predicted proteins | sample 1538321 | NCBI WGS metagenome assembly OCAN01 (sample SAMEA2580294, study PRJEB22360) | human gut metagenome | biome: human gut; feature: human-associated habitat; material: faeces | place: Denmark | collected 2008/2010 | reverse complement strand
TTTCCTCATCGGCAGGACGGGCCTTGCACGCGCCGGTTTGCTGCTGCTTGAGGAGCGGGGCCGCGCCGCCCTCAACGGGTGGCCCATCCCCTGCGAGGCGCACCTGCGCCCCGCCCCGCGCCTCAAGGAAGGCATGCGCCTGTCGCGCCTTGCGGCGGACTGGGGCCGCGAGAAAGGCGATCCCACCTGCGGGCGGCTTGGGCTCATGGATCTTTCCGACGGCCTCGCCCGCGATCTGCCCCGGCTGGTCGGGCCGGGCATGGGCGCGGACATCGGCATGCCCATGCCGCACACTGAAATCCTGCGCTTCATGCGTTCCCGCAACGAGGCCGAACCCGTCGCCGCAGCCAGGCGGCACGCCTTCCTCGGCGGCGAGGACTACGCGCTCATCGGGACGTGCTCGCCCGAGCTTGCCGTACACGTCATGGTCGCCAACGCCGAGACCACCATGCTCGGCAAAGTCACCGAAGGCGGCGAGATCCGCGTCGACGGAATCCCCGTGTCCGGCGGGTTTGATCATTTCGCGGGCTAGGGCAAGTGGCTTTGAGGGAGATTGGGGAAGGGAGGGAAAACTTTTCTGAAGAAAAGCTTTCCCTCCCTTTCCAAAGACTTTCGTGTTTATCAAATCCCTGTCCGCAGCATTCCCTGATACATATTTCCCCAACAGTATAGATTTCAAAGGAAAATAAACTCACCGGAAAACGGGAAAAAGCCGCTCGACGGCTCTCCCTCACGGGATGCCTCCGGTTGTTCCTGTGGACACAAGCCCCGCTTTGTACGAAACTGGAAGACAAGCTTCTTTCATTGTTCACTGCCGTTCTTGAAACGGACCGCCGCGCCGCCTCCCCACCAGTGAAAAGCCTTGAGAGATGAGGGGGCGGGCGCGAGCCACACTGGCAGGTTTGGGGAAGGGGAGGAGCAGCCTTTCTCCAGAAAGACCTTCTTTCCCCAATCATGGCAACCATTCCTTTCAAAAGGGTTTTCTATGGCTACACTCATCCTGCTGAACAAAACGGAACTGCCGAAGGGCACGCCGTCCGAGGCGTTGGTGGCGGTATGGGACAAAGGCAGCGTCCCCGACGGGCAGATCTCCATCCCCGTGAAGCTGAACGAACGCCTGCTCCCCATCCGTGACGAGCTGGCGGCATGGACCTACGAAACGGGCTGCGCCCGGATCAACGGCAAACTGCTGGAAGAACACCTCCGCGCCGACGACAACCTGTCCATGTGGTGGTGCTCCACACTGGTGGAAAAGCACCCCAAAGTGACGCACAACCTGTTCCCGGCGCTGAAACTGCGTGCCCTTGAACTGCTGCTGGACGAAAAGGGCGTCCCCCGGCTGGAACTGCACCCCGCGGCGGGAGCCGACCCGTGGATGGAAGACGTTCTGGGGCGTTTCTGCAAGGCTACCGGGCGCGAGTTCGCCGTGCGCCGTATCGGCGGCGCGGAAGCGGCGCAGCCGGAAGGCCTGAAGGCCAGGCTCAAAGCCTGTTACTACCGCCTGCCCGCCCCGGTAAAGGCGCTGGTACGCTTCCCGGCTTGGCTGTGGATCGTTCGCCGCCGCCTGCCGCGCACGCCGCTTTCCCGGCCCGCCCTGCCCGAAGGTGTGAAGCCCGCGAGCATCGTGACCTACTTCCCCAACATCGACATGGCCGCCGCCAAGAACGGACGGTTCCGCTCCCGCTACTGGGAAAAGCTCCATGACGCCCTCCAGCCCGCCGACGGCAAGCCCAACCGCGTGAACTGGGTCTTCCTCTATTTCCCGGCCCCACAGTGCTCCTTCCCCGACGCGATCAAGCTGCGCGACCGCTTCCGCGCCAACGGGCAGGACGGCGCCTCGTTCCACTTCCTCGAAGAGTTCCTCACCAACGGCGACATTGCCAAGAGCCTTGTCCGGTTCGGCAAGCTCCTGCTCTCCAGCCGGGCCGTGGAACCGCAGGTCAGGGAACTGTTCCGTTTCCCCGGTTCCCAGATGGATCTCTGGCCCGTCCTGAAAGACAACTGGGCCGATTCCACCCGAGGCTGGCGGGCGCGGGACCGCTGCCTCATGCGCGAAGCCTTCCGCCGCTATGCGGAATGGGCCGGGCCGCAGGAGTGGACGACCTTCCCGCAGGAAAACTGCCCGTGGGAACGTATGCTCTGCCAGTCCATGCACGACGGGGACGCCGGGCCGGTCTACGGCGCGCAGCACTCCACGGTGCGCCCCACGGACTTCCGCTATTTCGACGATCCCCGCATGATCAACGATCCTGCCTGCCGCCGGGCCATGCCCGAACTGTGGCTGTGCAACGGGACCGGCGCGCAGGATGCCCTGCTTGCCGGGCACATGCCGGAGGACCGCACCGCGCTGGTGGAAGCCCTGCGGTATCTTTATCTCGCGCCCAAGCCCGATGCCGAAGCCGCTCCGGAGACGCCCGCCAAGCCCACGCGGCTGCTCATCGTCACCAGCTTCTTCGCCGACGAAACCGACGCCCACCTCGCCACGCTGGCGGCCTCCGCCAAGGCCGGGACGCTGGACGGATGGGAAGTCGTCGTCAAGCCGCATCCCTACCTGCCCGTAGTCGAACGCCTCAAGAACCTGTACGGCGGCGCCGAGCCGCCCTGCGTCGTGGATGGCCCCATCGGGAACTTCCTCACGCCGGGCACCGTGGTCTGGGCTTCCAACTCCACCACCGTGGCGCTGGAGGCCGCTTTCCGCAAGCTGCCCGTGCTGGTGCAGGCCGCCGAGGACGACGTGGACCTCTGCCCCTTGCAGGGCCTCCCCGGCGTGGTCAACGTCCGCACGGTTTCCGACGTGGCCGCCGCCCTCGCCGATCCCAAGGCCCCCGGCCTGCCGCCCGACTACCTCGCCCTCGATCCCGAACTTCCGAGATGGAAGGAACGGTTGGGCCTATAGCGTATGAAAGGGGGGGCGTTCAGAGCCCCCTCTTTTTTGTTTAAAACGGTTTGCCCCGGACAACGTACCCTTTCGGAACATTCCGGTTGTTTCGCAGATTTCTTTTAAATGCAGCAAGATGAAGCACACTGGATTCTCCCTTGATAAGGGGTAGGCCGTTATGTATGGTGAAGGTAACTCATACCCGCGTTCTCCAAGCGGGCACAAATAGGGGGCTGTCTGGGATGAAAAAACTGTTGCGCGCGCTCAAACAATGGACACTCCTCATCGCCATCGTCGTAGGAGCCGTGGGGCACAGTTTTTTCTCACAGTTCACGTGGCTTGCGCCGTGGCTGCTCGCCTCCATGCTCCTGCTGACCTTTTGCAACATCTCGCCGCGCGATCTGCGGTTCCATCCCCTGCACCTTATCCTGATGAGCCTTCAAATCGTCATGAGCCTTGGCCTCTACGCGCTGACGCTCCCGTGGCATCCGGCCATCGCGCAGGGCGTATGCATGGCCGCCCTCACGCCCACGGCCACGGCGGCGGCCATCATCACCGGTATGCTCGGCGGCAGCGTGGCCTTCCTCGCGGCCTATGCCTTCCTGAGCAATCTCGCCATCGTCGTGCTCGCGCCGCTGGTCCTGCCGCTCATCGCCACGGGGCAGATCGACACGCCCTTCCTCGAAACCATGTCCAACGTGTTCATGCGCGTGGGGCCCACCATGCTTTTCCCCCTGCTGGCCGCTTGGCTCATCCAATACGCCGCCCCCAAGGTCAACGCCGTGCTGCTGCGCTGGGGCATTCTAGCCTACTATCTGTGGGCGGGGATGCTCATCATCCTCATGGCCGGCACCTTTGAACAGCTCCTGAAGCCCGGCGAAAAGGACTACCGGCTCGAAATCTTCCTTGCCCTCACCGGGATCGCCGTCTGCACCGCCAACTTCATCCTCGGCAAGTCCATCGGTTCCCGCTTCCACCGCCGCATCGCGGGCGGGCAGGCGCTGGCGCAAAAAAACATCATCCTGCCCATGTGGCTGACGTTTCAGTATCTCGATCCCATCGCATCCGTCTCGCTGGCCGCCTACTCCATCTTCCAGAACATCGTCAACGCAGTCCAGATATGGCTCAAAGGACGCCGCGACGACCGCATCATCCAGCGCCTCCACGACTTCCACGAGAAAAAGCACGCCCACATACAGGCCGCCCGGCAGCTTGTCCCTCAGGAAGAACACGCCGAACTCCTCTCGGAGCTGCCTACCCGCGTCAAGGACAGGCTCAAGAAATAACAGGGCGACCCACGCTCAAACGGAGCGTGCTTCGGAGCACACAGGGAAATCACGGGCCCCATCCGTGCAGGCCTTTATCACGGAATGCCTTCCCACGACGCAACAGGCCCCCGCGAAGCCCGCAGCCCCCAACGGAAAAGCCCTTCAAAAAAGCTCTCCCGTCACAACGCCCTGTACGGGAAGCGTTCTCCTCTTTTCAGCCCGTCACGCCGCACCGAGTAAGCCACCCCGTCGCTCCGCCCTTCACCTCCCTTCTCCAAATCCAAAACAAAACGCCCGCCGCACGCAAGCGACAGGCGTTGTCCTCCCCCCGAAGGAGGGGACATTCCCCTTGCGGCCTTTGCCGAAGGGGAATGTCTGAGGGGAGGGAAGATGCGGCATCCCGGTTGGGGACAAGACGCCGCGATTTGGGGCTAGAAGGGCCAGATCATCGGGATGACGAACACGCACAGCACGAGGCTGATGAGCTGAAGCGGCCAGCCCGCCTTCATGTAATCAAGGAAGGTGTAGCGGCCGGGGGTCAGCACGATGGTATTCGGAGGCGTGGCGATCGGGGTCAGGAAGCAGGCGGAAGCGGACATACAGATGCCCATCATGAGCGGCAGGGGCGAAATGCCGCCGCCGACGGCGATGGGAAGGGCCAGCGGGGCCATCAGGGCCGCGGTCGCGGTGTTGGACATGAAGTTGGTGAGCAGCATGGTGAGCGCGCAGGACACGAACATCAGCATGGTCGGCCCGGACACGTTGGAAACCACGGCGTTCGCCACCAGCGCGGCGGCTCCGGACTTCTGCATGGCGGCGGACATGGACAGCATGCCCGCGAACAGGAAGATGGTCACCCAGTCGATGCAGTGGAACGCTTCCTTCATGGTCATGCAGCGGGTCGCCACCACAAGGCACGCACCGAGCACGGCGGCGGTCGTCAGCGGCAGCGCCCCCGTCACCATCATGATGACCACGAAAGCAAAGATCCCCATGGAGTAAGGCATTTTCGCTGTACGGCGTTCCTTCAGTTCAGAACCGAAGGAATGGTCTTCGCCGCCCTTGTCCTCGGGAAGCAGACGGTAGCCGAAAGCCCAGTAATACAACATGCCAACGGCGAACAGGATAAGGCCGAACTTGCCGAATTCAAAGAACCCGAACTGCGGAATGCCGACCTGATCAAGCATGGAGTTGATGATGCCGTTGGGGGGCGTGCCCACGAGGGTCACAGTGCCGCCGAGGGACGAAGCGAAGGCCACGGGCATCAGAATCTTGCTCGGCGCGACCTTGGCGGAGGCGCACATGCCCATGATCATGGGGACGGCCACGGCGGTGGTGCCGGTGTTGGAAAGCACGGTGGACAAGCCGCCGACAGCGATCATGGAGAAGAGCAACAGCTTCTTCATATCGCCTTTGGACAGCTTCAAAGCCATCTGACCGACCTTATCGGCAAAACCGGTGACGAACGTCGATTCGCCGATGATGAACATGGCCATGAACAGCACTACGGTGTTGTCGCCGAAGTAGCTGAACGCCACTTTGGAAGTCAGAACACCCGTACTGGAAAGACCCACGGGCACGAGCATGGCCGTGATGGGCAGCGGAAGCGCTTCTGTGACGAACAGCAGCGCGGCTACGATGAGGATGCCAAGGGTAATATAGGCTTTGGTGCGATCGCCGGGAACGGCGGCGCCCGCGGTTCCGGGAGCGGCCGCAAAGCAGTCCAACCCCCCGGCCAGATACACGCCCACACACGCAACAATCAAAAGAGCCAAGAAACTCCATATAAACCGTTTCATACAAACCTTCTCCCCTGCTTGCCAAAAAAGCAAAAACAGTTAGTGTATGAAAGTCATCAAACTGGTGATGCCTTTGACGGAAACTCTCCCCAAGGACGGCCTTATTCCTCCCAAAACGCAGCCGTCCTCCCCGATAAGGCGCCCGTCCGCTCCGCTGCAACGGCGCGGACGGGCATTTTTTTATTCGTAAGAAGCGACGAATGGCCGAATGCGATCGTGCGAGGCCTTCACGCGCCGTTCCAGTTCACGGGCGTATCCGTCGAGATCTTCAATACGCTTGCGGGCAACCCCCGTATCCATCGCCGCCTTGGCGACGGCGGGCGTGATGCACGTCAAAATGCGCGGATCAAGCGGCTTCGGGATAATGTAATCGAAGCCGTATTCAAGGCTGTCCACATTGTAGGCGGAACAGACTTCCGCCGGGACCGGTTCCTTCGCCAGCGCGGCGAGGGCCTCGGCGGCGGCGATCTTCATGGCCTCGTTGATTTCCGTGGCTTCCACGTCAAGCGCGCCGCGGAAGATGTAGGGGAAACCGGAGACGTTGTTGATCTGGTTCGGGTAGTCGGATCGCCCGGTCCCCATGATGCAATCGGGGCGGGCCGCCTTGGCGTCTTCATACGAGATTTCCGGATCCGGATTCGCCATGGCGAACAACACCGGCTTGTCGGCCATGGAGCGCACCATATCCTGCGAAACCAGATTCTTGGTGGAAAGGCCGAGGAACAGGTCCGTGCCCTTCATGCAGTCAGCGAGGCTCCCCAGATCTTCCTCCTGCGCGAATTCCAGCTTGTATTCGGCCAGATTCGAGCGCTTCTTGTGAATGAGCCCCTTGGAATCGAACATGCGGATGTTCTCGCGCTTTACCCCGAGCGCGCAGTAGAACCGCGCACAGGCCATGCCCGCCGCGCCGGCCCCCACCACCACGACGGTCACGTCTTCAATCCTGCGGCCCGTGAGTTCACAGGCGTTGAGCAGGGCCGCACCGGAAATGATGGCGGTGCCGTGCTGATCGTCATGGAACACCGGGATGCCCATTTCCTTCTTCAGCGTCTCCTCGATGATGAAGCATTCCGGAGCCTTGATGTCCTCAAGGTTGATGCCGCCGAACGTGGGTTCCATCGTCCTTACGGCAGCGATGAACTCTTCGGTGCTGCCCGTCTTGAGGCACAGGTCGAACACGTCGACATCGGCGAAATTCTTGAACAGGACGCCCTTGCCTTCCATAACCGGCTTGGCGGCGTAAGGCCCGATGTTGCCGAGCCCGAGGACGGCTGTGCCGTCGGAGATCACAGCCACCAGATTGGCGCGCCCGGTGTATTCGGACACCAGAGCCTGATCCTCCGCGATGGCCTTGCAGGCTTCCGCCACACCCGGCGAATAGGCGAGGGACAGATCCTTCTGGCTTTCGCAGCGCTTGGTCAGCACCACTTCGGTTTTCCCGTGACGGGGGGAACGGTGGTATTCAAGAGCTTCTTCCCGCGTAAACAAGGCCATGACGTATTCCTTATAAAAAAATAGAATGGTGAAAGGCGACGCCTCCGACGGTACGGTCACGGCTTCGCCGCCCCTTTGGGTCGAATCCCCCCGGCCCCCGGTTATGCCCAAGCAAAGGACGAAGGCAAAAACCCGCCCATGCCGCCCCCCCACAAGCGCAAGAGAAACGGCGTGCCGTTTCTCTTGCCGATACAGAGGAAACGAACTTCAGCGATTCCGGTTGTGCCGGGGCCGGGGGGGCGGCTCGCCCCCCGGACGGGGTCAAGGGGAGGTAAGCCCCTTGCCGCCGGAGGCCTGTCTTTTTAGCTATGGCAGTGCGAACCGCAGCCCTTGAACTTTTCGTACAGGGCCTTGGGCAGGATGCCCTTGACGGACTTGAGGGCCAGCATACGGCGCATGATGCCGAGCTGGTCTTGAAGGGGAATCTTCTTGGGGCAGACGTCTTCGCAGCCGAGGAGGCCCATGCAGCCGAATACGCCCTGATCGTTGCCGATCACATCATAGTACTCGTCCTCGGAACGGTTGTCGCGGGGATCGATGTAGAAACGGGCGAGGCGGTTGATGGTCGCCGCGCCGAGGAAGTCCTTGCGCATCCGGGCCGTGCCGCAGGCCGCGATGCAGCAGCCGCATTCGATGCAGCGGTCAAGCTCGAAAATCTGCTCGGCAAGCTCGTTTTCCATGCGCTTTTCTTCGGCGCGGGGATCGAACGCCTTGTCCTGCGTGTGAACCCACGCTTCGATTTTGCGGCCCACTTCACGGAACCACACGCCCGTATCCACGGACAGGTCGCCAAGCAGCTTGAAGACCGGCAGGGGATGCAGGACGATGTGATCGGGCAGATCCCGGGTCTGGGTATGGCAGGCGAGGCCGGGACGCCCGTTGATGACCATGCCGCAGGAACCGCAGATGCCCGCGCGACAGCAGAAGTCGAACTGGAGGCTCGGATCCTGCTGCTCACGGATGATGTTCAGCGCGATGAACAGGGTCATGGAGCTGTATTCTTCCACATAAAAAGACTGCATGTGCGGAACGGAGGCGGGATCAAGCGGATTGTACCGGAACACCTCGATATGCAATTTGCGACTCATTCTAACTCCCGAATCTGAAAAAAGATGTGTGCTTTTCAGAGCGCCTTTCGCGCTTCCTCTCACTCAAGACACAAAAGTCTTAGGAGGATGAGGGAAGGGGGTCCGGGGGAAGGAAGCCCTTCTTCAGAAGAGGCCCTTCCCCCGCGGCGTACCCGCATTTACTTGATGGCTTCTTCCGCCTGTTCCTTGGTCTTGATCTTGTCGGCGGGGATCTCGGGGGGGATGATCTTCCCGCCGCCGTAGCCGCGCTCGCCCGGGGGCAGCTCGAACCACGGAGAAGCGTCTTCGTATTTGAGAGTGGGCAGAGAGTCGCCTTCCTTCCAGTAGGCGAGCGTACGCGTCAGCCATTCGGCGTCGTTGCGCGCGGGGAAATCCTCGCGGGTATGCGCCCCACGCGATTCCGTGCGCTGAAGCGCGCCGTAGGCGGTGCAGAGCGCCAGCTTGATCATGCCGGGCACGCGCAGGGCCATGGACAGCTCGGGCGTGAAGCCCTTCACGCTGCCGTGCAGGCCGATGTGCTTGGCCCGCTCGGAAAGCTCGAGCAGCCTGTCGACGCCGTTCTGGAGATCCTTGGCATTCCGGAAAATGCCCACGTCGTCCATCATGATGTCCTGCATGGCGTTGCGGAGATCGAAACAGTTTTCCTTGCCGTTACGACAGGAAATGATGTCGTCGATGGTCTTGGCGACGAGCTTGCGGGCATCGTTGACGGGTTCGGTCTTGAACACGCTTTCGGAACCCTTGAGGTACTCGACCATCTTGCTGCCGATGTAACGCCCGGAAACCACGGTTTCGGCGAGGGAGTTGCCGCCCAGACGGTTGAAGCCGTGCAGGTCCCAGCACGCCGCTTCACCGGCGGCGAACAGGCCCTTGAGCCCGTAGGCGTGGCCGTCCTTGTCCGTGCGGACGCCGCCCATCGAATAGTGCTGCGTCGGGCGCACGGGGATAAGCTGGTGAATAGGGTTCACGCCGAGGAAATGCGTACAGATGTCGTAGATTTCACGCAGCTTGGTCGTGATGTGGTGCTCGCCGAGGTGACGGATGTCCAGCCACAGGTGGTCACCGTAGGGGCTCTTCACGCCGAAGCCCTTGCGCATGTGCTCGGTCATGCGCCGGGAAACCACGTCGCGGGAGGCAAGCTCGGCCTTCTCCGGCTCGTAGTCGGGCATGAAACGGTACTCGTTCACGTCGAGGAGCGTCCCGCCGTCGCCGCGGCAGCCTTCCGTCATCAGAATGTCGGTGGGCACGCTGCCGGTGGGATGGAACTGGATGGCCTCCATGTTGCCGAGGGGCACGACGCCGGTATTCAGGGCGCAGATCTGGCCGCCGCCGTCGCAGATGATGGCGTTGGTGGTGGCGCGGTAGATGCGCCCGTAGCCTCCGGTAGCGATGAGGGTCGCCTTGGCGATGTAGGCGACAAGCTCGCCGTCGCGCAGGGAGCGGACGATGGCGCCCATGCAGCGCTCGCCGTCATGGATGAGGGCTTCGGCCTGCATCCGATCGTGGATTTCCACGCCGTACTGGAGACATTTGCTGTCGAGGGTGTTCAGCACGGAACGTCCCGTGCCGTCAGCCGTGTAACAGGTACGCCATTTCGCGGTGCCGCCGAAGGCGCGGGCGTGGATGAGCCCGTGTTTGCTTTCCTCTTCTTCGGCCTCGAAGGGCTTGCCGCCCTTATAATAGGTGTGTTTGCCCGCGACGACGCGGTTCCACGGCACGCCCCAATGGGCCATTTCACGCATGACGATGGGCGCGCTGTCCGCAAAGATGCGGGCCACTTCCTGATCGCAGCCCCAGTCGGACCCCTTCACGGTGTCGGCGAAGTGGATGTCGGTGCTGTCGCCCTTGCCCATGACGGCGTTGCCGAGGGCAGCCTGCATACCTCCCTGCGCCGCCGAGGAATGCGACCGGCGGGGAGGGACGACGGAAAGACAGATGGTGTGGAAGCCTTCCATAGCCGCGGCGAGCGCCACGCGTTCGCCGGCAAGCCCGGCACCAATGCACAACACGTCGGAATAAATCGTTCTCATGACGCCCTCCCTTAGATGGCCATCGTGGCGAAGCTGTAGTGGGTTGCCAGACTCAGCAGTGCCAGACCGATAACGAGATAGAGGGCATACTTGCGCCACTTCAAACGGTTTTCACGGTTCAGGATGCCGAACTTCACGCCGACGCGGTACAAACCGATGGCGATATGCAGATCCAACGCGGCGAACAGCACCAGATAGAAGGGGACCATGCCGCCCTGAATGGCCGCCGCGCTCTTATCCGCGGAGATGGGCAAATTCGACAGAATGTTGATGACGTGCGCGCTGGCCATGACAAGGATGACGATCGCGGTGACGACCTGCACCAACCACAGCCACGTGTCCATATGGTGCATCATCTTGGCCTGACGCCAGAACTCGCGCAGCTCCAGAGGGCTGAACGGCATTTTCCGTGCGGCGAGAATAAAGTGCAGGATCATGACAAGCAAAATGATCGGCCCGCCAATCTGCGCCAGATAAGACGTTTCAAGGAATACGGCCAACGAGTCCATTATCTTCGGACTCAAGATGACACTCGAAACAAGTACCATATGCATCAGCACAAAACAGCAGAGAAGGACACCGGTCAACATTTGGATGACATCGGTGTATCCTGAAATATGATTGCGCAATCTGACATGTGAAGTGATGTTCGCCTGAGCCATCTTTAGATTCCCTCCTCAAAGAATGAAAAAGACCTTATAAATCCTTCCGCCTCTCCTTATTCCCAACTCCTTTATCAATTCCGCCAAAAGCTGACGCCGCAAGCATCAACATCCTTTACTTCTTATTGAAGTATAATGGCATTCCTTCTTGGTTTAAAGGATACTTTCCTTTTTATGTCAACCGAGTGTTATTTGTGCACTCGAACAATATAGCCACTTGCCCTAGAAAGAACTTTTGTTATTCATAACAATTAGAGAATAATGCGGAAATAATTTTTATTACTGTTTTATGTAACACTGATTTTTTACTTATCTTTTTGCTTAGTATTTTCTTTGCCGCAAATGCCCGCGGCGAATGGTACCCTTCTTCACAAGAAGAAGGGCGCTGCAATAAACCTGCTCTTTTTACACGACTATTCTCCATATTCCATGAAGGAAAGGAATAGTCCGGCAGAGGAGGACGATTTTACAATGTTGACAAGAGCCCTCTCGAGAAGGCGTGACGCCTTGCCTCAAAAGCGTTCCTCCAGCCTCACCGTCCATGACGGGGGCGTCTCACAGCCATAGGCGTATGGAGGAGACTCCCCTGCGAAGCCATCACGAAGGGCGGCCTTTTCCTTATCCTTGCCCAATCCAGCGGCCATCTACGCGGATATCGTCCGCTGAAATGGAAAAGCCCCCCATTCCGTGGAATGAGGGGCTCGACAGATCAAAGTACAGCAGGATTATTTCGCACGCCAAGCGCCGTGTTTGTTACAGTAGGCGCGGGCAAACACGACCTGATCAAAGGGAATGGGGAATTCAACAACCGGAGTATCCCCGGCCTTGAAGTACTTGCGCAGCACGGTGTCGTCGGAGGTGCGGATTTCAGCCCATTCGATCAGGTGATCGGCGTCCATACCGTGCAGCTTGGAGCCCACGCTCACTTTGCAGCCCTTTTCCGTGGCTTCCACGACGGGCATGTGCGATTCCTTGGTCCCAACGGGTTCGCGGTCGTCAAGAACTTCCATCGTTTTGCCGCAGCAGATCATGGCGCTGACGCCGTCGTGCACGATTTCGGTCACGGTTCCGCAAATAGGGCATTTATAAAGCTGATAACGGTAGGTCATGGGAGAAGCTCCTTTGCAGCGAGGCTGCGCATATTGTCCACACGGGGACGTAGTAGTGAATTAACGATAAAAAATACTATTCCTATTTTTATTTTTTGTCCAGAGGCAACCACCTCGGCGTCCTCCGCCCCGAACCGTACAGAGCCATAGCAACGGGGCGTTCCTCTCATTCCTTATGCATCCAAAAGAAAAGCCCCGCTCATGGAACGGGGCCAATCTCTACAGAAACAAGCGTTACTTCGCCAGCAGCATCCATATTTCACCGGGGCCGTTGAGGTGCCCCGCGATATAGGCCGCCCTCGCGCCCTTGCCGCAGAACAGGTCGACGCGGCGTCCCCTGATGGCCTCTCCCGTATCCTGCGCCAACCCGATGCCGAAAAGCGGCGTGGTCGAGACGGGGCCTTCATCCACGGGGGAGGACGGATCGGGAATATTCACATCGAAGGCAAGCACCGAACCGAGCGGGAAGGTCGTGCGGTCCACAGCCAGCGAGACCATCGAACTGAGCGGCGAACCCATGCTGCCCACGGGGCCGGACGTGATGCTGCCGGAAGAGGTTTCCGGCCCTTTGCGGAAAAAGATGTAGCGCTGATTGCGCCGGAGCAGATCGTCGCGCAATTCCGGGTGATCGCGCAGCCACTGCCGGATGGACTGCATACTCACCTGCCCGGTGGGGATTTCCCCCTGATCGGCGAGATACCGCCCTATGCTCAGGTACGGCTTGCCGTTGGACCCGGCAAAGCGCACGGGCATCTCCTTGCCGTCCTCGAAGCGCAGCCGCCCCGATCCCTGCACCTGCAGGAAAAAGGCGTCCACGGGATCGGACAGCCATGCCAGTTCCAGCCCCTTGCCGCGCAGGACGCCGGGCTTGCCGTCCAGCCCGTCGATTTCGGCCCTCGTATAATAAGGAACGGGCTTCCCCTTTTCCATGCGGTACACGATGCGCTGGCCGATGAGCTCGCTCTTGAAGCTCCCCAGATTCAGCTCGCGCAGATCCGGCGGCACACGGTACAACGGGGCCGTGTAGCCGGGCTTGCGGGTACGGCTTGCCTTGACGACGGGCTCATAGTATCCCGAAAAGGCCGCGCCATCCTTGAGCTTCACCCAGCGGAACTGCTCCGCCAGCAGGCCGGGTTCGGCGTCGAGACGGGGCAGCAGGGCCTCAAGGCGATCCAGCGTCT
>OCAN01001268.1_pt1 | contig 13517 bp, 14 predicted proteins | sample 1538321 | NCBI WGS metagenome assembly OCAN01 (sample SAMEA2580294, study PRJEB22360) | human gut metagenome | biome: human gut; feature: human-associated habitat; material: faeces | place: Denmark | collected 2008/2010 | reverse complement strand
CTCGCTGGCGAGCCACTCTTCCAGACCTCCCCAGAGCGCGAACGGCACGAAAGGCGCCCAGCATACCCAGTAGACTTTCCGCCACGGCCCCAGCCCCGCAAGGTTATTGAAGGCCAGCGCAACAGCGAAGGCCAGCGGCACGAGCGCCAGCCTGACCAGGGTGTCGTCGCTGTCCGTCTCGTAGGCGACGAGGCAGCCGATACATCCGAGGGCAATCAATCCCGCCTCCACAGGGTGCAGGCGCAGCATTTGCAGGAACCCCTCCCGAAGCCACTGCACGTAATGTCCGAGTTTCGCTTTCATGGTTTTCGTTTATTGTCCGATACGCTGGCGCACGACCTCGAAAAGCATCACGGCCGCTGCGGCCGAGACGTTCAGCGATTCGATATGCCCGATCAGGGGGATTGCCAGCTGTTCGTCGCAGAGTTTGAGGACCTCCTTCGAGATGCCCGTATCCTCGGCGCCCATCACCAGGGCCGTAGGCTTGCGGAAATCGGCATCGTAGAGCAGTTTGCGGCTCTTCTCGGTCGCGGCGACGATCTGAAACCCTTCGGTCTGGAGCTGCTTGATCGTATTGCGGATCGACCCCACGCGGCAGACCGGGATCGTCGTCAGCGCCCCGGCCGACGAGCGGATTGCCTCGGCATTCACGGGGGCCGAATTCTTCAGCGGCGTCACCAGACCGTGCGCCCCGGCGCACTCGGCCGAGCGGGCGATGGCGCCGAAATTGCGGACGTCGGTCACCCCGTCAAAGATCACCACCAGCGGCGTCTCGTCCTCGGGCACCCGTTCCAGGATGTCGGCCAGCCCGACATATTCGATGGCCGAAATCTGCGCCACGACCCCCTGGTGGTTACCGCGCGTGAGGCGGTTGAGCTTTTCGACAGGCACCTCCTGCATCCGCACGCGGTGACGGATGCAGAGGTCTTTCAGCTCCGTCATCAGCTGCCCTTCGGCACCTTTGCGGATGTAGAGTTTCTCGATCTGGCGTCCAGCCTCGATGGCTTCGGCCACGGGACGTATCCCGAAAATAATGTTGTCCATAGCAGCTTATTTTTCATTTGCCCCGGGGCGGGCGGCACAAGGTTCAGCCGGATTTCCCGGAAATCACTGTTCTTCGACGAGTTCCAGTTCGTACGATGCCTTCTCCCACTCGTGCATCTGATGGTCGTAACGGGCTTTCAGGTCGTTGTAGGCCTTGTAGTCGGCTTCGTCGTAGGCGGTCGCCGCAGCGAATTTCGCATCGTAGGCGGCGATCTGTTTTTCGATTGCGGCAAGTTCCGCCTCGATCCCCTCGACCGTCCGGCGCAGCTTGCGCAGCTGTTTCTCCTGCTCCTTGCGCTGCTCGTAAGTGAGTTTGCCGGAAACGGCGGCCTCGGGTTTCGGAGTTGCCTGCACGGCGGGTTTCTGCGGGGTGTCCCTGCGTTCGACCTCCTGGAGCGATTCCAGCTTCCGCTTTTCGAGGAAATAGTAGATACCCCCGAGGTACTCCTTCACCCCGCCGTCGCGGAACTCATAGACCTTCTGCACCATGCCGTCGAGGAATTCGCGGTCGTGCGACACGATGACGACCGTGCCGTCGTACTTCATGATGGCATTCTTGAGGATGTCCTTCGAACGCATGTCCATATGGTTGGTCGGCTCGTCCAGTACCAGCAGGTTTCCTCGAACTCGCCGCCCGAAAGCACCTTGACCTTTTTGTCGATATCCTCGCCGCGGAACAGGAACGCCCCGAGGATATCGCGCAGGCGGGTACGGATGTCCCCCACGGCCACGCGGTCGAGCGTATCGTAGACGGTGAATTCGCCGTCCATCAGGTCGTCCTGGTTCTGGGCATAGTAGCCGATATTGACGTTGGCACCGAGCCGCACCGAACCTTCGGTCGGCGTCAGCTGCCCGACGAGCATACGCGCCAGCGTGGTCTTGCCTTCGCCGTTACGGCCGACGAGGGCGATCTTGTCGCCCTTTCCGATGATGAAATTCGCGCCGCTGAAGACATGCTTCGCCCCGAACGACATCCCGGCTTCGTTGATCTCGGCCACGATCTGTCCCGAGCGGGGTGCGGGCGGGAACTTGATATTGAGCGTCGCCAAGTCTTCCTCCTCGACCTCGAGCCGTTCGAGGCGTTCGAGTTGCTTGATGCGCGACTGCACCTGGTTCGACTTGGTGGGTTTGTAGCGGAACTTCTCGATGAATTCCTCGGTCTTTTCGATCATGCGCTGCTGGTTTTCATAGGCAGCCATCTGCTGTGCCCGGCGTTCGGCGCGCAGCACGACATATTTCGAATAGGAAACCTTGTAATCGGTCGCTTTGCCCAGCGAAAGCTCGACCGTGCGGTTGGTGACGTTGTCGAGGAAAGCGCGGTCGTGCGAAATCAGCAGCACGGCGCCGCTGTAATTCTTCAGATAATCCTCGAGCCACTGGATCGACTCGATGTCGAGGTGGTTCGTCGGCTCATCGAGCAGGAAGATCGAGGGACGGCGCAACAGCAGTTTCGCCAGCTCGATACGCATGCGCCAGCCGCCCGAGAATTCGCTCGTCGGACGTCCGAAATCCTCGCGTTTGAACCCGAGCCCCAGCAGCGTCTTTTCGATATCCGCATCGCGGGTCTCGCCGCCGAGGATATGGTAGTGATCCTGCGCATCGTTCAGGCGGTGCAACAGCTGCGCATAACCGTCGCTTTCGTAGTCGGTACGCTCCGCGATCTCGCGCGTCAGGTGCTCGATCTCGGCCTCGAGGCGCAGCACCTCCTCGAACGCCTTGGCGGTCTCCTCGACGAGCGTCGTCGTATCGGCCACACGCATGGTCTGCGGCAGGGAGCCGATCGGACAGTCGCCGTTCAGGGTCACGCTGCCCGAGGTCGGTTGCTGCTCGCCCGTAATGATGCGCAGCAGCGTGGTTTTGCCCGCCCCGTTCCGGCCGACGAGGCCGATGCGGTCTTTGGGGTTTATCAGGAACGATATGTTGTCGAAGAGCGTCCAGCCCCCGTAACTTACAGTAAGATTGTCAAGAGATATCATGGTCTGTCTAAAATCACGGCAAAGTTAGTGATTTAATCCGACATATCGTATCTTTGAACTCCGAAACGAACATTGTTATAGTATGGAGAAGTTGGAACGCTACCTGCGGTTCATCCGCGAGGCCGAACGGCTGAAAGACGTCCTGCGCACGGCGCACACCTCGACCGGGAGACACGAAAGCACGGCCGAACACTCTTGGCGGCTGGCCCTGCTGGCCGCCGTCCTCACCGGCGAACGCCCCCGGCTGGACATGCAACGAGTATTGTTGATGTGCCTCGTCCACGACCTCGGCGAAGCGTATGACGGGGACATTCCGGCCGTGGCGCAGATGGCCGACGGCACCAAGGAGGCTGCGGAGCTGGCCGCAATGGACAAACTGACGCGCATGCTCCCGCCCGCGGCCGGAACGGCAATCCGGAAGATATGGGAGGAATACGAAGCATGCCAGACGCCCGAGGCGCGGTGGGTGAAAGCCCTCGACAAAGCCGAGACCATCATCCAGCATAACCAAGGTGCCAATCCCGCCGATTTCGATTACGCGTTCAACCTGACCTACGGCTCCGGCTATTTCCGCGACGACGACCTGCTGCGCGACCTGCGCCGCCTGCTGGACGACGAGACCCGACGGCACATCGTCCCCTGAGCCGCTGCGGAATGCAATACGGGCGCGACACCCAGGCAAAACCCGGAACACGAGACGTCCGGAATCCCTGAAAACCCTGGCCGCTTCGCCCCGAAATATCCGGCGCGCCGAATGGTCAGGCGTTGAGCATCCGCACGATCTCGGCCTGCGGGTCTTCGGCGCCGAAAACGGCATTCCCGGCAACCAGCACGTCGGCCCCTGCCTCGTAGACCTCGCGGGAGTTGTGCGACGAGATGCCGCCGTCGACCTCGATGATGGTCTGCAACCCCAACTCCCGGGCCATGGCCCGCAGAGCCCGGATCTTCCCGGTCGAAGCCGGGATGAACGACTGCCCGCCGAAACCGGGTTCGACGCTCATCACCAGCACCAGGTCGACCAGCGGGAGGATATCGCGCAGCACCTCGACCGAAGTCGCCGGCTTGATCGACACCCCGGCCTTCGCACCGGCCTTGCGGATCATTTCTATGCACCCCCTGGGATCGTACGTGGCTTCGTAGTGGAAGGTCACGATGTCGGCGCCCGCCTCGGCGAAACGCGCTACGTAACGCTCCGGCTCGACGATCATCAGGTGCACGTCGAGGCACTTTGCGGTCACCTTGCGGATGGCCTTCAGCACCGGAAACCCGAAGGAGATATTGGGGACGAACACGCCGTCCATCACGTCGATATGTACCCACTCGGCCGCACTGCGGTCGACCATCTGCGTGTCGCGTTCCAGGTGGCCGAAATCGGCCGAAAGCATCGAAGGTGCTACGATTCTGTTCATGGTTCGAATATTACTTACGACAAATATAGTCATTTCCCGGCAGTTTTCCACGCTTCGGAGCGGGATTCCGTCCCCGCAAACCCGGGTTTTGGGGTTCGGGGTTGCAGTTCGGGATTCCGAATGCCGGTTCCCTGTCGCACGGTCTTTCCGGGGATTCCGTCCCGAAAGAGCTGCCGGTCAGGATCTTTTCCGGTTCAGGGTGTCGATCCTCCGGCGTATCGCAATGCCGTTGGACAGCGAAAGCAGCAATGCAAGCCCTATGCCGCATACCCATGTAACGCCGACCCCGGCCGGGGCGTACCCCTCCTGCAATGCTGCCAGTTCGGGCAGGTACCACATACGCACCAGCCACGACAAAACCACGGCCACGACGAGGACGCCCAGGTTGAGCCACAGGGTCAGCAACCAATACGGACGTGCCACACGTCCCGGTGCATAACCCAGCAGGAGCAGATTTTCCAGTTTCGCGCTGTTCTTCTGCAAGAGCAGGAAAATGCTCAGCATCAGAATGTAGAAAGACATCACGCTGAACACCAGTCCCACCCCTCCGAGCCCTCCGGCCGCAAGTTGCAGGAAATAGGCAGCCTTCCCACTGTCACGGCGGTCGCCTTCTGCCTCATAGCCCTTGCCGTCGAGGTAAGCCGAAATCGCGGCATCGACAGGGCGGTCGGTCTCGACGATGACCCGCGATGCCTGTTTCTCCCCGCCCTGGCCGAACCGCCCGTTCGACCAGCGGATGAAAGACTCCGGGACGAGGATCGTATTGAGACGGTTCGACAACCCGACGATACGGCCCCGGAACTGTTCCGTGCGCCCGTTGCCGGCGACCTCGATGCCGAGCGAAACCCGCTGGAATATCCCCTCCGAAATCTGCGGCAGCCCCTGCGACTTGGCAAACCCGTAATTGTAGAGGTTCAGGTAATTGCGCGGGATGATGATGGGGATGTCCCCGTCGCCGGGTTCGTATTTCCACTTCCCGGAGGCGACATCGAGAAAACGGTCGGGCACCGCCTCGAAAAACAGGTAGGTCGAGAGCTGCACGCCGCCCATGCCCACCGTACCCTTCACCCGGTAGTTCGCCGGCGTGAAAGCCCCGACGTCCCGGACGAAAGGCTGTCCCTTCAATTCCTCCAGCTCCCCGGGGGTAAAGTCGCTGCTCCCCAACCCGATCGTCTGGAGCGCGCCGACCCGTTTCGAAAGCACCAGGTAATCGCCCCGCATGAACGAATCGGGGGCATCGAAGACCGGCATGACATCGCGGTAAGCCTGCACCGAGGTGAGCACGATGGTCATGCCCACGACCCCGGCGAGGGCGAAACCTACGGTCTGCGCGACGCTCAGATGGCTGCGCAACAATTTCCAAAGCAGCGTCATAGCGTAAGGGTTTTATGGTAGGGAAGCCCGAGCCGGCTGCCCACCGAGGTAACGACGATACCCGCCCCCTGCGCCTGCGCCTCTTCCAGCAGCATCCCGCTGAGCAACTCCCCGTTAGCGGCATCGAGGTGGCTGACAGGCTCGTCGAGCAGGATGAAATCGAACGGCTGGCACATGCAGCGGATGAAGGCCACGCGCTGCTGCTGTCCGAAGGAGAGCTTATCGACCGGGGCATCCCGCTTATCGGCGATACCCGCAGCCTCGAGCATTCGCCCGATCTGCTCCTGCGTCTTGAAATGCGTGAGCTCGTTTTTCAGGCCGATATTCTCCGCGACGGTCAATTCGCCGAAAAGACGCAAATCCTGGAAAAGCATACTCAGCGACCTGCGGCGCAGGCCGCTCCACGCCGCGGCGGAAAAGCCGCGGCAATCCGCCCCGTCGAAGAGTATCCGCCCCGCGTAATCCTCCCGGATGCCGTAGAGAAAGTGGCACAGCGAAGTTTTCCCCGTTCCCGAAGCAGCCTCGAGCAGGCAGTACTCCCCCTTGCGGAAGGTCACCTCCTGCAACCAGACCCCCGAATCTCGCGGAGCCGCTTTCCCCGCGAACACGCAGGGCAGCACCCGTTGCAAAGTTATCGATTCCATACCTTCTTTATTTCAAGGTAAACGGCCGTTCGAATCCCGGACGGCCGTTTACCATAAACCCCGAAGGTTATTACAAATTGACCTCCGGTACGTACCGGCGGATCAGTTCGCCAATTTTGTCGCAGACAGTCTTAAAGGAATTCTGCTCCTTGTCCGTCATATTGACTACGGCAGTCCCGCCCTTCATCGTACCATAGGCTTCCAGGTCTTCGAACATGGCCAGCACGGAGAGCGCGGCCTCGACCTGCGGGTCGACATTACCGCCGACAAGCTGCGCGGTCAGCGCGGTCACACCCTCGAAATCGACGTAGAAGCTTCCCGACTGGCCCTTGAATATCTTGCTCATCGAAGCCAGCGATTCGATGTCCGCACCGTCGAGCGCCGATTTCACGACCGCATCGGTCGTACAGTAAAGCACATCGCCCTTCACGCCGAACAGCACCGTGACACCGCCCATGCTGATCGTATATTCGCCTTCGCCCGCCTTCTGGATGGGCATACCGGAGAGGTTGGAGACGATCGTCTGCAACACGGCGGGATCCTTCACCTGGGCCAGCAGCGACGCTACGGGATACTGACCGTCGGCTGTCATCCCCGAGAACGAGATCACGCAGTCGCCGCTGAAAGCATCCATCACCTGCTTGACCATCGGGTTGGCCATCAGCATCCCGTAACCGGGCATTGCGGAGAACACCGAATACATCTTCTCGCCGTCGAGGCCGTAGGCCATCGCACCGATCGTATTCCGGGGCACGTAGCGCAACAGGGCTCCCGTCTGGGGTTTCACATAGGCGTAAAAATCCATCATTTTCTGCTCGCTCTCCTTGTCCTTGTACGACATGGCGGCATCGCAAACGATCCGGCCCTTCTCGAAATTGACGGAACTTGCCAGCGTGGCACCCTTGAGGGCATCCATCATCGGCATCGAACCCACCATCGGGTTGCTGTCCAGCATCGACGCCAGCGCCGAATAGGCCATCACCATGTTGATGTCGTTCTTCTCGGAGAGCTGGTCGGCAACGACCTTGTCACCCATCAGGCTCTCGCCGCACTTCTGGGCAAAGAGTTTCTTAACGGCATCGAGTCCGCTTTGCGACGAACCCTGCGCGAAATAGAGCATGACAGCCACATCGTTGTAGGCGCACAAACCGCTCACGGAGCTGTCCTCGCCCAATGCGATGACCGAGATACCGCCCTCGTGCCGGGGTGCAATGCCGCTTTTCTCGCCGATGCGTGCAAGCAGGGCGTCCAGTTTCGCCTTGTCGCCGACGGGCAGCAGCATACCGCCCCGGACATTCGGGGACTGCATCGCGCCATCCATCGACATGAAGAAGAACAGGTCTTTTTTCAGGTCGACACCCGATTCGCAGGGGTTCTTCAGCAGGGCGAGCAGGTATTCCTTCTCCTCGGCGGTGATGCCCTCGGCTTTGTCGAGCTCGGCCTTGAGCCGGATGAAGAGCGGATGCTGCCCGATGTCGCCGGCATCGCTCTTCTGCAGAAGCGAAGCGGGATTGACCGACATCGTCATAAAGGAATCGGCAGGCAGGAGGTTGCGGTAATCGGCACCTCCGCCGCAGGAAACAACCAGCATGGACACCGCTGCAAGGCAGGCCAGCTTCAAGGATCGTAGCGTTTTTTTCATATTCGAATTATTTGAGTCCGTATTTGGAACAAGCAAAGCTATAAAAAATTGCGGAACAACCTGCGACATCGGGACTAAAAATTGCGTTGCGGGGCTAAATTAACGCACATGCCCCGGTACGGGGTGTTTTTCCGGGAATAAATTGCTATTTTTGCATGGAAACAGACACAAAAACACACGATGACTCCTACCACCCTTTTCATATTGGCCGCTACGTGCAGCCTGGCAGTGCCCGTCGCCCTGTTCCTCGTACTCTGGCGCAGGGACACCCGGCGGCTTGCCGCTGACAACCAAGCCTCCGAAGCCCGCGAGCGCGATGCCACGTCGCGGCTGGCGGCGGCCGAAGCCCGGCTGGCCGCCGCGGAACAAGCCTTGTCCGCGGAAAAAGAGTTGCGGCAGCGCTACGAAGGACAGGTGCAGGCGCTGACCGAGCAGCGGACGCGTACCGAAGCGGAACTGGCGGCACTCCGCGCCTCGTCCGAGGCCGAGATCGCATCGCTGCGCGCGAAGAACGCCGAGGATCGCGCGGCCGAAAAAGCCGAGCGCGAAAAACTGGAGGAGACCTTCCGGGCCCAGTTCCGCAACCTTGCGACCGAGATACTGGGCGAGCAGTCCAAGCATTTCAAGGAGACCAACAAGGAGTCGCTCGACGTGCTGCTCAAACCCTTCCGCGACAACATCGTCGAATTCCGCAAGCGCGTCGAGGACATCTACACCACGCAGACGGCACAGCGCGGCGAACTGAAGGCCGAGCTGAAAAACCTGATGGAGCTCAACCGGCGCATCACGACCGAGACCACGAACCTGACCAACGCACTGAAAGGCAATTCGAAAGTGCAGGGCGACTGGGGCGAAATGCTGCTGGAAACGATCCTGGACAGTTCAGCGCTCATCAAGGGCATCCACTACGAAACGCAATACAACATCAAGGACGCCGAGGGACACAACCTGCGCCCCGACGTCGTGCTGCACCTGCCCGAGAAGAAAGACATCGTCATCGACTCGAAGGTTTCGCTCACGGCTTTCGTAGGCTATACCTCGGCCGAAACCGAAGAGGAGCGCCGCCGCTGCCTCGCAGCGCACACGGCCTCCGTCCGCCAGCACGTCAACGAACTGGGACGCAAGGAGTACCAGCGCCTGCTCAACTCGCCCGACTTCGTCATCATGTTCATCCCCAACGAACCGGCCTTCCTCGCCGCATTGCAGAACGACGCGGCCATCTGGTCGGACGCCTACGACAAGAAGGTCATCATCTCGTCGCCGACGAACCTTTTCGCCCTGCTCAAATTGGTCGCCGACCTGTGGAAATACAACGACCAGGACAAGAACACCAGGGACATCGCCGCATGCGGGCTGAAACTCTACGAACAGCTGGTGGCCTTCACCGGTTCGCTCGAAGGGGTCGGCACGGCGCTGGACAAGGCACGCGACGCCTATGACGACGCCTACAAACGGCTCTGCACGGGCAACGATAACATCATCCGCGTCGGGGAACGGCTGCGCAGGACGGCACGCCTGCAAACCAAGAAACAGCACTCCGCGCGCACGCTCGAATCCGCCGGGGAGGACGACCTCCCAGGCATCCCCGCCACCGAAGCCGGGGGCGGGAATCCGGTTCCCGGAGCCGGAGGCAAAGAATAACCGAAATGCCCGCCGCGCCAGCCCGGGAACACGAGAAGCGAGAAACAGAGGAACGCCGGAACAAAGGAATCCGGGAACGGTAGAAACCGGGAACAGAGGAACCGGGAACAGAGGAACCGGGAACAGAGGAACCGGGCACCGGAGTTCAGAGGAACATGGAAACCTGGAAAATATGGGCCGGGCAAAGCCCCCTGTAACATGCAAAAGCCCGCCGATGTTCGGCGGGCTTTTACATTTCCCGGCAGGAGATTTCCCATGTCGTGCACAAAATCCGGCTCACGGCCTGCGGGGTTCCCTCCAGTTTTTGCGCATCCGCACTTCGATCCCGGGCGTCGCGTCGTGCGCCATCGTCTCCACGATGTCGTCCCACACCTCCTGAACCCAGCCGACACGTCGCCGGCAATGCTTCAGCACCTCGACCGCCCAAATCTTCACGGCGACCTTCGCCCCCGGCTCGGGCGCCCTCCGCAATCCGCTCCATATCCCGCCTCCCGGGCGAGTAACGCCCCAGCAGGTCGGCCATGACCTTTGCGAAGTGACGCCGGGCACTGGGATCGGCGCAGGCCGGGAAATCCGTCCCGCAAAACTTACCGGCACAGGGCATGAACGAATCCGGGGCGTCGAAATAGATTTTCTCGAGTACATACGCACCCCGGAAAGCCACCTTGTGCCTCACGGCACGCGGCAACCCCTCGTAGCGGGAGGTCACCACCTCATACAGCAGCCCCACGGCACCCGCATCACGCACGCGCCGGGCCACCGTGTCGGCAAAATCGGAATAAAACCGCTCCGACAGGCATTTTATCAACTCCGCTTCCATCATACCGGTATACTCCCGCCGAACCCCCGATTCTGAAGGTTCGCCATACAGCAACCCCGAAAAGCCCGGGGCCTTACGGCCATGCCAGACGCCACAGCATGAAAAACGCCGTCAGAACAACTTTTTCTTCGACGTCGTAACGACAAAATCCTTCAGGTAGAAAGGTTCGAAATAGGCGATATCTTCCGTACATCCCGCATCGAGCGCACGCTGGGCCAGCCGCGCAAGCCCGCGTGCGGAAGGGGCTACCTCGACAAGCACGGCGTCGGGCAGTATCCCGGCGCATTTGCGGGCCCCGCTGCCGAAGATCACGAACGGCCTCCCCTGCGAACGGAAGTGCGCAAAGCTCTCCCCGTCGACGACCTCGGCCGAAACTTCGTTCAGGGGCTTGCCAGTTGTATCGAATACCTGCGCATAGACCTCCATGCGGCGGGCATCGACCATCGGGCAAAGGCAGGCATGTTCCCAGTCGGGGACGGAAAGAATTCCGGCTTCGTAGTCTTCGAGCGCCACTTCGGCCAGCGCATCGAGCGACCCGACGGCCACCAGCGGCTTACGCACCCCGTAGCACAGCCCCTTGGCGAACGAAACGCCGATCCGCAGCCCCGTATAGGAGCCGGGGCCCTTGCCCACGGCCACGGCATCCAGTTCATCGGGCGCAATGCCCGTTTCGCGCAAAAGCTCGTCGACGAACACGCCGACCTTGCGGGCATGGTCGCGCCCCTCGTCGCTCTCGCGCAGCGAAAGCAGCTCCCCGTCCTTTGCAATACCGACCGAACAAACGTCCGTACCGGTCTCGATACATAGAATCAAGCTCATATCTTCGATAAATTCAAACTCAATCGTCCAAAATACCCAGGTGCTCCAGCGCCCGGGCAATGCCGTCGTCGTCGACCGTAGCGGTCACGTAGTCGGCGGCGTTCAGCGCCTCGTCGCAGGCATTGCCCATGGCAATCCCCACCCCCGCGGCAGACAACATCGCCACGTCGTTGCCGCCGTCGCCGAAGGCCGCGACCTCCGAAGCCCGTAATCCGCAGGCGGACATAAATTCCCTCATACCCGTGGCCTTGTCGATGCCTGCGACATTGATGTCGGCGAAAATCGGGCACCACCGGCTCGCCGCAAGCCCGGGCAACTGCGCCATGACGCGCCGTTCGGCCTCCGTATCCAGATAGAAACACATCTGGCAGCACTCGCTCCGCTCGAAAAGCGCACGGAGGTCGGTCTGCTCGGGCACGGGATGCGCGACCATATGCGCCAGCCGTTCCACCTCGGGGGTCACTCGGTTGACGAATACGCCGCTCTCCAGTTCCAGCGCCAGCGGGAATCCCATCTGCAAGGAGAGTTCCATGGCGCGTTCGAAATCGGCCCGCGGAATCAAGTGCTGGCTTACGACACGCCCGTCGGCAGCCACACACCGTGCGCCGTTGAGCGACACCACGCCGTCGTAGGGAATCCCCTCGAGCGGAGCGAGGTCGTTCGCCGCACGCCCCGTAGCGATAAAGAGCCGGATACCCCGCGCATGCGCCCGCACCAGCGCATCGCGTGCCGAGGCGGGTATTTCATGGGTCTTGAAACTGATCAGCGTACCGTCTACATCGAGGAAAATAGCTCGTATCATCGTTTGTAATTTTTCATCGCCTTGTCGATCTCACGCTTGGCATCGTTTTCCTTCAGGTATTCGCGCTTGTCATAGGTCTTCCGGCCCCGGGCAAGCCCGACCACGACTTTCGCCAGCCCCCGTTCGTTCAGGAACAGGCGCAGCCCCACGATCGTGAGGCCCTTGTCCTGCCCCGCACGCTGGAGTTTGTCCAGCTCGCGGCGGTTGAGCAGCAGTTTCCGGTCGCGGCGCGGCGCATGGTTGTTGCAGGTGCCCCACCCGTATTCGGCGATGTTGACACCCCGTATCCACAGCTCGCCCTTGTCGAAATAACAGAACGAATCGGTCAGCGAAGCCTTGCCCGCACGGATGGACTTAATCTCGGTACCAACGAGCACGATGCCCGCAACGTACTCTTCCAGAATCTCATAGTCGAACGTCGCGCGCTTGTTACGGATATTTATCTTTTTCTGTTCACTCATATATTCGGAATCGGCACAATAATTGCCTATTTATTCGCAGGGGTGGGAATCGGTCAAGGTAACTAATTCTTTTATCTTTGATATGTTTTACACATCTTTCTGTTTATTTTCTGTTTGCACACGGTATGCGTAGTGATACGTGTACGACCCGAGACCCGCCCCTTTTTTCTTTTAAAATTCAAACCCCGGCATATTCCCGCCCGGCACTCCGCCGGGCGCGGTCATAATATCAACCGCTGCAATTTCTTTGCAATCGTCACTTTCACCTTGTTGAACCCGGCCAGCCGCTGGATCACCTCGCCGACCTGCTCGTCCGTGAGGCTCTCGTCCGCGAGCTTGGCCTGCCACTCCTTGATATAGCTTTCGATCACCTTCGACTTGTAGAGCGTCACGGCCTTCGGCACCCCTACGGCCAGCATCTCGGCATCGCTCTCGACATGGATGTCCTTGCGCCGCCACAGCTGGCTGGCCACGTAATTGTCGTCCGACGTAAGGATGTCGACCGAGGCGTTGCACACCTCCGGGTCGGGATGGTTCAGGAAAAAGTGCGCCGGGACTTCCACCCCCGTACCGAGAATCTTCCACTGCTCACGGTAAGTTGCCAAAATACTGTTGTATAGCGGATTGCAAAACGTAAGCCCGTCGCTGTCCAGTTCCAGGAAGATCACCTCCGCGACGTTGCACGCCACCATCGTGCGCCCCTCCTTGAACTCGAACGAACAATGGCCGTATTTGAGCAGGTATTTCACCAGTTCGCGTTCGAGCGCCTCGGTGCTGCTCCCTGCCTCGACCTGCTTCACGAATTCCACCTCGGGCTGCGGAGCCTCCGCCTTCCGCAACGCCGTCTGGCGGCGTACCGATTAGTCGGCCTCGGGAGGTGCAGGA
>OCAN01001253.1_pt1 | contig 13681 bp, 11 predicted proteins | sample 1538321 | NCBI WGS metagenome assembly OCAN01 (sample SAMEA2580294, study PRJEB22360) | human gut metagenome | biome: human gut; feature: human-associated habitat; material: faeces | place: Denmark | collected 2008/2010 | reverse complement strand
CACGCGGAGTGCGGCGACCAGGGACCGCGCCGCCAGGGCGGTCTCGCCGGCATCGGGCAGCGCGTCTAACGCCGCGTTGCGCTTGACATGAAGGACGCCGCTCACAGGGGAGGACAGCAACGGCTTCGCCGCCCTCAGCAGTTCGACCGCGTCGCGTTCGCGCTTGAGCAGCATTGACCTTCCGCTTTTCGAGCGGATGACAAGTCCCTGCTCGTCGAGCTCGGCCAGAGCCCTCGAAGCGTCGCTCGGCGTGAGGCCGGTGACCTCCCTCAGCTCCGCGGCGCTTTCGATCTCGGGATGCGCGACGAGGGCGACGAAGGCCGCTTGCGCCCTGGAGGATAGGCGACCCCCTCGGCGGTACCTCCGGGGCTCCCTCGATGTCGCTGCAAAGGCCAAGAAGGGGAGGGAGGCCTGCACGCCAGGGACGACGAAAGGCACGCCTTGCGCGACGAGCGCTTTTCTCTGCCTCGCGTCCAGGGTTTCGTTGACGATAACTACGGGCAGGTCGGTGTATCTGCCCAGCTGATTGTGCACTCTCTTGATGTTCGGGAGGGCGTCCTCGTTCTCCATCTTCGCAGCTACGAACGCGATTCCTTCGAACACGCATCGAGCGTACGATGCCGAGCGCGAAAGAAAGAGCGGCAAGTTGGTATCGGGAAGCCACTCGCCGTATTCGATCTTCAAGCCGAGCGCTTCGTTCAGGTATTTTCTTAGCTCATCCATATAGTTTCACCAAAATTGAATAGTTTTGAATAGAGTGCAATTATACATTATTATTGCAATTCATGAGTAGTAACCCAAGTTCCAAGATGTTGTCCGATTCGATGGGTAAACCAGATCCATTCAGATGAATGAATTGCAGAGCCTTCGCTTGCCAACTTCTTCATGCCAAAATCGCTTTCACGAAGATTCGATGAAAGCGAGACTCAATGGACGATCTGACGGAAAACGTAAATGGCTATCTCGACTACTGCAGGCAGGTCAGGAGGCTGAGCGACAAGACGCTGAAAGCCTACCGGTGCGATCTCCTTCAATTCGTTGAATGGCTCCAGAAAGACGGGCTATCGTTCGATGACCAGGCAATTCTCGGCTACATCGCTTTCATGAGCGATAAATATTCGCCGAGAAGCGCCAAGCGCAAGATCGCATCGATTAGGGCGTTCTCGTCCTATCTGCATTTGAGGGATCGTTCGAAAGACCCGTTTAATCTTGTGGAGATCAGGATGAAAGAGCCGAAGAGGCTTCCAAAGACCATCCCTTTGGAAGATTTGGCTCTCATCATCGGCGGGGAATGCCAAGCAGAGGGAGGGCTTCGAGGCTACATCCACATGCGCAACAAGATGATCGTCGAGCTCCTCATCGCCACTGGTATCCGAGTGTCCGAACTCTGCTCCCTCGATGAATGCGATTTCGACGCCCGTAGCAGAAGCCTCCTGGTCATGGGAAAGGGATCGAAGGAGCGGATGATTCAGATCGAGAGCGGCAGCACGTTGTCCGTCTTCTCATCGTACATTGAGGCTCTTCATGCGTTTCTTTCCGAAGTCGGTGCCGGCGGCAAAGGAAGAAGGCCCCTGTTCGTCAACCGGTTCGGTGCCCGACTTTCCGAGCAGTCGGCCCGAAACGCTGTGAACACCCTTGCCTCCCTGGTCGGTGCTTCCTCGCACGTGACTCCCCACATGTTCAGGCATACGTTCGCCACGATGCTCCTCGAAGATGATGTCGACATCCGTTATATACAGATCCTTCTCGGCCACAGCTCCCTCAAGACCACGGAGATATACACGCATGTCTCATCGAGCAAGCTGCGAGAGATCATGAGGTGCAAGAATCCAAGAGACGCGCTGGATCGATAGGGCTGCTGAATGATCAAAAGATCTCCCGATAACCTTTTATTATCGGGAGATGAGAGCATGCTCTATTGGATAGGCAAACGGGAGGTAGACATATCGGCCTCCATGGATGTTTTTGAATACTCGATAACTTATTATGGAAGCAATGATAAGCGGAATGAAGCCCTAGTCAACTCAGGTGTAGCACGTAAAAGTAACGAGTATTATACGTTGCTTGCTAGCAAAATGCTTGAAATTGCAGCATCCGACCACCTGGCGAAGTTCATCTTCTATTCTAATACGGTTGCGAATCGGATCTGTGCCTTATTTCCGTCTTTGGACGAGTACGTCATTTGCAGAAATTCTCCTTCAATCTTGAAATGGCTGAACAACAAAACGATTACTCGCATATGGGCAGCAAATTACTGTCCGATTCCGCCCTGTACGGTGTTGGCTAAAGAAGAATGTGACTTTGCCACATTGAGAAATTGCTTTCCACACTATGAGGAGTTCATACTTCAGAAAAATCTATCATCTGGCGGAAACGGCACCTACTACATCGACAATTCGAACGCAGAAAGGATTGCCGATGAGCTCGAATGCGGAAGCGTCTATTTGGCCTCACCGTGTTTGCCGGAAATTCCTTCAATCAACTCCCACGTGTTGATAACCTCAAAAGAGGTAATCGTGTTCGCTCCTTCTAGACAGCGAATTGATCGCATAGATGATTGTCTGCTTTTCTGTGGTAGTTTTTTCTGCGACGAATCGATCAATCAAGAGCTCGAGGAGAGCATATATGAGCAGTCGAAAAGGATCGGAAAAGTATTGCAGAAGAATGGATATAGAGGCGTATGTGGTATAGACTATTTGCACGATGGGGGTTCTGCTCTGTTTCTAGAGATAAATCCCCGGTTTCAAGGGTCTTCTTTTCTCCTTGATATGACGTTGAAAGAGAAATGTGGGGTATCTCTCTTTGATCTTCATATGCGGTCATTCACGGAGCATGCTGAATCTTTCGAACGCTACGAAACCGTCCGCTCGTGTATTGGATTTGCAAATTACGATATGGTTGATGTTGCAAGTGACCACTCGAATTGCATATACCCTTTTTCGAGGGGCGAAGGACAAAATTATGCGATCCTTAGGCATCGTCCGTCGAGATAAAACCCGTTCTCAAATCCGGAGCAAGCCTACCTGAGTTTACTCCAGAAGCATTGTAGGCAATAGAGTCAACTTCGATACCATTGCGCTTAACTTCATTGTACATTTCGATTTGAGCGGGAGACGGGGTTGACTTCCTGCCATTTGAGGATTTCAGACTCCGATATTTCTCCCTTTTCTCAAGCATGGCATAGGTGTCGGATATGCTTTTGATTATTTTCTGATAAGCAGAGTTTGCTCCCATTAATACAAAGTATAATCCTGCGGCAATCACGAGGGCATTTTGGAACAGCGACCAAACGCTGACGAACAATTCGTACGGACAATTATGCCTAACCAAGATATCTACCTTTGCATTTGGCTCGATATCCCTCACTGTTTGTTCGACAATCTTAATCAGTAGCCCCAGCTTCCAGTCTTCAACCCCTTCGATAGTTGTACGTATCGCGTAATCAACAAGGAATCCGTTTCCGGCAAGAAGGGTGGATTCGATAGAAGAACGATAGCTCTCGAAAACGCAATGATCGCTATAAGAGAGATTAGAAGAATGAACTTGGTCGAGTATGGCAAAGTACAAATCCGTTGCTTCTTTGCTTCCAATCAAGTCGTTTTCGTTTATTTGCATGCAATGATACTGAACCATTCTGAAATTTCTAGCGATCAATGATTGCTTTATTCCTTCGATCGCCGCCGCTCTCGCTTTTGCACCATCTCCTTTTGCGATATAGATATTAGTCAATGGGAAAAAACTTAAGGAATGGTAATAATACGTTTCGAGCGCCGGCAAAAGTTCCAAATACTGATCTTTGGTAAGGTATCCCTGAGATGAAGCTTGCGAAGTTATCGTAATGTCATCACTCGTCTCGGCAAGATATTTCAACCCATTGAAAATGAAGGGAACACTCGGAAAGGGAAATCTGACTTTGCAGCTCTTTAATTCGAATAGATGAGAAAACTCTAGGTTCATTGATCTGAAACGAGTATTGTATAAATGACAGTTTCTTAATGATGCATTTTCTAGCATAGTTGATCTCAATGAACAGTTTTCAAAACTCGTATCATAAAACTGCGTGTTTTCCAAATGACAACCGCGAAAATTGAAGTTAGCGAACTTGCAGTTCCAAAAGCTGCTTGCTGAGAAATTTGTCGTCAGATTGCATTTAACCCATTTGTTTTCGAAAGTGCAGTTCTCAAATTTGCATGCATTTAGATTGGACAATTCGAGATTGCAGTCAAGAAAAGTGCAGTTTTTGAAAACAGTACCCGAATAACCAGTGCCAGTAAGATCAGCCTTATCGAATAAGCAGTTTAAAAAGTACTCCCTACGCCTGTTTTGGTTTCGAAACGAGCCTGTGATTGTTTCTTGCGAGGATAGTCTGTAATGAGAATGTGAGTAGTTCCTTTTGTTTTTGACATGGCTGCTTAAAAGACTGACTGCTTGTTCGAAACCGAAGTCGGAATCGGTTTCGATTGCTATGCTGTTTTCGAAAACGGCCATGTCGATCTCCCGATAATAAAAGGTTATCTATACTTTGACGATTCTACCAGTTTCGAGGTCATTAAGCATTGAGCGTATGCTGCATTTGGGTGTCCTGCGTTGCGGACAGAGGCTTTTGCCCGCAATAGGCTCATACTGCGGGATGCTGCGATGTTCCGCGATCAAATGAATGGATCCCAGCTGGTTGATTTTCATCCTGCCACCAATTGCCGATGCGTTTCCAAGAGGATCCCATAGGTGCGTTCGCCAACGTGAGCGATTGTGTGGCGCTTTAAATGCGCGATCATTCGGTTGGTCGGTCGTTCGCTCTTCACGGCCAGAGTATGGAGCCACCCTCGCCTTCGGGGCTCACCCATGCCTTGAGTTGCTCTGGCTTTCGCCCGAGAAGTTCATTGTTGTCGTGCGCTATCTGCCCGGAGTGGCAGCGTGTCAATCCGATGATGCGTTACGTAGCCTGTCTGCCATCATGCTGGATGACGACTACTGCGATATTCTTGCTAGCGAGAAAGCGGTTGCGAATTAATACGGAATGCCTGCGCTGCAGCATGAGTACCGCCCCTGTCAAGATGAAAGCCTACAGCGATTTGCGCGACCGAAGGAAGCTGGGGGAGGGCATCAAACGAGACAAGATCAGCAAGCAACGTCGTGACGTTTTCGAGTTTTGCGCTTTACCCATATCGCCTGTACCGGCTACCCTTTTGTTGTCGATCGCCAAAATGGTCGAACGATTTCCCGCAGAAGTCGAGTGTCTCAATATCTATCTGAAAAGCATTGGGTAGGGAACGCTTGCGGTGGACACTGCGAAGGTTATCATTGATCCATATTATCTTAAAGACGATTAGGGGTGCAATTTGAAGCTGGCAAGGGTTTGCATAGAGAATTTTCGGTCATTCGGGACTAAACAGATTGTCGATATGGACTCCATGACACTATTGATCGGAGGCAACAGCACAGGAAAGACCGCTTTTCTGGCCGCCCTTTCGAAACTGTTCTCTCAAGAATCTCAGCAAAGGGCTCTTCGCAGAAGTGACTTTCACATAGAAGCCGGCGAAGATCCAGAAAGAATTGAGAAAAAGAGCCTCTCGATCGAGGCGATATTCGATTTAAGCTCAATTGAAGAGGGCCTCGATGAGCTTTCGGCTGCGAGCTTCTTCGATGGAGCGACCCCTGACCCTGCGTCTGGCGGGATGATTTTACGCGTTAGGTTGGATGCGGAATGGACCAAGAGCTCAAACCCGGACGGATCCATAGATTCGGAGATTCGATACGTGATGTGTCCGCAAGGGGAAACGCCCGATGAAGGTGATTACAGAAAGGCAAAACGAAGCGAGCTCGATGGAATCAGGCTCATCTACGTGCCAGCATCTCGTGATCCCGAGGAGCAGCTAAAGAGTGCCTCTTCAGGATTGATGCGCAAGATCCTCGGCACTTACAGATGGGACGATGTTGATAAAAAGAGCCTGCAGGAATCTGTTGCGGACATCAACAATCGGCTATCGGCGATGGGCGGAGTCGACGAGTTGGCCGGTTATGTTGGAAGCGTCTGGGCTGGATACGACAGTGACGCACGGTACAACAAAGCGACTTTGGAGTTTTACAAAGCGAATATCGACGATTCGTTGAAGAACCCTGATGTTGTCTTTGAGCCGTCGGTGACCGAACGGCCGTTTACGACAAAAGAAATAGGCGACGGTCTGCGATCACTCCTGTACTTTTCCCTGATAGAGAGTATGCTCAAGTTGGAGTCGGAAATCTGGAAGAGGCGTGTGCGAGAAGATGAATGCAAATTCGACCACATTCCCCCTGTGTTTACGCTGCTTGCAGTGGAAGAGCCCGAGAACCATATCTCTCCCCACCTCCTGGGCAGGCTTGTTCGCAGCCTCACTGCCATCTCGGATGGAGGAGACGGTCAGGTCGTTGTAACATCTCATTCGCCTTCGATAGCAAAAAGGGTGGAGCCGGAATCCATCAGACACCTGCTTCTCGACAGGGTCAAGCTCGAGAGCGTCTGCCGTCCGATCCTAGTGCCAGGGAAGACGGATGAGGCCTATAAGTTTATCAAGGGCGCTGTAAGGTCGTATCCCGAACTGTATTTTTCCGACCTTGTGATATTGGGCGAAGGGGAGAGCGAGGAACTTATCCTTCCGCGAATCTTATCGTGCTCTTGCATCGATTTGGATTCATCCAATATCTCCGTCGTGCCGTTGGCCGGTCGCCATGTCAATCACTTTTGGAAACTGCTCGCCGATTTGGAGATTCCGTACATAACCCTCCTTGACCTGGATTTAGAGAGAGACGGCGGGGGCTGGGGGCGCATTGCTTATGCGCTTGAGCAGTTGCAGCGCAAAGGCGTCGATTTAGGATCCCTCGCGAAACCCGACGGCGATCCTGCGGATGATGCCTATTTGGAAAAAATGAAGCGATTTGGGGCTAATGAAGCAGATGGCTTACTACATTGGCTCGATCAGCTGGAGTCTCACGGAGTGTTCTATTCTTATCCGCTCGATATAGATCTAGCTATGCTGATGTCCTTTCCGGATGAGTACAAAGGCCTTGCAGACCAAGGTCCGCGAGTCCCTGGTGCCGGATTTGTCAGGGATCTTGAAACCGATCGTGCGGATGATCTGTCGTATCTCGAGAAGGTGAAGCGATCCGTTCGAGCCGTGCTCCACGAAAGCGGCGGAGAGGGCGATTCGTATACTGCTGGACAGCGCGGCTTTATGGTTTGGTACAAGTATTTCTTCCTGGACAAAGGAAAGCCTTGCACGCATGTCGCAGCTTTGGCTGAAATAGATGACCAAAGTTTACGCTCTGGGATGCCTGCCGAGTTGAAAAGATTAACGTCCTACGTAGAAAGACTATGCAAACATGAGCAGTAAGAGCTCGAAAGAGTGGATGCCAGCAGGAGGGATTGTATTAGAGGAGAACGCGCGTAATGCTGTGATCTCCGAAGGAAACGTGCTCGTCACAGCAGGGCCCGGATCGGGCAAGACGGAGCTTCTTGCGCAGAAGGCCTGCTATCTTCTTCAGCAGGAAGTATGCATCTCGCCTTATAGGATACTTGCGATCAGCTTCAAAGGCGATGCTGCGGTTAACCTCAAGGAAAGGGTCCGCTCCCGTTGCGGCGACGTCGCAGCCAGACGTTTCGATTCTTATACCTTCGATGGCTTCTGCAAGATGATTTTAGATAAGTATCGATATGCCCTCCCAGAATCGTGTCGCCCTTCCCGCGACTACGTCTTGAACGACCCGGATCGCCTCGCTGAAGTTCTGGGCGCGAAACGTCAAAAGGATCAAGATCGCATAATAGACGGTGGGACATTGCCGCTAGCTGAATGCACCGAACCGAATAGAATGTGGAAAGAGCTTCTTTTCGGTTCGGAGGACATGCGAAGTAGCCTATCTTTCCGGATGGTGCGAATCCTTGCGGCTCATATTCTCGACGTGGCACCTGCAGTCCTGCGCACGATTCAAAGTGTTTATCAATTCGTGTTTGTCGACGAATACCAGGACACAACTTCATGGCAATATGCCTTGCTGGGCAAAATTACAGGACGATCTTCGACGATTACCGCAGTGGGCGACAACAAGCAAAGGATCATGCTTTGGGCTGGTGCCATGCCGGATGCCTTTGATAGATTCGAAACTGATTATCGCCCCATGACAACATCGTTGCTCATGAACCACAGATCTGCCCCCAGGTTAGTCAATCTTCAACGATTACTGTACGACTCACTCGGCGAGAGGCCCTTGCCTGTAAAAGCTTCGTCGAGATGGGATCCAAGGGATGGGGAAGTCCAGCTCCTAATGATGCGTGACGATGAGTCGGAAACGCGCACAGTTGTAGATCTGATCATTCAGCGGATGCGTCAGGGAACGCCTCCAGAGGAGATCTGCATTCTATGCAAGCAAAAAGTATGCGAGTATGCGGCCGATCTCGAAAAACATCTGGCTTCTGAAGGAGTTAGGATATGCTCTGACTTGCGTATTTTGGATATTCGATTCGATGCTGCTGCATTGTTTCTACTACTGTTCTTGAAAAAGTCGTTAGGAATTTGCCTTTCGTCGGAGTCGGCCAGAGTCAGCGACGATGTTTCGTCGATTCTCGAAAGGTCTCTCGATACTACGTTTGAAGAACACTACGAAGATGCTAGACGAGTCGGGGAAGCACATAAGCGTGTCGCAAGCATTCTGGGAAAAGGTGTCAGCGCCGAGGTTTTTTGCACAGCACTGGATTGCGTCGTCGAGTTGTTTGGTAGGCGGGCATTTGCAGAAGCATTTCCAAATTATCAAATTGTCGGTTCGCTTGACAAGGAAATACAGTTTTTGGGTCATACGCTGTTTGGCGAATACCAACGTTGCCGTTCAGTTGCTATAGCAATTGATTCGTTACTTGGAAAAGACGTTATTCCTGCTATTACCATCCACAAAAGCAAGGGGTTGGAATTCGATTACGTATTTTTCCTCGGATTGGAGGATTCAGCTTTCTGGAATTTCAAACGACAGAAGCAGGAGGACAGATGCGCCTTTTTTGTGGCTCTGTCACGAGCAAAGAAAGGTGTTGCATTCACCTTCTGTCGGCAGAGGAATCGACGAACGCAGAGCAACAGGGACATTAATGAGTTTTTCGAGGTGCTCGTCCAGCCTGGGATTGCCGAAGTCATTGAAGACTAGTTGTGTTAATAAACGAGCAAGGAAAAAATGTCAGCAGCACTTACAATTCGGTTTTATTGACTGTGCGACGATTCGTTGTGCCGTAGCGTCATGATGTAGGAAAACACTATGGGCGCATTGTGCGAAAAGAGTGAGATAAGCGGCTTCCCCTTGGTTTCGTTTGGGCCTTTATGCCCCTTTCCGACGAAGTTCCAACGGTTGTGGTAATGGGGACGGATGCCTCTTTGCCACCCGGTGCGTCTTAGTTGATGCGATTTCTTCTTTCTTTTCTCTAAGAGGCAGCTCGCATATCCTTTAGCTATTGTTCGATAACGACGGGAGGGGCGGGAATGCAGTTCGATGTTTTTATCTCCTACGCATGGGGAGGTCCGGAGAACACCGCGCATCGCGAGTGGGTGAGACTGCTCGCGGCGCATCTGAAGCTAATTGGCTTCCATGTCGGCATTGACTCCGAGGTTGACTACGGGGAAGACCTCACGGGTTTCATGCGAGAGATCGAGGACGCGAAACACGTGTTGATGATCGTCGATGAAGGCTATGTCGAGAGAGCGGACAATTATCCCGACTCGGGTGTTGGGCGCGAGACGAAGACAATCCAGGATGTTTTTGACGATCGGCCGAACAACTGGCTATCCGTCTTGTTCGTGCGCAACGAGAAAAGGCTTCTTCCGAAATGGATGGAAGGGCGGGATCCGAAATACTTCGATTTCTCGTATCGCGATCGAGACGACTCGTTTCCCGGTTCCGAGCAGATTGACGATCTGTGGCGATGGCTGGCGGGACTTCCTACGGACAAGGGGAGGGGCGTCAGCCCGGCGACGATACGGAAGAGAATGTACCGCGTAGAGCGAATAGACAGTCTTATGGAGCCAGGAAACTGGTCATGCCCCGACCTCGAATCCAAGGGGGTGGCGATGGCCTACGGTGACGAACCTTCGAAGTCGGTAACGCTAGGGTATGGAAGGTATGAGTTCAAGGTTGGTTTTGGAGAGCGCGGCAGTGATTCGGTGTATATCTACAACGATTACATCAAGGCCGTCGGGATGATGCCGAACGCTGTGCTGAACGACGATCTCGATGCCAATGCTGTTGCGTCCTATACCCGCTCGTGCAGGTACGTTACGCCAAGCGTGGGCCAACGGGTTGCCCTGCTTAACGACCATGGTTGTGTATGCGTACTGAGGGTGACCGGAGTAATGAACGAATCCCATGACGACGAATACGTTCCGTCGCAAGTGGTGTTCGACTACTCGATACTCGCTGAAGACTGATTCGCATCGCGGTTGGACGATTCTTTGCTTCTGGCGGAATAAGGGTTGAATGACAGTTACATGTTTTGTAAGCAAAGCATGCCGAAACGGTGCCTCCGCAAGGGGTTGGCGGTGCCGTTGCCGCGCCGGAAGCTCGTTTCCGGAGGACCACTCGACGGGTAATCCCGTCGGAGGTGGATCAACGCATCGAAATCGCATCCGATTACCTTGGAAAATGTGAAAAACGTAGAGGCCGCAGGTTAAGATATATGCATAAGTCTAGGTCAGCTCGATGTTCCTTTACCGATAAGCCTACGGATCCGGAAAATGGCTCAGTTTTTTGAACGAAACTATCGTTACTGGCTATTTTTGCGTAATGGTTCACTCACCAGGCATTATGTTTGACGGATGATTTAGATGCCTACACCTCTTCTTCGCTCGCAAATCACTTGCCGGTCTTTTGCGCCTGCAAAATCAGCCTACAGCACCGGTGAAGAGGGCGTGGAAAAGGAAATATTGGCATATTTTCTTTTACCTTCGGTTACATTGTGCTATCATATCCGTCGCTGCTTGAAGCAGTGCAACGGGTTGTGGCTCAGCTTGGTAGAGCGCTGCGTTCGGGACGCAGAGGCCGCAGGTTCAAATCCTGTCAACCCGACCAGAAATTGCAGGTCAGCCGTTCGCGGCTGACCTTTTTCTTTTCCCGTGTGGGTTCAATCGGAACATAAACGGCTCCGGGCAGAAAACCCTCACTTCGCATCGCGCGGTCAGCACGCCTTCGGCGCTTCGCTTGAGCTCTTCTGACCAGCGTTGTCTTTGGCTCCCGTCGATACCCAAACATACAGGTTTTGTTCTCGGCTCGTGTTATTCTTAGGGTCGATCATTCATCCGATCGGGTTTTTCGGGTCTCCAGAAGTTGCCCTGATGCCTGCGATCGAAGGATTAGCTATGAAACGAGTTTCGGTACCCTTTCTAATCGGCGCGATGCTCTTCACGGTGATCGGCTTGTATGGTTGCGCTTCGGATGGCGAGCGGGTTGCGCCCGTCGACGCCTCTATCGGCATCATTGAAACGCGAGGGACGGATGAAACGAGCAGGATCGTCTTCTACGATGGGGAGTTGAACGAGGTGGCGCAGCTTTCGCTGCGCTATGCGAACTTGGGTGACGTTTTTCACAATCCCCTGGTTTACCAGGGCAGTCTTTTTGTTATTCCCCAAGGAAGGTCTAAGGTTAGAGACGGCGAGGCCGTCCTTCAGGTCGATGTAGCTTCCCTTGCATCCAAAACACACGCTATCGGTCGATCGGGCATGAATGATGTGGCCGTGAACGATGAGTACGTCTTCACCTGCGATTCGTCTTGTATAAACCGCTGCCGAATCGACAACGGGGACGTGTCGAAGATAGCTATCGAGGGGGTTTATGTATCGAAAATCGTTTGGTGCGAAGACAGTCTGTATGCTTTCGCATTGTCTCTCGATGACGACTCTTCGATGATTTATTGCTACGACGAAGACTTGGCCCTCAAAGAATCAATCGATTGCAGCACCTATGATTCGAACGCCTATAGGGTTGCGGACGCCTACCGGGCGGTTGTGCATGAAGGCAAAATCTATTTCTGCAGCGTTGGCCTTGTGGAAAGACAGATTGGCGTACTCGACACCGAAGGCAACACGTTGAGCTTCATTCCATTGAGCAAGGGCGGTCCTTCAAGCGTGGCTATCGCGGACGGCAAGCTTTACATTGCCCACTACAATGTCGTTCAAGGTCAAGACGATAGCGCGCTGAGCATCGTGGATCTAGAGACGGGGGCTATCGAAGAGCATGCTTTCGAGCACGAAGCGATGCAAATGGTTGTGACTGAAGGGTCGATATACGTGCTCGGAGATTGGGCGATATACCAATACGATGCCGAAAGCGTAGAGCTCATCGGAAGCAAGCCGATTGATAAAATGCCCGGTAGTTATAGCTATCTTTCGGGGCTGTTCTCTGCGAAGTAGGGCCTCGATACTCAAGATTTCTGCATAGGGTCGGTGGTCTCCGACCGAATAGCGGTTTCAAAACGGGGTTCAAAATGGATTCAATTGGTTGATGACCGCGTCTCGTCCGGTTGGCTGTGCTCTACGGCAAAGGCTTCTCGCCATGGCGAAGGCGGGGCGGGCATATCAGTGGAGAAGGCGTGGAAAGGGGATTATCGCTGCATTTTCTTTTACCTTCTGTAACATTGTGCTATCATAACCGTCGCTGCGAAAGCAGTTATTTGGTTGCTAAAGGGGATGGGGAACATCCCTTTTTTGCATAGGCATGTGACCCTGGCTGCGTCAGGGGGAGCGAGGTCGCAGAAGCGCTTCGCACGAGCAATTTGGAGGAACGTATGAAAATCCTGGGAATGGGAATGCCTGAGCTTCTCATCATTCTCGCGGTAATCCTGCTCATCTTCGGGCCGAAGAACCTCCCGAAGCTCGGCGGCGCCATCGGCAAGACCGTCAAGAACCTGCGCGAAGGCATGGGCGGCGGCGATAAGAACATCGTCGAGGCCGATGACGAGGAAGAAGTGATCGAAGAGGTCGAGGAGCCCGTCAAGAAGACGACCGCGGCCAAGAAGACCACCACCGCGGCTAAGAAGAAAGCCGAGTAGTTTTACATTCGTCTGGTTCGCGGTATGTGCAGTCGCTCGGCGCTCTGCACATACCGCTTTTTTCATATCAGGTACCGGTAGCACGCTTGCGGACGAGCGTGCATGTTTTTGTAAATGGACAGGTGAGCATTCATGGCAGACGGCAATTTCATTCTCACGCAAGAAGGCAAGGACAAGCTCGAGGAAGAACTCCACTTCCTGGAAACCGAGAAACGCGCCGAGATCGGCGAGCGCATCAAGGTGGCGCGCGAGTTCGGCGACATCTCGGAGAACTCCGAGTACGACGACGCCAAGAACGAGCAGGGCATGATGGAGGCGCGTATTGCCGAGATCAGCCGCATCCTGTCCGAGGCGACGGTGGTCAACACCCCGAAGCGCTCGAACAGCGTGCACATCGGCTCGACGGTGACGGTCGACATGGGTGGGCGCGAGCGCGTGTTCACTATCGTGGGCGGTGCCGAGAGCGATGCCGCCGCCGGCAAGATCTCCAACGAGTCCCCGGTGGGTTCGGTGCTGCTGGGCCACAAGAAGGGCGACGTGGTGGAGACCACGGGTCCCACCGGCCGCAAGATCACCATGACCATTCTCAAGCTGGAACACTAGTGAGTTGCGCCGTTCTGCGAACGGCGCAAC
>OCAN01001249.1_pt1 | contig 13702 bp, 10 predicted proteins | sample 1538321 | NCBI WGS metagenome assembly OCAN01 (sample SAMEA2580294, study PRJEB22360) | human gut metagenome | biome: human gut; feature: human-associated habitat; material: faeces | place: Denmark | collected 2008/2010 | reverse complement strand
TTACAAGAACGCCGTCGAAAACGTCGCCCTGCCGCTCTATTATCAGGGCGTCTCCCGCCGCAAGCGCAACGCCCTCGCCCTCGAATACCTCGACATGCTGGGCCTGAAGGAGTGGGCCGAACACATGCCCAACGAGATGTCGGGCGGTCAGAAACAGCGCGTGGCCATCGCGCGGGCGCTGATCAACAAACCGCAGATCATCCTCGCAGACGAACCCACGGGCGCACTGGACAGCGTCACCTCGCAGGAGGTGATGAACCTGCTGCGCAGCGTGAACGTCGACATGGGCATGACCATCATCTGCGTCACCCACGAACAGTCGATCGCCGACCAAACGGACAAAATCATCCGCCTGACGGACGGCGTCATCAGCAGTATCACCGAAACCGGACTGGCAACGCGATGAGAGAGCTGCTGCTGGAGATATGGACTTCGGTGCGCCGCAACAAACTGCGCACGTTCCTCACGGGATTTTCAGTCGCGTGGGGCATCTTCATGCTCGTCATCCTGCTGGGATCGGGCAACGGACTCAAGAACGGCGTGCTGTCGAATTTCGGCAACTACGCCACCAACTCGATCACCATCTCCGGCGGCTGGACCTCGAAGGCCTACGCCGGCTACAACAAATGGCGCAGCATCGACCTGAAAAACCGGGACCTCGAAATTCTGGTCAATGAATTCCCCGAAGTGGACGACGTCGCCGCCAAAGCGTGGTACCGCGGCTCCACGGCCACCTACCTCGACCGCTTCGCCGACATCAGCCTGCGCGGCTCGCTGCCCAAGATCCAGCAGATCGAAGGCGTCGAGATCGTCAAGGGACGTTTCATCAATCAGGCCGACATCCACAACTACCGCAAGGTGATCGTCATCGACGAGGCGCTCGAAAGAATACTCTTCCGCGGCGACGACCCGCTGGGCAAGCCGGTCAAAATCCACAACAACATCTACCGCGTGGCCGGCGTCTACAGAGGCGACGCCCAGCAGCGCAATTCGATGGGCTACATCCCGCTGACGACCGGCCAGCTGATCTTCAAGGCCAACGATCCGGTCGTGGACAACGCGATCATCACCGTACACGGGCTCGACACCGACGCGCAGATGGAGGCGTTCGAACAGCGCATCCGCAAACGGCTGGCCGCCGAACACCACTACGATCCCGAAGACCAGAGCGCCCTGTGGATACGCAACACGATGGAGCAGTACAAGAGCATGATGATCGTCTTCGGCGGCATCAACCTCTTCGTATGGATCATCGGTCTGGGCACCCTGCTGGCGGGCATCGTCGGCGTGAGCAACATCATGCTGGTGACCGTCACGGAGCGCACCTCCGAATTCGGCATCCGCAAGGCGCTGGGCGCCAAACCCGTGTCGATCATCCGCCTGATCCTGACCGAATCGGTGATGATAACGGCCATGTTCGGCTATATCGGCATGGTGCTGGGCGTTGCCGCCATGGAGGCGGTCAACTATGTCATCAACCAGACGCCGGCCCAGACCGGAAACTTCGGCGGCAGCATCTTCCTCAATCCGACGCTCGATCTGGGCGTGGCCGTCAGCGCCACGGTCGTACTGGTCATTGCGGGCCTGATCGCAGGATACGTCCCCGCCTACCGGGCCGCACAACTGAAAACGATCGACGCCCTGCGTTATAATAAATAAGGAGCCATGAGATTTTTCGATACGGACCGCTGGAACGAAATCTGGCAGACAATCAGCCGGAACCGCAAGCGCAGCATCATGACGGCGCTGGGCGTATTCTGGGGTATCTTCATGCTCATCGTACTGCTGGGAGCCGGCATGGGGCTGGGACGCCTGTTCCGCGCCCAGCTGGGCGGCATGTCCACCAACACGGTGCTGCTGCAAAGCAGCCGCACCTCGGTCCCCTACAAGGGCATGCCCACGGGACGCTGGTGGAGAATGGACAACGACGATCTGGAAGCCGTCAGCAAACTCGAAGAGGTGGAGTACACCTCAGGCGTCATCTGGGGCAACGAACTCCACTGCAGCTACAAAGAGCGCAAGGGCGACTATCAGATGATGGGATACACGCCCGACTACCAGAAGATCAACCCGCAGAAGATCATCGCAGGCCGTTACATCAACGAGGTAGACATGGTGCACAAGCGCAAGGTCTGCGTCATCGGCACGCAGGTGCAGAAAGACCTCTTTCCGGGCGAACCCGACCCGACGGGCAAAGTCATCAAGGTCGGAGGAAGCTACTTCACCATCATCGGCGTCATGCGCCGCGAATCGTCGGCCATGTCGTTCAGCGACGTCGAACGCACGGTTGTCGTCCCGATCTCGCTGGCGCAGCAGATGTTCGGCTACGGCCGCACGATACACCTGCTGGCGCTGGCCGGCTACAAGGACGTTCCGAGCAAACAGGTCGAGAAAGCGGCCCGCGAAGCCGTCTTCGCCCGGCACATGATCTCGCCGGACGACGAAAAGGCCGCTTGGACCATGTCCGCCGGAGAGATGTTCGACAAGGTGATGAGCCTGTTCTGGGGCATCGGCCTGCTGACGTGGATCGTGGGACTGGGCACGCTGCTGGCAGGTATCGTCGGCGTGAGCAACATCATGCTGGTGCTCGTGAAGGAGCGCACGCAGGAGATCGGCATCCGCCGCGCGCTGGGCGCCCCGCCTACGGCCATCATCTCGCAGATACTTTCCGAGAGCTTCATCCTCACCTTCATCGCCGGAATACTGGGGCTCACGGCCGCCGTCGGCGTGCTGTCGGTCGTGGATTCGGTCTACTATCAGGCGGTCACCGTGGCGCAGGAAGGATTCGAAGTGTCGTGGCAGATCTCCTTCGGGACGGGCATGCTGGCCCTCTTCATCCTGATCGCAGGCAGCCTGCTGGCGGGCGTCATCCCCGCATACCGGGCCTTGAGCATCAAGGCGGTGGATGCAATACGCGAAGAATAAACGATTAAACAAACAGATTACGGCTATGAAAAAATTTCTGAAAATCTTTCTGGGTGTGCTCTTTGCGGCGCTGTTGCTCGGAACGTTCGTGTTCCTGTGGCAGAAGACCCGTCCGGTAAAGGTAGTCTACACGATCGTACAACCCAAACTCGACACGCTCAAACAATTCGTGGTCGCCACCGGCAAGGTCGAACCCCGCGACGAGGTGCTGATCAAGCCCCAGATTTCGGGTATCGTTTCCGACGTCTACAAGGAGGCCGGCCAGATGGTGCGCAAGGGCGAGGTGATCGCCACGGTTAAGGTCGTCCCGGAGATGGGACAGCTTTCGAGCGCCGAATCGCGCGTTTCGGTAGCCGAAATATCGCTGGCGCAGACCCGCCGCGAATTCGGCCGCACGGAAACACTGCACGACAAGGGCGTCGTCTCGGACGAGGAGTTCGAACAGGGGCGCACCGACCTCCAGAAAGCCGAGGAGGAACTGCAGAACGCCAAGGAGAACCTGGAGATCGTCAAAAACGGCATCACCAGCCGCTACAAGGAGCTCAGCAACACGCAGATCCGATCGACGATCGACGGTATGATCCTCGACGTGCCGATCAAGGTCGGAAACTCGGTGATCCAGGCCAACACGTTCAACGACGGTACGACCATCGCCTCCGTAGCCGACATGTCGAACATGCTCTTCCGGGGCAACGTCGACGAAACGGACGTCGGCAAGTTGCACGAAGGCATGCCCGTGAAACTGACGATCGGCGCCCTGCAGAACGTCGAACTGGATGCCAACCTGGAGTACGTTTCGCCCAAAGCGACCGAGGATAACGGCGTCATCATGTTCGAAGTGAAGGCTGCCGTGAAGATTCCCGCCGACGTCTTCGTGCGCGCCGGGTACAGTGCCAACGCCAGCATCGTGATCGAAAGCCGCGAAGGCGTGCTCACGCTTCCCGAGAGCACCGTCGAATTCGAGGGTGAGAAAACGTATGTCTACCTGCTCACCAGCGCCGAGGACATCGCAGAGCAGACCTTCGATAAACGCGAGGTCAAGATAGGCCTTTCGGACGGCATCAACATCGAACTTACCGAAGGCGTGACCGCCGACGACAAAGTCCGCGGCGCGAAGGAAGACAAGAAGAAATAACCCCAAATGCACCGCAGCATGAAAACCAGCACCCTATTCGCCGCTCTCTGTACAGCTGCCGCTGCTCTCTGCGCAATGTCCGCGGAGGCCCAGACCGCACCGGCTGCACCTCAAGCCGCCGCAGCACCGGCACCCGGCACGCCCTGGTCGCTCGACGACTGCATCGGTTATGCCCTGGCCAACAACATCGACGTGCAGCAACGCGCCCTGCAGGTCGAACAGAACGAGGTGGAACTCTCGACGGCCAAATACAGCCGCCTGCCCGACCTGAACGCCTCGATCGGAGGCGACGCATCGTTCGGCCGCGTACTCTCGAGCGACAATACTTACAAGGACAACAACCAGACCTCGGGTTCGCTCAACATCTCGACCAGCCTCCCCGTATTCCAGGGCATGCGCATCAACCGCCAGGTCAAAGGCGGCAAACTCGACCTGGCCGCAGCCATGCAGGATCTGGAACGTGCCCGCGAAGACGTGTCGATCAACGTCATGACACTCTACCTGGAGGTACTTTACAACAAGGAACTCACCGACGTTGCCGAACGCCAGCTCGCCCTGAGCACCCTGCAGGCCACGCAGAGTCGCGAACTGGTCGCCGCCGGCAAACAGCCGGAATCGGCCCGGTACGAAAGCGAGGCGCTCATGGCCAAAGACCAGCTGAGCCTGACCCAGGCCCGCAACGACCTGCAACTGGCACTGCTCAACCTGAGCCAGGCCCTCAACCGCGAGAGCGCCGCAGGGTTCGACGTCGTGGTTCCGGAGCTCGACAGCGTGACGCTCGCCTCGCTGCACCGGCTGGGCACGGCAGACGGGGTCTACAACTATGCAGTGGAAAACCGTCCGCATATCAAGGCGGAGCGGCTGCGGCTCGAAAGTTCGGAGAATTCAGTCCTCATTGCCAAATCGGCACTCTATCCCTCCATCTCGCTTTCAGGCGGCTACGGCACGGGGGTGTACAGCGCCGACAGCGATAAGTTCTGGGCCCAGATGCGCCATAACAGCCGCGAATACGTCGGACTGTCGATGAACATCCCGATCTTCAACCGCCGCGCCACGCGCAACAATATCCGCTCGGCACAGCTTTCGGCCCGCAGCCAGCGGCTCGCGCTGACCGAAGCCGAGCTGGCGCTGCGCAAGGAGATCGAACAGGCGTGGTACAACGCCGACGCGGCGTACAGCAAATACCGTTCGGCCGGCGTAGCCCTCGCCTCGGCCGAGGTAGCGTTCGCCTACGAACAGCAGAAGGCGGAATCGGGCCGTTCGACCATTTTCGATTTCAACGATGCCAAGACCCGCATGGAAAAAGCCGAGTCGGAACTCGTTCAGGCGAAATACGAATTCGTATTCCGTTCGAAAATACTGGATTTTTACCGAGGGAAACCGCTGAAACTGTAATCCGGGCAGGTAAACAGATCGTACATAATAAACAAATCAGGGCGGCCGATATCGACCGCCCTGATGCTGTCCGGAACAACCAATCCCTAAAGTTTTCCGGCAGCGACCGGGTAAGGTTTTCAGACTCCCACCCGGCACAGAAGCCCTTTTGCGTCACTAATTACCCCCTCCATCCCCTGTGTGAAGTAGGGTAGTGCAAAGATATGTAAATTATCCTGAACTGCATAGTGCGGGGTCTGTTTTGTCATAACATGGAGCTAAAATGATTTACCTTGCCGACCGAAAATGTTGCACACAGACACAATGAGCCCACAAAAGGTTCGGCAAAAAGGCGGGTATCTGGAAAATTTGCCCTACTTTTGCAGCAAATTCACAAACGGAAAGGATGGAATGGCTTAAAAGTTTATTCGTCGAACACTCGGCCCTGCAGGCCGTCGTGGTTATTTCGCTCATTTCGACGATCGGGATCGCCCTCGGCCGGATACGCATCTTCGGCATCTCGCTGGGCGTGGCATTCATCTTTTTCGCAGGGATCCTGGCCGGGCATTTCGGACTGTCGATCGACCCGGCGATGCTGAACTATGCCGAGAGCTTCGGGCTCATCATCTTCGTATACGCCCTCGGCCTGCAGGTCGGCCCCGGCTTCTTCAACTCGCTGCGCGCCGACGGACTGCGCCTGATGTCGCCCGCCCTTGCGGTAGTATTGCTCGGCACGGGGCTGGCCGTGGCAATGAGCTATACGCTGCACGTCTCGATCCCCGACATGTCGGGCATCCTGTGCGGCGCCACGACCAACACCCCGGCGCTCGGAGCGGCGCAGCAGGCGCTGCAACAGATGGGCGTCGACTCCAGCGGCGCCGCCCTGAGCTGCGCCGTGACCTATCCGCTGGGCGTGGTGGGCGTCATCCTGGCCATCGTCTTCATCCGCAAGCTCTTCGTCCGCCCCGCCGACATGCCGGAGCCGGACGCCGAACACCGGAAAAACGTCTTCATTGCCAGCTACCACCTGACTAACCCGGCCGTATTCGGCAAGAGCGTACACGAAATAGCCGCTCAGAGCCACCACCATTTCGTCATTTCGCGCGTATGGCGCGAAGGAAAGGTTTCGATCCCCACCTCCGACAAGACGCTACAGAAGGACGACGTCATCCTCGTGATCACCACCCCGGGCGAGGCCGATGCGCTGCGCCTGATCTTCGGAGAGCAGGAACAGAAGGACTGGAACACGGAGAACATCGACTGGAACGCCGTCGACAGCCAGCTCATCTCGCAGCGCATCCTCGTGACGCGCCCCGAAATCAACGGCAAGAAGCTCTCCTCGCTGCGCCTGCGCAACAATTACGGCATCAACATCAGCCGCGTCTACCGTTCGGGCGTGCAACTGCTGGCCACACCCGACCTGCGTTTGCAGATGGGCGACCGCCTGACGGTCGTGGGTGAAGCCGCAGCGATCAAGCATGTGGAAAAGATACTCGGCAACGCCGTGAAAAACCTCGAAGAGCCCAACCTCGTGGCAGTCTTCGTCGGCCTGATCCTCGGGCTCACGCTCGGGAGCATCCCCGTAAGCATCCCGGGCATCAGCCTGCCCGTAAAACTCGGCCTGGCAGGCGGCCCGATCATCGTCGGCATCCTGATCGGCACGTTCGGCCCGCGCCTTCACATGATTACCTACACCACGTACAGCGCCAACCTGATGCTCCGGGCACTGGGCCTGTCGATGTACCTCGCCTGCCTGGGGCTCGAGGCGGGCACGCACTTCTTCGAGACCGTCATGCGCCCCGAAGGGGCACTATGGCTGCTGCTGGGATTCCTGCTGACGTTCGTCCCCGTAGTATTGCTGGGTATCTTCGCGCTGCGCATCCTGCGCATCGACTTCGGGTCGGTCGCAGGCATGCTGTGCGGCAGCATGGCCAACCCGATGGCACTGAACTATGCCAACGACACGATCGAGGGAGACAACCCGTCGGTATCGTACGCCACGGTCTACCCTCTCTGCATGTTCCTGCGGGTAATTATCATTCAGGTGATGCTGATGATTTTTCTGTAACATCCGGTTTGGCCGGCACGTCCGGCTCCGGCCTCTGATAGCGCAGCGCCTCGATATCGCTTCCCGACGGATTCTGGAACACCCGCAGGTCGAACTCGGGGATGACGGCCAGCACATGGTCGAAGACATCCGACTGGATGCGCTCGTAATCCACCCACACCACCGTATCCGTAAAGAAATAGAGTTCCATCGGCAATCCCGTCTCCGTCGGTTGCAGCTGGCGCACCATCAGGGTCATCCCCTTGTTGACAGGCACCTCATCGCGCAGGTATCGTTCCAGATAGGCACGAAACACCCCGAGGTTGGTCTGGTGCAGGCCGTTGATCTTGCGTTCACCGGGGCGGATGCCATGCGCGGCATTGTATTCCTCAACCCGCTGCTCAGTCTGGTCGATATATTCGCGGATGATGTCTATGTTGCGGTACCGGCCCAGCATGTCCGGCGTACAGAATTTCACGCTCGTCATGTCCAGGTTCACCGAACGCTTCACGCGGCGGCCGCCCGACGCCTGCATTCCGCGCCAGTTTTGGAACGAATCGCTCACCAGCAGGTAGGGCGGCAGCGTAACGATCGTATTGTCCCAGTTCTGCACTTTGACGGTCGTGAGCGACACCTCGATCACCGAACCGTCCGCACCGTATTTGGGTACGGTGATCCAGTCCCCGACCTTGAGCATGTCGTTCGCCGAAAGCTGGATGCCCGAGACGAAGCCGAGGATGCTGTCGCGGAAGACCAGCATGATGACGGCCGCCGAAGCGCCCAGTCCGGTGAGCAGAATGGCGGGCGACTTGCCGATCAGGATCGAGACGATGAGGATACCGCAGATCAGCGCTGCGATTCCCTGCCCGGTCTGGCGCAATCCGTTGATCGGTTTGTTCTGCCACGCAGGACGCGCCGAGACGATATTGAAGGCCGCATAAAGCAGGGCGTTGATAAAACGGAAGACCGTGACGACGATGTACACCTGTATCAGTCGTGTGACAATCGTCCTGGCTTCCGACTGTTCATCGAAAACTACGGGGAGGACGATGACCAGCACGATAGCGCTGACGATATTACACAGCCGGCTCAACACGGCGGAACTGAACAGTTCGTCATCCCACGTGGCTTTGGTGCGCATCACGATGCGCCTAATCCCGCGCACGAGCACCGTACGGCACAGGAAATCGAGAAGCACGACGGACAGCACTACCAGGGCGAAAGCCACCCAACGATCCCAGCCGTTATTCAATGCGGAAGTGAGCCCGAGCCATGCGAGCAGGGCGTCGGCCCAACGTGTAAGGAGAGACTGCATACGGTATTTCTATCAAATTTCAGACCTAACGGCCTTTGTAATCATCAGCGACGGAAACCCCGGCGACAGGATAACGACTGCGGAAGGCAAAAATCCGGCGACAGCCATCACCATAGAACATGCGTCTGTGGAACGGCACCAATCCCTGCGCCTCGCACCGGTCTGTGCTGGACAATGCCCTGCGACATACAGGACAGTCGCTTCATTGTCGGTTTCCAGGTTACAATATACGAAAAAAAACTATACCCCGAGTACCAGTTCCACCTCGCCCTCGAAATTGGGCGTGAAGACGCCTTTGCCGAGATTTTCAAAGATTTCGTCCCGGCTCCAGAAACGCCCGCCGTCGAGCTCGTCGCTCGGGACGACCTCCCCGTCGTACACCGTGCGGTGGACATAGATCAATTCGCGCTCGCGCTCCGAGCGAAACACGTACACCGCCACGCGTTCGGGTACGAAACCCGTCACACCGAGTTCTTCGCGCACCTCGCGCCGCAATGCGTCGTCCACCGTCTCGCCGTAGTCGACATGCCCACCCACGGCCGTATCCCAGCGCCCGGGCTGGATATCCTTCCACACGGGACGCCGTTGCAGGTATAACTCGCCCCGCGAATTGAACAGGTGCAGGTGCACCACGGGATGCAGCAACATTCCGCCGCCGTGGCATTGGGCACGCGTCGCCGCCCCCATCACGTTCCCGGCTTCGTCGACCACCGGAAACAGCTCCGCACCGTTATCGCTTCGCATGGCGGGGATATTTACGGATATAAACCACGGCCGCCAGCAGCCCCAACAGGGTGAAACCCGCACCGGGCAACGCCGTATATTCGTAGCCCAGCCCGTGGGCGATCGGCAGGCCCCCGTAATAGGCACCCAGTGCATTGCCCAGGTTGAAAGCCACCTGCACGAGGGCTGCGCCGAGCATCTCGCCGCCACGCGAATTCTCCAGGATCAGCAACTGCTGGGGCGACGAGACACAGAACAGACACCCCGTACAGAGCGTCATCAGCATGACGGAAAGGTAAGGGACATGTGCCCCGAAGAAAATCCCGAGCAGCGTCAGGGTGGCCGCGGCCAGCGTAAAACGCACGACCTTCTCGGGCGTAAAACGGTCGGAGAGATGCCCGCCGAGGATATTGCCCGCGAACATGCCGAAACCGGCCAGCATGATAATCAGCGTAAGGTTCTCCTCCGTAAAACCCGAGGTATGGATCATCAGCGGGCTGACATAGCTGTAGCAGCAGAAGATCCCGCCGTTGCCGAGCATCACCGACGCCAGCACGAGCCAGGGTGCAAGGCTGCGCAGGAACCGGAACTGCCCTTTCAGCCCCGTATCGGGCAGCGGCTCCATGCGGGGCACCCACATCCTTACGAGCGTCAGCGCCACCACGCCCCACACGGCGACGATCGCAAAGGTCGTGCGCCAAGACAGCACATTGCTGATATAAGTGCCCAGCGGCACGCCGAACAGGTTGGCGACGGTCATCCCGACGATCATGATCGAAACGGCCTCCGTGCGCTTCCCGGCATCTGCCACCCGCTCTGCGACGATCGACCCGACACCGAAAAAGGCACCGTGCGGCAGGCCGGACACGAAACGCATCGCCATCAGCATCCAGTAGTTCGGCGCCAGCGACGCGCACAGGTTCCCGACGGCGATCAGAGCCGTGAGCGCCAGCAGTATCTGTTTCAGCGGGCGCGTCCGGGCTACCAGCACCGTAAGCGGCGCCCCGAAGCAAACGCCCAGGGCATAGGCCGAAATAAGGTGTCCGGCCTCGGGGATGGAAACCCCGAGGCTGCGGGCAATATCGGGCAGGATGCCCATCATCACGAACTCCGACATCCCCAGGGCAAGCGTCCCGAATGCCAGTGCAATCAGACTTTTTTTCATGTGTAAAACCAACTGACGAATAACCGGCTGCAAAAATAACACAAAAGGCGAAAAGTTTTTCGCTTTTCGCCTTTTGTTACGGTTTCCGTATGGTTGCATAGACCGTCCGAATTACCGGCGGAGAGTTGCGGTGCCGGTCATTCAGCCTGCGGCGCGGGACGTTGCGGTTCGCGCGGCTGCCCGACCTCGTATCCCAGTTCGCGCATCCACTCGACGGTGAGCGGGTCGACCTGGTCGTTGCGATCCGCCCAGCGGCGTTGTTCGATCAGGCGTTTCTTATGCTCCTCGATGCGCATCATGATCGGGAAATCTGGATGACGCAGCCGCGTACGTTCCTTCCGCTGCGAAGGTCGGATCCTGCGGTCGAACACATCGGCCTGCACGGGCCGCCGCGCCCCCTCCCATTTAAAGCCTTTCAGGTAGAGATCCTGCGTGGGCGGGATATCGTCCATCGGATAGAAGTTGTAGACCGGTTCGGTTCGGTAGGTGATCTGCACCACCTGCTTGTCCTCGATATAGAATGAACAGTCGCCGCTCTCGATAACGCCCATCATCGTGATCTCGGGCGGCTCGCCGTCCTGCATGTAATAGATGGTCTGGGCATTACCGTTGACGTCGTTGCGGTATATCTGGTTGTTGTAGAAATAGGCGGTCATAGTCTTGCCCGCCACCTGGTTGTAGTGTGTCGTATCGAGCTGGCTGGCCATCATCGGGCTGCCGATGAATTCGGCACGTTTGATCTGCTGCCGCTCGGTGAAAATATCCATCACGTCCGAAGTGATCTGGTTGCTCTGGTTCCACAACACGGGGTCGATATAGAGGTGGATCGTCGAGTCGGTGCTGATCGCCACGATCGAGTCGCACACGGTCTGGAAATCCGACCTGAAGATCCTCACGTCGCGGTACCCCTTCATCAGGCGGTAGATGCTGTCGCGCGGCAGGGCGAGCGAGTCGACCGAATCGGCCGGAAGCGCCATCGCTGTCGTGTCGGACAACAGCGAATCTGCCAGCAGGTTGAGCAGCGAATCCTGTTCGGCCATGTTCATCTCGATCAGCGAATCCAGTTCGCGCAGGGCCGCCGAATCGACCGGGATCACCTTTCCCTTGCGGGCGGCACGCGCCTGCCGGGCTTTGAGCTTCGACGCAGCCTTCAGCCGCCGGGCGGCCAGACGCGCCTCCTCGCGCTCCTTCTGCAACAGCAGTTTGGCCGTGGTCTTCTCCTTGCGTCTGACGGCTATCGAATCGAGCTGCGCCTTCTTGATTTTGGCTGCCGCGGCCTTCTTTTCGGCCTTGGCCTTGCGCGCCGCTTCCTTGAGCAGGGCCTTGCGCTGGGCAACGGTCAGCGTATCGGCAGCCCTGTCCAACGAGTCGGGCAGGCTGCCCGGCACGGAGAGCGAATCGGCCATGCGCAACGAATCCGCCCGCGGCGAACCATGCGTCCGCGAATCGGAGCCGGAACCTGCGGCGAGCGAATCGGCTGCGTCGCCGGGATGCAGTCCGGGCTCGGTACGTCCCTCCTCGGGGCCGGCCGTCGCGGCCAATCCATCGGGATGCTGCCCCAGCGAATCGGGCCGTTGCAGGGAATCGGCCCCCATACGCGCAAGCGAATCGGCCGCGGCCTTCTCCTCTGCCCGGCGCCGGGCATTCTCATTGACCGTAAAGAGGAACATCGAGTCGGCACGCATGAAGAGCGAATCGCCCTGTGTAAGGTCGTAGCTCACCACCGAGGGTCGCCGCGTGAGGAATATATCGCCCGGTTCCTTCCAATACTCGCCGTAATCGCCGAAGGCGAGTACTTTGTGCTCCGTATCGTCAATCTGGATGTCCCGCCACAGCACCACGTGGTCTTTGGCGCGGAAATAGTCGATGCTGTCGCTCCACATCTCCTGTTTCTCGGTCAGCACATAACCGTTGCGCGTAACCCGGTAAAGCGTATCGGCCTTGTCGTACGCGCCCCGGTCGGCATAGAGGTAGTCGCCGTCCTTGTTCCAGATGTTGGTATTCTCGAAGAAAAAAGCGTTGTCGGTGGCCATGTTGTAGACCACCGAGTCGCCCTTGAGTTCGTATTCGTCGTTACGCATCTCGACGCGGTCTACGCAAACGAGATCCTTGGTGTTGGCATAATAGTAGCCGCGCACCGATTCGAGCCGGTTGTCCCGGTTTATCAGCACGCCACCGTCGGCGAACTGGCCGATATTCTCCTTCGTGTTGAAGACAAACCGGTAGGTATAGAGCGTGGCATCGCCGTCGACGACCTTGACGATGTCGGAATAGACCCGTGCCTCGTTCAGCTCGCCGTTGTATTCGGCGCGGTCGCCGTAAATATAGGTCGTATTCTTGTTGATGAGGACATTGCCGAAGAACTCGATCCGCATGTCCGAATAACGCACGGCACTGTCGCACGTAATGACAGCGCCGTTATGCTGCGCGGCGAAATTGCCGACCAGGAAGATCACCGAGTCGCCGGGGGCTATGGGGCCCATGTTGTCCGACTTCAGGTCGATGAGTTTCTTCTCGGGCTCGGGCTCCTGGCCGGGTGCCTGCATCCCGCTGCGGGCGAAAATCACACTGCCCGCAGCCAGCACGACGGCAGCTATGGTAAAGAGCCTGCGCACGGTTTATTTCACCCAGCTTTTATTCTCGAACTCCCCGTCGCGGAATTCGGGGGCGATGTAAACGTACATGGCGTCGATCTTCTTGGTCAGCCACTCCTTGAACACCCGCTCCTGCTTGGCATTGAGCGCCATCTCCTCCAAGCGGAGATAGTCTTCGTTGAGCGACGCGACATGCGTGGGAATGATCTCCACCAGTTTGACGATCTTGGCCAGCTGGTTGCCCATGATGTCCTCGGTCAGGAATGCAGGCGAAATCTCGCCCGGTTTGAGGCGGATCAAGGCATTGTAGTCGTCAAGTGCACCGAAGTGCGCGAAATCCTCACGCAGGAACTTCGTCACGGTGAGCTTCGCCTCGAAGGCATTGAAACGCTCCAGAATGTCGTGGTTCGAGACGATACCGCCG
>OCAN01001241.1_pt1 | contig 13788 bp, 9 predicted proteins | sample 1538321 | NCBI WGS metagenome assembly OCAN01 (sample SAMEA2580294, study PRJEB22360) | human gut metagenome | biome: human gut; feature: human-associated habitat; material: faeces | place: Denmark | collected 2008/2010 | reverse complement strand
GGGGTAGGGCGCGGGGGCGGACTCCCCCTACCCGGCGGCAGCCGGCGCCGCGTGTGCGGCGGAGCTGGGCGGGATTCACTTCCGCCCAGCGAAATGAAATGAAATGGGGCCCCCGGCCCGCTCCTGGCGGGCTGGGGCTGAGGACGCCCTGAAATTCGGGCGCAGGCTGGTGGAGGACTACGCCGAAAACGCCCCCAAAGCGGAACCGTAGGGCGGCGCGCAAAACTTCCGGTTGTATCCGCTGGGGAAATGGTGTACACTGGAACAGGCTTTTGGAACCCAAATAAGGAGGACAAACACGCATGAACGTGAAACAGTTTCTGTGCGCCGGCATGACAGGGGCGCTGCTTGTGGCCGGACTGACAGCCTGCGCGCCCGGCGCGCCGGAGGTGGACCCGTCCGACGTGGCCTATCAGACCGCCGGTGTGACCAGGGACACGGTGCTCTTTACGGTGGATGGCACAGAGGTTACCGCCGACGAGTACCTGTTCTGGCTGCTCCAGAGCGTGGCCTCGGCCAAGCAGAGCGGTTACCTGGCGGACGACGACGCTTGGGAGGAGGAGCTCAACGGCGTCCCCACGGCGGAGTATCTGAAGGAGGACGCGCGGAACACCAGCGTGCTCTACACCACGGTGTCCAACCACGCGGCGGCGGCGGGACTGACCGTAACCGAGGAGGAGCAGGCCGAGGCGGACGCTGAGCTGGAGACGCTGACCCAGCGGGTGGACAGCTATTACGGGATGACCCTTCAGGAGTACTTGGACCAGCAGTGCATCAGCGAGGCGGCTTTCCGCAAGCTGAACCAGGTGCCCTATCTGGCCCGGAGCCTCCAGACCCAGATGGAGGAGGCGGGGGAGCTGACCGCCCAGGACGCCGATCTGGATGCCATGGTGGAGGAGGCGGGCTACTACAAGGCCAAGGACATCCTGCTGGCCTTCCCGGAGAACGAGGACGGCAGCGCCGCCACCGACGAGCAGAAGGCCGCCGTCAAGGCGGAGGCCGACCAGCTCCTGGCCCAGATTCGGACCGCCGCAGACCCCTTGGCGGAGTTTGACAAGGTGATGAACGAGCGCAGTGAGGACGGCCGGGACGAGAACAACCAGCTCTATGCGCCCGACGGTTACCTGGCCTATGCCGGCCAGATGGTGCCTCAGTTTGAGAGTGCCGCCAAGGCCCTGGCCGTGGGTGAGATCAGCGAGCCCGTGGAAACCGCCTACGGCTACCACATCATTCTGCGCCAGGACTTTACCGACGAGGAGCGCCAGCAGCTCCGGGACAGCATGGCGGCCATCTACCCCGATTACGCCATGAGCAAGCTGAACGAGCAGTGGGTGGAGGAGGCGAAGGTAGAGGTCAAGCCCGCCTATGAGAAGCTGGATCCCAATTCCTTCTACAAGAATATGGTGGCCTTTGCCGAGCAGTGGCAGGAGGAGAAGGCCGCCGAGGAGGCCGCTCAGGCGACCGCCAGTCCCGCGCCTGAGACCGGGACCCCGGCACAGAGCACAGAGCCCGCACCAGATGCCACCGGGAGCGGAGCGCAATGAGCACAGGCAAAAACCCCGCCGATCCGGCGGGGTTTTTGATTAAAAAACTATAGTTTAAAAGAAAGATTCTATTGTTTATAGTAAAAATCCAAAGTTGTGTCAATCTATATCTAAAGTTTGGGACAAAGGGTGAGACACAATGGAGGACAAGGAGAAAAAGCTGGCGCTGCAAAAGGCCGTGGGCGAGCGGGTGTACCACAGCCGGAAGCTGGCGCGGATGAGCAAGGAGGAGCTGGCCGAGCGCCTGGGCATCTCCTCCCAATATGTAAATGATATTGAACAGGGGAAAAAGTGTATGTCCATGGCGATTTTTGTGGAGCTGGGCGAGGTGTTCCACACAGGGCTGGATGAGCTCGCCCACGGCGCACAGAAGGAGGAGCCCGTGCTGGAGCACCTGCTCTGCCACCTGCGCCAGCTCTCTCCGGTGCAGCGGGATATGGCCGTTCACATGCTGCATCTGGCGTTCCGGGCCGCCCAAGAGCTGGGCCCGGAGGAGTAGGCGTGGCGCTGGAGATCCGGGTCCTGGTGGTGGAGGATGATCCGGAGACCCGGATGCTGACGGAGGCCCTTCTGTCCGGACGGAAGGGGGTCTGTCTGTGCGCGCTGGCAAAGGACGGCCTGGAGGGGCTGGAGCTGGTGGAGCAGACCAGGCCCGATATCGTGCTGCTGGATCTGATTCTGCCCGGGATGGACGGGCTTGATTTCCTCCGCGCCCTGCGCCGCCGAAGCGCGCGCCCGGCTGTGGTGGTGGCCTCCCAGGCCTCGGAGCCCACAGTCATCCGGCTGGCCTTTCAGCTTGGGGCCAGCTACTATCTCATAAAGCCCCTCAACTTCGACTCCCTGCCCGACCTGTTTCACTCGCTCTGCCTGGAGCCCCGGGAGCGGGCGGCGGCGGACTATCTGCGGGGGATGGGCGCGTCCGGGCTGGGGGTGGAGGCCGCCGCGCGGACGGCGGCCGTGCTCTCCACGGGCGCGGAGGGGGCCATTCCGCTCAAGGAGGGGTATGCCGCCGCCATGGCGGCCCAAAACACCAGCTACGCCTGCGTGGAGAAAAGCATCCGCTCCATGGTGGGCAAGCTCCAGGCCGGGGCCTGCGGGGAGTATCAGGCCCTCATGGGCGGCCTTCCGGCCGAACGGCCCAGCAATGAGCTCTTTCTCCGCCGGCTGGCCCGGCGGATTTTGGAGTGGTAGCGCCACGTTTCCCCTGAAATCGGACAGGCACTCTGCTATACTGTAGCCAGAAATTGGAAACTACAGTAAGCGAGGAGCGAGCGACATGGGCGTATGGCATACATACAGCACCAGACAGACCCTGTCTGAGCTGGAAACGGACAAGTCCCGGGGGCTGAGCGGGGCGGAGGCGGAGCGGCGGCTGGCACGCTGGGGGCCCAACCGGCTGGAGGAGGGGAGGCGGCAGGGGCTGCTGCTGCGCTTCCTGGGGCAGATGAAGGATCCCATGATCCTGGTGCTGCTGGCCGCGGCGGCCCTGTCCCTGTGGGCCAGCGGCGGCGAGGACTGGCTGGATGCGGCCATCATCCTGGTCATCGTGGTGGTGAACGCCTGCATCTCCATCTCCCAGGAGGACAGCGCCGAGAAGGCCCTGGAGGCCCTGCGGAAGATGTCGGCCCCCCTGGCCAAGGTGGTGCGGGACGGGGCGCTTCAGCGGCTGGAGACCGACCGGCTGGTGCCCGGCGACATCATCCATCTGGAGGCGGGGGACCTGGTGCCCGCCGACGCCCGGATTCTGGAGGCCGCCTCCCTCCAGGCCGATGAGAGCGCCATGACCGGCGAGTCCGTCCCCGTGTCCAAGGGGCTGCTGTCCGCCCTGCCGGAGGACACCCCCCTGGCGGAGCGGCACAATATGGTGCTCGCGTCCACCGTCATCACCCGGGGGCGGGCGGTGTGCGTGGTCACCGGCACCGGCATGGACACCGAGGTGGGCCGCATTGCCGGGCTGCTGCTGGGGGAGGGAGAGGGACAGACCCCCCTCCAGAAGAAGATGGCGGAGATCTCCAAGACCCTGTCCTTCGTCTGCCTGTGCGTGTGCGCGGTGATGTTCGGGGTGGGGCTGCTCCAGGGGCGGCCCATGCTGGACATGTTTCTCACCGCCGTCTCCCTGGCGGTGGCCGCCATCCCCGAGGGGCTGCCCGCCATCGTCACCATTGTGCTGGCCCTGGGGGTGGCCCGCATGGCCCGGCGGCGGGCCATCGTCAAGCGCCTGCCCGCCGTGGAGACCCTGGGGTGCGCCGGGGTGATCTGCTCGGACAAGACAGGCACGCTCACCCAGAACCGCATGACCGTGGTGGACGTGTGGACGCCCCGGAGCGGCGAACGGGCCCTGGCCCTCACCATCGGAGCCCTGTGCTCCGACGCCGCCCTGACCTGGAAGGGGCGGGAGCCGGTGTCCACCGGCGATCCCACCGAGACCGCACTGGTGGACGCGGCGGCCCGGGAGGGCCTGGATAAAAATGGACTGGAGGGGGAGTGGCCCCGGCGGGGGGAGCTGCCCTTTGACTCGGAGCGCAAGCTCATGACCACCGTCCACCAGCGGCCCGGCGGCGGCTGGCGGGTGTGCGTCAAAGGGGCCCCCGACGTGCTCGCCCGCCGGTGCCGGCTGGATTCCGCCGCCGCCCGGCGGCTGGAGAGCCGGAACGAGGCCATGGCGGGGAAGGCCCTGCGGGTGCTGGGGGTGGCCTACAAGGATCTGGCCATGCTGCCCCGGGAGCTGAACAGCGCCGCTCTGGAGCAGGGACTCACCTTCGTGGGACTCATCGGCATGATCGACCCGCCCAGGCCGGAGGTGCGCACAGCGGTGGAGCAGTGCTACGCCGCGGGCATCAAGCCGGTCATGATCACCGGCGACCACAAGCTTACCGCCGTGGCCATCGCCCGGGAGCTGAACATCTACCGCCCCGGGGACCTGGCCCTGACGGGGGAGGATCTGGACTTTCTGCCCCAGGAGGTGCTGGAGCAGGAGGTGGAGAAGTTCTCCGTCTATGCCCGGGTGTCCCCCGAGCACAAGATGCGTATCGTCAAGGCGTGGCAGGCCCGGGGAAAGGTGGTGGCCATGACCGGCGACGGCGTCAACGACGCCCCCGCCCTCAAGGTGGCGGACATCGGCTGCGCCATGGGGGTTACCGGCACCGACGTGGCCAAGGGAGCCGCCGATATGATCCTCACCGACGACAACTTTGCCACCATCGTCTCCGCCGTGGAGCAGGGCCGGGGCATCTACGCCAACATCAAGAAGGCCATCCACTACCTGCTCTCCTGCAACATCGGAGAAATTCTCACCATCTTCTGCGCCACGGTGTTCCACTTCCACCAGATGCCTCTGGTGCCGGTGCAGCTTCTGTGGCTCAACCTGGTCACCGACTCCCTGCCCGCCCTGGCCCTTGGGGTGGAGCCGGTGGAGGAGGGGGTCATGTCCCAGCCGCCCCGGGACGCCCACGCCTCCCTCTTTGCCCACGGCTTTGCCTTCCGGCTGGCCTGGCAGGGGGTGATGGTGGGGCTGCTGACCCTGGCGGCCTATTTCCTGGGGGAGTATGTGCTCTCCGACCCCGGCGAGGCCCACGCCGCCGCCAACACCATGGCCTTCGCCACCCTCACCCTGTGCCAGCTCTTCCACGCCTTTGACGTGCGCAGCGAGCGCTCGTCCCTCTTTCACATCGGGGTGTTCTCCAATCCGGCCATGAACAAGGCGTTTCTCATCGGCCTTACCATGCAGTTGGCCGTCCTGTGCGTGCCGCCCCTTCAGGTGGTGTTCAGCACCGTTCCCATGAGCCCTCTGGAGTGGGCCGTGGTGCTGGCCCTGGCCATTACCCCCGTGGTGGTGTGCGAGCTGGCCAAGGCCGTGAGCCGCGGCCGGACCCGCCGTCCGGCGCGGGCGGAGAAGGTGGAGCCGGCCTGTGCCCGGCGCTGAGCCGGGACGAATTAAGAGGCGGAATTCCCCCCGGCCGCAGGCCGGGGGGAATTCCGCCTCTTGTGCTGTCTGTAAACGTATTTATGCCTGCGCCTCCTCGGGCGCGCGCTCCTCCTTTACCTCGCGGATGAGGATGAAGGGGGTCAGCTCCCGGGACTGGCCCGCCGGGTTGTCCCGGATCAGGCCCTTGAGGGTCTCGTCGTCCAGGGTGACGGAGGACGCCTTGCCCAGAATCTCCACGTTCAGATCGTTGGCGTCCACAATCATGGCCTGCACGCCGGTGGCGGCCTCGATCTCGTCGCACACCTTGCCGGGGTTCTCCGGGATGCGGATGCCGAACTCGCCGTACTCCTGGAACTCGTGGTCGTAGAAGCCGTCCAGGCCGGACACCTCCTGGCCCACCATCTCGTAGAACACGCCCCGCTTGCCGAACAGCTTGCCGATACCGGCGCAGAAGGCCGCCCAGAGTACGAACAGGGCGCCCCGCTCGTTGATGGCGAACTGCATCTTGTAGGGGCTGTCCACGCCGATGCCGGCGGAGGAGTGGGAGGCGAAGCGGGACAGGAACCGGGCCAGGCGGCCCACCTTCATGTCCTTCTTGTAGACCACCCGCTTCTGGCACAGGCCGATGATCTTCTCGCTGGAGGAGAGCAGGTCGCCGGGCTGCCACACGGGCTTGACGTACTGCTCCACCAGGTCGATATAGCTCTCGCCCACCTGGACGAAATGGGTCTGGATGGCGTGGCGGGCGTAGGTCTTTCCGCCCACCTCTATGGTGACGCTCTTTCCCTCGTTTGCGCGGAATTCCATGGCAAAACCTTCTTTTGTGTTTATTGTCCCTCCTATTATAGCCAGCCGGGGGACAATGTGCAACCTAAAGTTTTGCTGTGAAGCCTCAAATACCCTCGTTCTGGGGGATTTTTGGCAGGCTGTCGAAACCCTTCTGCAGGTCGGCATCGGTGGGGATGGAATCGCTCATCTTTCCGTTGAGGTAGTTCTCATAGGCGGTCATATCAAAGTACCCGGTACCGGTGAGGCCGAAAAGGATGGTCTTGGCCTCGCGGCTCTCCCTGCACCGCAGAGCCTCGTCGATGGCCCCCCGGATAGCGTGGGCGGATTCAGGGGCGGGGAGAATGGTTTCCCGCTTGGCAAAGAGCACCGCCGCCTCAAAAACGCGGGTCTGCTCATAGGCCACCGCCTCCATATAGCCGTCGTGGTAGAGCTTGGAGAGGATGGGGCTCATGCCGTGGTAGGTACTTTGATCGGCGTGGTTGGCGGAGGGGATGAAGCCGCAGCCAAGGGTATACATCCGGGCTAGGGGAGTGACCCGGCCGGTGTCGCAGAAATCGTAGGCGTACTTGCCCCGGGTGAGGGAGGGGCAGGAGGCTGGTTCCACCGCCACGATGCGGGGATTCCGTATCCCCCGCAGCTTGTCGGCCATAAAGGGGGCGATCAGCCCGCCCAGGTTGGAGCCGCCGCCGGCGCAGCCCACCACCACGTCGGGATATTCCCCCAGCTGCTCCATGGCCAGCTTGCTCTCCAGGCCGATGATGGACTGGTGGAGGAGCACCTGGTTGAGCACGCTGCCCAGCACATAGCGCTTGGCGCCGCCGCTCTGGACGGCGGACTCCACCGCCTCGGAGATGGCGCAGCCCAGGCTTCCTGTAGTCTCCGGGTGGTCGCGCAGGATCTGGCGGCCCACCTCAGTCGTGGGGGAGGGAGAGGGGGTGATAGAGGCGTCGAATACATTCATCACCGCCTTTCGGAAGGGCTTCTGCTCGTAGGAGCACTTGACCATAAACACGTCGCAGGTCAGGCCGAAGTAACTGCACGCCTCACTGAGGGCGGTGCCCCACTGGCCGGCGCCGGTCTCAGTGGTGACGCCGGTTAGGCCCTGCATCTTGGCATAATAGGCCTGGGCCACGGCGGAGTTGAGCTTATGGGAACCGGAGGTGTTGTTCCCCTCAAACTTGTAGTAGATCCTGGCCGGGGTATCCAGGGCCTTCTCCAGCTCGTAAGCCCGAATCAGCGGGGAAGGGCGGTACATCTTATAGACGTTTTGAATGGGTTCCGGAATATCCACATAGGCGGTGGCGCCATCCAGCTCCTGGCGGGCAAGCTCCTCGCAGAAGATGGGGGAGAGGTCGTCCACACCCAAGGGCCGGAGGGTACCGGGGTGGAGCAGAGGATCGGGCTGCTCGGCCATGGCGGAGCGCAGGTTGAACCACTTCTGGGGCATCTGGTCCTCGGTCAGATACAGGCGGTGGGGGATCTTGCTCATGTTGATACACTCCTTTTCTGTGCTGCAGGGGAAAAGGGTACAAAAAAGCCCTTCGTCCCCAAGATTGTTTCTCTGGGACAAAGGACTGTAGCTTCAGCCTCTGCGGTGCCACCCGGATTGACGTATACCAGCGCATACGCCCACTCACTTTCACGGGCCGATCAGCCCATGCTCCCCGGATAACGGGTGGAGTCCCCGTCGCGCTACTGAGCCCAAAGGCTGTTCGCTGTGCCCTCAAAAGTCCATTCATCCGAGCGCTGCCTGCCGCGATTCCACCACCCGCGGCTCTCTGAGAGGCATTGATACCGGACTACTCCTCTTCGTCATCGGTTTACCGATTTGATTTGCTACAGTATAACGGCGGCGGCCCGGTTTGTCAAGCTCTTTTTTGTAAAAGTTGGGCCGGGCCCGCCGGGTGGGTGGATTACAGCAAATTTTAATCTGAGAACCCTTTTTTGACAGGGTGGGATCTGCTACACTGGGAAAAAGGCCTTGGGAGGTGCCGAATATGAGGTATGTTAAAGAATTTGCGGTCGTACTGGCGCTCCTGATGCTGGCGGGCTGCGCCGGGAAGCCGGTACAAGAGTCCCCGGTGGCGACGGATGAGGGCATTCCAGCGGGGCAGATCTACCTCTACGGGGAGATCCACGGAATCGCCGCCATCGAGGAGTACGAGGCGGAGCGGTGGAAGGAGTGCTACGAACGGGGGATGCGGCACCTGTTTGTGGAGCTCTCGCACTACACGGCCCAGTGGCTCAACCTGTGGATGGACGCGGAGGACGATGAGATTCTGGAGCAGCTCCACCAGGATTGGGAGAGCACGCTCTCATCCGGCGCCGAGACGCTGGATTTTTACCGCACCATCAAGGAGCAGTGCCCCGAGACGGTGTTCCACGGCACCGACGTGGGCCACCAGTACGACAGCACCGGGGCCCGTTACCAAGACTATCTGGAGGAGCGGGGCCTGGCGGACACGGAGGACTACCGCCTGACCCTGGAGGCCATCCAGCAGGGGAAAACCTTTGCCGAGCGTGGCTCCGATATTTACCGGGAAAACCGGATGGCAGAGAACTTCATCCGGGAGTTTGACGCCCTGGATGGGGAGAGCGTCATGGGCATCTATGGCGCGGCCCACACCGACCCGGATGCCATGGCGGACTCCGCGGGAACCGTCCCCTCCATGGCCGCTCAGCTGGTAGAGCGGTACGGGGACTCCCTTCACACCGAGGACATCTCCTGGATTGCCTGGGAGCCCCAGCGGACGGATACCCTCACCGTGGCGGGGAAGGAGTACCAGGCGTCCTACTTCGGGGAGGAGGATATCTCCGGCTGGGCCGGGGACTACCAGTCCCGGGCCTTCTGGCGGCTGGAGGGGGCCTATGAAGACTTCGAGGACTGTCCCGAGAGCAGCGATGTGCTGCCCTGCAACGACTATCCCATGCCGATTGAGGCTGGGCAGGTGTTTGTCCTGGGCTACACCCGGAAGGACGGAACATCAGAGCGGAAGTACTACCGCTCCGACGGGGAGGTATGGAACGGCATGGACTGCACCACGGAATTTATCCCGGAATAAGCTCATAAAACGGCCGTGGGGCCGCCGGATCCGGCGGCCCCACGGCCCTTCTGCGCTTAATTCAGGTGGGAAAAATTGTGCCGCTTTTTGCGGGCATGGTAGTGGGTGTGGAGCAGCTCGTGGGAGCGCTGGGACAGGGGCGCGCCGAAGAACTCCTCGTAGATGGTCTTGATCTCCGGGTTCTCATGGCTCTTGCGCAGGGGCAGGCTCCGGTCGATCTCATACAAGGCCTGGATACGGGCGTCCCGGACGGCGTTGTTGGTGCCGATGGGCTGTCCGCCGCCGCCGGAGGCTCCGGCGGTGTTGTGGGGCCCGGGGGGCTCCCCCCCGCCGCCGATACAGCCGCCGGGGCAGGCCATGATCTCGATGAAGATATAGTCGGCCTCGCCGCGCTCTACCCGGCGGATAAGCTCCTCGGCGTTCTTCAGACCGTTGGTCACGGCCACCTTCAGGGGGGTGCCGTCGAGGTCAATGGTGGCCTCCTTGATGGCGTTGATGTCGCCCCGTACGGCGTCAAACTCCAGCCGGGGCAGGGTCTTGCCGGTGTAGAGCTCGTAGGCGGTGCGCAGGGCGGCCTCCATAACGCCGCCGGTAGCGCCGAAGATGGCGCCGGCGCCGGAGCCGGTGCCCAGGGGGGAGTCAAACTCACTCTCGGGCAGCACGGACAGGTCCAGGCCCACATAGCGGATGAGCTTGGCCAGCTCCCGGGTGGTCAGGACGTAGTCCACGTCCTGATAGCCGTCCCGGCCCAGCTCGGGGCGGCTGGCCTCGTACTTCTTGGCGGTGCAGGGCATGACGGACACGCTTACCACGTCGTGGGGGTCCCAGCCCATCTTCTGGGCATAGTAGGTCTTGGCCACCGCGCCGAACATGGCCTGGGGGCTCTTGGCGGTGGAGAGGTGGCCGATGAGCTCGGGGTGGTGCTTCTCCAGGTAGGTGACCCAGCCGGGGGAGCAGGAGGTGATCATGGGCAGCTTCCCGCCCTCCCGGATGCGCTTGAGCAGCTCGCTGCCCTCCTCCATGATGGTGAGATCAGCGGAAAAGTTGGTGTCGAACACCTTGTCAAAGCCAAGCATCCGCAGGGCAGTGACCATCTTGCCTGTGACGACGGCGCCGGCCTCCATGCCGAACTCGTCCCCCAGGCCCACCCGGACGGAGGGGGCCACCTGGACAATGACGTGCTTGGAGGGGTTCTGGATGGCGGCGGTAACCTCGTTGGTGTAGTCGGTCTCCACGATGGCCCCCACGGGGCACACCAGGGAGCACTGGCCGCACAGCACGCAGTCGGTCTGGTCCATGGGCAGGTCAAAGGCGGTGGTGACCTTGAAGCCGGCGGAGCGGCCGGAGTAGGTCAGGGCGGCGCAGCCCTGGACCTCGGCGCACACCTTCACGCAGCGGCCGCACTTGACGCACTTGGCGGGGTCGCGGACGATGGAGGGGTTGTCGATGCGCAGCGGCTCGTCGGAGGAGATGTCGGGCAGCTCCGGGTGGAGCCGGTTGAAGCGGCGGCAGAGCGCCTGGAGCTCGCAGGTGCCGTTGCGGGCGCAGGACAGGCAGTTGGTCTTGTGGTCGGAGAGGATGAGGTCCAGCACGCCGGTCTGGGCGTCGTACACCTTCTTGGAGTCGGTGATGACCTCCATGCCCTCCCACACCACGGTGGAGCAGGCCGCCGTCAGCTTGCGGGAGCCCACCACCTCCACCATGCACATCCGGCAGTGGGCCTTGATGGTCTGGTCCGGGTGGTAGCACAGGTGGGGAATATCGATGTTGAGCATCTTGGCCGCCTCAATGATGCGGGTGCCCGCAGGCACCTCCAGCGGCTGCTTGTTGATTGTGATATGTACCATTTCGCTCATCGGACGGCGACCTCCTCTTTTACGGCAAAGACTTCCGGGAAGCGCTTCATACAGCTCAGCAGGGCAGACTGGGCCGTCTCACCCAGGCCGCACAGGGACGCGCTGGACATAATGTCGGCAAATTTCTTGAGGGTGGCGATGTCCTGGGCGGTGTGGGTACCCTCGGCCACCTTGTCCAGCAGCAGGGAGATGTGGCGGTTGCCCTCCCGGCAGGGGGTACACTGGCCGCAGCTCTCGTGGGAGAAGAACTCCTGGGTCATGCGCAGAAAGCCGATGACGCTGGTGCGTTCATCCACCACCAGCACCGCGCCGGAGCCGATGGCGGTGAGATCCGCCTGACGCATGCCCTTGTAGGTGTAGGGGGTGTCCAGTTGGGCGGGGGAGCAGATGCGGCCCGACGCGCCGCCAAGCTGCACCAGGCGCAGGGGGTAATCCTCGCTCTCCATGCCGCCGGCCAGATCATAGACGATCTCCCGGATGGTGATACCGAAGGGCACCTCGAACACGCCGGGGCGCTTGACGTTGCCGCACACCGAGATCATCTTGGTGCCCGGGCAGTCCGGCGTGCCCTGGCTCTTATAGTAGCCCTCGTCGTCCAGCAGCAGGGGGGCCACCAGGGAGAGGGACTCCACGTTGTTGACGCAGGTGGGCAGGTGGAACACGCCGCACTGCTTGATAAAGGGGGGCTTCATCCGGGGCCGGCCGGCGTGGCCGCCGATGGACTCGGCCAGGGCGGAGCCCTCGCCGCAGACATAGGCCCCCGCGCCGGAGTAGAGGTGGATGCGGTAGTTCAGCCCGGAGCCCAAGATGTTCTCGCCCAGATAGCCCGCCGCCTCGCACTGGGCGATGGCGGAGAGCAGCCGGGGCCGCAGGTGGGAGTACTCCTCACGCAGGTAGATGTATCCGTTGTCCGCCCCCACGGCCCAGCCGGCGATGATCATGCCCTCCAGCAGTTGGAAGGGGTCGTGGGTGAGCAGCTCCCGATCCTTGAAGGTGCCCGGCTCGCCCTCGTCGGCGTTGCACACCACGCACTTGTGGGCGCCGGGTACCTCCCGGGCCTGCCGCCACTTTTTACCCATGTCGTAGGCCGCGCCGCCCCGGCCCTGGACGCCATTGGCGGCCAGCACGTCGGCAATGTCGCAGCCCTCCATGGTCAGGGCCTTGCGCAGCGCCCGGAAGCCGCCGATGGATTCATAGCCCTTCAGGCTGTCCGGGTCGTACTTCCCGAAATTCCGGGTGATGAAACAAACCGTCTTGCTCATGTCCGTTCCCCCTTAGTTGAGCTGCTGGAGCATATCCAGGATACGCTCCTCGCTGTCCAGATGGCCGTATACCACGCCGTTGACCCGCACGGCGGGGGACACGTCGCAGGCCCCGAAGCAGGGGACCTGCTCGATGGAAAAGCGGCCGTCATAGGTCACCTGGCCCACCTCCAGATTTAAAAGGCGCTTGAGCCGCTCCAGCAGGGTGTCGCTGTCCTTCACCCGGCAGGGGGCGGAGGAGCACACCTCCAGGGTAAACTTGGCTCTGGGCTTGTCGTGAAGGGCGGTATAGAAGGAGATGACATCGTAGACCTGGGTGGGCTTCACCCCCAGGCGCTCCGCCACATAGTAGGCGGCGGCCTCCGGGATGTAGTGCCGCTCCACCGCGGCCTCCACGTCCAGCAGGATGCCCACCAGCTGGGTGGGATCTTCGCCATGGGCGGCGAGAATGCCGTCGATTTTGTCCGCCAGCTCCTGGTCCAGGGTGTCGGCAGTCTGGGTAAAGGGCTTCATAAGGGGCTCCTCCTTATCACATAAAATGAACCCTGTCCTGCGGAGGACATGGGATAATTACCAAAAGGAAAGTAGATAGTTCATCTATTAAACTTTATAGTTTTTATAAAGTATATCAACATCCCTGGAAAATTGCAACTGGTTCGTTTAAATTTGTATAACCGGGCGAAAACGGGCCATCCTAAAAAAGTTCGATTCAGCAAAATAGACAACAGGAGGTGTGCGCCATGGGCTTTTTTGGTCGGAAGCGTGCCCCCAGCGTACCCCATCCCCGGAAGGAGCCCCGCTTTGACGGGCCGCTGACCTTGGAACGGCTGGAGCAGATCTTCCAGGACTGCGTGGACTTCACCAAGCGTCCGGTGTCCCTGGGGGAGGGCGGCGCGTGCACGCTCACCCTGTGCTACCTCAGCGGCATGGTGAAGATGGAGCGGGTCAGCGACTACGTGCTCCGGCCGCTGGCCCAGGACGAGGCGCTGGCCCGCTGCGGGACTCCCCGGCAGGCCATGGACCGCATGAAGGACGGGGCCCTCTACAACCTGAGCGCGGAGGAGCGTACCCGGCTGGACGCGGCGGTGTTTGATTTGGTGAACGGCTGCTGTCTGCTCCTCTTTCCCGGGGAATCCTCGGTGCTCTCCCTCAACGTGGGCACCGAGGAAAAGCGATCCATCAGCTCTCCCAGCAACGAGACGGTGCTCAAGGGCTCCCGGGACGCCTTTGTGGAGAGCCTGCGCACCAATACCAGCATCGTCCGCCGCCACCTGAAGGCCCCCGAGCTGCGTATCCGTGAGCAGGTGGTGGGCCGCCAGTCGGTCACGTCGGTGGACATCCTCTATATAG
>OCAN01001234.1_pt1 | contig 13894 bp, 8 predicted proteins | sample 1538321 | NCBI WGS metagenome assembly OCAN01 (sample SAMEA2580294, study PRJEB22360) | human gut metagenome | biome: human gut; feature: human-associated habitat; material: faeces | place: Denmark | collected 2008/2010 | reverse complement strand
GATTGTTGTAACCTTTTGTTTTATTACGATGCAAAGATATGACTTTTTGCTTTATATTTTACTAAAAAGTATATCTAATATCTATTTATTTTCTTCAAACTTATAATCGCTTTATATACGGCCACATTTAGTTATAATTTGAAATTATACCTGTTTATATATTAATAAACTGTTATTTGGATGAATTGTTTTGCATATTCTTCCATAATATATGAAAAATATTTAGCCTTGATAATCGGTGAAATCAGCTATAAAAACAAGAAATATATCCTTTTCCTTTTGACGATATGAAAGTGAAAACCCCTATTTATCTATCATATTGCTCACCGGATATGCTGAAGAACCTTTTTCTGTATTCATTGTTTTAGCACTATCATTAATATAAAAACGTAGAGATATGAATATAGAGAAACAATTAGAAACAGCAGTTAAGACCAACCATTTGGTGTTGGTAGTATTTTATGCCGACTGGTCACCTCATTATGAGTGGATAGGTCCTGTGCTTCGGACTTACGAAAAGAGAACTGTAGAATTGATAAGAGTGAATGCTGAAGAAAATAGAACAATAGCCGATGCGCATAATGTAGAAACAGTGCCCGCCTTTCTTTTATTGCATAAGGGACATGAATTATGGAGACAGGTAGGAGAGCTTACGGTAGGAGAGCTGAAAGAGGTATTAGATGATTTCCAGTAAATCGTTTGTAATCTTTTATTGGCATATATGAAAATGACCCTTTCTTTTTCAGATGAAAAAATGAGTGTTCTTAATATGCTGGTATTTAGTTTGTTATAAAAGCTCATTTTTCCTTTAAAAGAAACGGGTGGTTCCTTTTAAAGGAACCACCCGTTCGACACCGAGAAACATCCTGTTTCTTTTAAAGGAACGAGCTGTTTCTTTAAAGACGGATATTAAAATAGTTTACTTTGTAATGATTTTATCTTATTGATGTTTTTTCAGTTCTTCTTGTAAGATGACTGGTTCGTTGGTGGTAATGAAATCTACTTTCTGTTCGATCAGCGATTTCATATCTTCCACTTCGTCCACAGTCCACACATTTACTTTCAAGCCGAGTTCATGAGCTTCTTTGATCCATTCGGGGTGTTTCTTAATCACTCCCATGTGATAATCAAGACCGGCAGCACCGAGTTCCTTTAATTCTTTGGGAGACAGTTCCCCGTTAAGGTAAAATACCGGAGTACCGGCAGGAGCCAGGCGGATAAACTCTTTCATGGCATGCAGGGAGAACGTGATATATTCCATGCGGTTTTCCAGTCCCATTTTCTTCACCATGGCAAGGATTCCCTGTACGGCTTTGGTTTCACGTTTCTTGTTACTATGTGCTTTCAGTTCGAGAATCAGTCGGGTATTACAGTTTTTCCCGGCTTCCAGATATTGTTCCAGGCTGGGTAAGTTTTCTCCGTTGGATAATTTAAGTCCGGTCAGTGCGTCACCTTTGGAATACTCCATCGGTCTCATCTTGTATACAGGATCATGGTTGACCACCAACTTGTTATCCTTAGCGATCCATACGTCAAATTCTGAACCGTAACAACCGATGGAATCTGCTTTTAGAAGTGATGAAATACTGTTTTGTGATGATCCCGGAGTTTTCCAGAATCCACGGTGGGCTATCACTTTTGTCTGTGCCTGCATACAGCAAGCAACCATTAGAAGGGCAGAAGCCATCATCATTTTTTTTAAATTCATTTGTTTGGTCTTTTAAAAGTTTGATAGATTTAATTTGGTTTGGCCTCAAAATTATAAAAAAGAAAACGCAAATCAGACAATAATATGCTAATCTGCGTTAATCCTTGAGATTTTAAAATAGAAATGTTACAAAAGAATAACAGAAAGAGCAGATTCTGTTATTCTTATCAGTTAAGTATAGGCCTCTTCGTGTATTCCTCTCACCGCACGTCCGCTAGGCTCATTCAGATTCCTGAAAGCAATATCCCACGCCAGCGCTTCTGCTGTGGAGCAGGCCACACTGGGAACACTGGGTACGGTGCGTGCTGCACTTTCACTGGGGAAATGCTCTTCAAAGATACTGCGATAATAGTATTCTTCTTTATTTTGTGGCGTGTTGATAGGGAAGCGTTCGGCAGCATGTTCCATTTGCTGATCGCTCACAGCAGCAGCTGTGATTTCCCTCAATGTGTCAATCCATGAATATCCTACACCGTCACTGAACTGCTCTTTTTGTCTCCACGCCACACTTTCCGGTAACATCTCGGCAAAGGCTTCGCGAACAATCCGTTTCTCAATTTCCTTTCCGGGGCACATTTTAGCTTTCGGATTCAGGTTCATGGCTACGTCGAGGAATTCTTTATCAAGGAAAGGAACACGTCCTTCTACTCCCCATGCTGACAAACTTTTATTGGCGCGGAGGCAATCGTACATGTGCAACTTTGAAAGTTTACGTACTGTTTCTTCGTGGAATGCCTGTGGAGTGGGAGCCTTGTGGAAATACAGATAACCACCGAAAACTTCATCGGCGCCTTCACCGCTCAACACCATTTTGATACCCATCGATTTGATGACACGTGCCAGTAGGTACATGGGAGTGGAAGCGCGTACCGTGGTTACATCGTATGTCTCGATGAAATAAATGACATCACGCAGGGCATCCAAACCTTCCTGAACAGTATAGTTTATTTCGTGATGGACAGTACCGATATATTCAGCCACTTCACGTGCTTTAATCAAATCGGGAGCACCTTTTAGTCCGATGGCGAAGGAGTGGAGTTGAGGCCACCACGCATCACTCGCTCCGTCTGTTTCTATACGTTTTGCCGCATATTTTTTGGCAATGGCGGAGATGACAGAACTATCCAACCCTCCCGAAAGAAGCACTCCGTACGGTACGTCACTCATTAACTGGCGGTGTACAGCCTCTTCTAATGCTATTTTCACATCAACGGTTTGTGCATCATTCTCTTTTACGGTTTCATATTCTGTCCAGTCGCGCGAATACCAACGTTTCATTTTTCCCTCTTTACTATAGAAGTAATGTCCGGGGAGAAATATTTCATATTTGTCGCAAAATCCTTCAAGGGCTTTCAACTCGCTGCCAAAGTAGATTTTTCCCTCTTTATCTTTTCCTATATATAAAGGAATAACCCCTATCGGATCACGGGCAATTAGAAATTCATCCTTTTCCTCATCATAAAGAACGAAAGCAAAGATACCGCTAATATCTTCCAGAAAATGGATGCCTTTATCTTTGTAAAGGGCAAGAATTACCTCACAGTCACTTCCGGTCTGAAAGTTATATTTTCCCGCATATTTAGCGCGAATATCACGGTGATTGTAAATCTCACCGTTGACGGCGAGCACTTGTTTACGATCGGGAGAGTATAACGGCTGTCCGCCACTTTGCGGGTCGACAATGGAAAGACGTTCGTGTGCCAGGATGGCACTTCCGCCTACATAGATTCCACTCCAGTCCGGTCCGCGATGACGGATCTTCTGGGCCATTTTCAGTGCTTTATCTCTTAGCTCTTTCGTTTGAACTTTGATGTTGAGTATACCTGCTATTCCACACATAACTTTAATTTTTAGAGGGGGTAATGTAATCTGTTGATTGTTTATTCGCTATTTCTAAGAAGCTGACTAGTTATTCTTAATTCGTTCCATAATTGTTATCGTTTAGTTCCACAACTGTTTTCCTTTAGTTCCATATCTGTTATTCTTTAGTTCTATAGATATGGAACGAACCGATAATAGCAATCGAGCTTCTTGTTGTACACTGTTGCAAACCTTATTGTATTAGATAAGCATCTATTTCCGCAGCAGCCTTTCGTCCTCCTGCCATGGCGCGTACTACTAAGCTGGCACCAGTCTCGGCATCACCGGCAAGAAATACATTCTTTGCAAATTTGGGTTGTTCCGGTTTCAGGAATCCCATCGCCAATAATACCATATCAGCTTCGATGACTTCCTTCTTCCCTGTTGGTTTCATCGTGGGACGTCCGCCATCTGCTGCCGGAATCCATTTCACTTCTTCCACTTCTACACCTGTCACTTTTCCATTCTTTCCGAGGAACTGATTGGAAGCCAGGCACCAGCGGCGTGTACAACCTTCTTCATGGCTGGAAGTCGTTTTGAAGACTGCCGGCCAAGGAGTAGCCGGATTGTAGCCGACAGGAGGTTTCGGCATGATTTCGATTTGAGTGACACTGACGGCTCCCTGTCTCACACTGGTTCCGATGCAGTCGGAACCAGTGTCTCCGCCACCTATCACGAGAACCTTTTTGCCTTTGGCATTTACCAACTTGTCTTTCGGGAAAGTCTGTCCTGCCAGAATCCTATTCTGTTGTGCCAGCATTTCGAGTGCGAAATGAATCCCTTTCAGTTCACGTCCCGGAATACTCAAGTCACGTGCAGTGGGGGTTCCGGTACAGATGCAGTAAGCATCGAATCCTTCCGGTAAATGATTAACGTCTATTTCTACTCCCATCTCAAACTGTATTCTTTCTGCAGCCAATATCTTCATCCGTCGGTCAATTACATTTTTATCCAGTTTGAAATTAGGAATACCGAATCGTAATAATCCTCCGGGCGCTTCATCCTTATCGAATAAAGTAACGCTATATCCTTTTAAATTCAGCTGATTAGCCACCACCAATCCAGCAGGACCTGCACCAATCACCGCCACTTTCTTTCCGTTTCTTTCCGGCGTCTTTACTTGTATATATCCTTCACGAAAAGCCGCTTCTACGATAGCTGCTTCATTCTCGCGAATAGTCACCGGCTGATCGCAGGAAAGTTTCAACACACACGATTTCTCGCAAAGAGCAGGACAAATACGTCCTGTAAATTCAGGAAAATCGCAAGTAGACGACAATACTTCGTATGCCTCCTTCCATTTTCCCCTGTATAATGCATCCTGCCATTCCGGTTGTTTATTTCCTATCGGGCATGCCCAATGACAGAAAGGTACACCGCAATCCATACAGCGTGACGCCTGCAATTTACGGCTGTTTGTATTCAAAGTCTGTTCTACCTGACTATAGTCAGCGATTCGCTCGTTTACAGGGCGGTATCCCGCCTCTTGTCGAGGTATATTTAGAAATGCTTTAGGATCTCCCATATAAATTAAAAATTGAGAATTAAAAATTGAAAAATAGTTGGTGATCGAGAAGTTGTCTAATAGTCTCTTTGCATATCTGCAATCTTTTGTTGTAACTTTCTCATTTGTTCTTCCTGTAGTACTTTTTTGTATTCGATGGGCACTACTTGGATGAATTGATCTACGTAATGATTCCAGTTGTCGAGCATAGTGCGTGCCAGTTTCGAGCCTGTGTAGAGGTAATGCTGGCGGATTAGTTCGTGCAACTCTTTCCGGTAGCTGGCTTCTTCGATGAGTGATAGTTCTACCATTTCCATGTTGCAGAAATAATCGAAGTTGCCGTCTTTGTTCCATACATAAGCCACACCGCCACTCATACCGGCTGCAAAGTTACGTCCGGTTTGTCCGAGGACTACCACACGACCTCCGGTCATGTATTCGCAACAATGGTCACCCACGCCTTCTACGACGGCAACTGCGCCGGAGTTACGAACAGCGAAACGTTCTCCTACACGGCCGTTGATATATACTTCACCGCTTGTTGCGCCATAAAGCAAGGTATTACCGGCGATTGTATTTTTTTCGGCTTCGAAGTTGCTGCGGATAGGAGGCAATACGGAGATACGTCCGCCACTCAATCCTTTACCCAAGTAATCATTCGCTTCACCTTCCAGTTTAAAATTAACTCCCGGTACGAGAAAAGCTCCGAAAGATTGACCTGCCGAACCTTTGAATTTCACATTCAGCGTATGTTCCGGCAATCCTTTGGTACCGTATTTCTTGGCGATTACTCCGGAAAGCATAGCACCTATTGCACGGTCTGTATTGGCAATCGTATATTCTAAAGAAATCTCTTTCTCATGTTCGATAGCTTCCTGTGCGGCATCGATGATGGTTACATCCTTTACAGCAGAGATTCCATGATCCTGATCGATGACATGACGGATAGCCGCACTGTTGTCAACACGTGCCAGCAATTTGGTGAAGTCGATTAAAGCATGCTTCGGATTCGGGTCATTGACATCGAACTTGCGTTCGATTAAGTCTGTACGTCCGATGATGTCATCCATCCGGGTGAATCCCATTTCAGCCAAATGCTCACGGACTTCCTGTGCCAGGAATGTGAAAAAGTTTACTAAATATTCACTGCGTCCATGAAAGCGTTTACGTAACTCTTCATTCTGCGTGGCAACTCCTACCGGACAAGTGTTCTGATGACATTTACGCATCATTACACAACCCAATACGATTAATGCAGAGGTGGCGAAACCATATTCTTCGGCACCCATCAATGCCATTAAGATGATATCCCGTCCCGTTTTCAGCTGTCCGTCGGCTTGCAGAACTACTTGGCCACGAAGTCCGTTCAGAACCAGTGTTTGCTGTGTTTCGCTCAATCCTAATTCCGGCGAGATACCCGCATAGCGGATAGAAGAAGCAGGAGAAGCACCCGTCCCCCCTTCGGCGCCAGAGATGACAATCAAATCCGCCTTTGCTTTTGCCACACCGGCGGCAATTGTACCGACACCACTTTCTGCTACCAGTTTTACACTGATTTTGGCCTGTGGATTTACATTTTTCAAATCGAAGATCAGTTGAGCCAAATCCTCAATCGAATAAATATCATGATGGGGCGGGGGAGAAATCAGCGAAATCCCCGGAATGGAATGACGTGTTTTCGCAATCACATCATTTACCTTAAATCCCGGAAGTTGTCCCCCTTCACCCGGTTTGGCTCCCTGTGCTATCTTAATTTGAATTTCGTCCGCATTCACCAGATACTCTGCCGTTACACCGAAACGACCAGAAGCTACCTGCTTGATCGCACTTCGTAAAGAACTGCCATCCGGCAACGGTTGGAAACGCGCGGCATCTTCACCACCTTCACCGGTATTACTGCGTCCGTGAATTTTATTCATGGCAATAGCCATTGCCTCATGAGCCTCTTTGCTGATAGAACCAAAAGACATAGCCCCCGTGACGAAACGATGCAGAATGTTTTCCACCGGTTCTACCTGATCGATTGAAATCGGATTACGACGGAATCCCAGAAAGTCACGAAGGAAAATAGGCTTCTCTTTTTCGTCTACCAGATGGGTGTACTCTTTAAATTTTTTATAACTCCCCAGTCGTGTAGCCAATTGCAGAGTGCTGATTGTTTCCGGATTCCATGCGTGCTTTTCTCCATCTTTACGGAAAGCATACAAACCGTTATTTTTTAATAACTCTTCATTTTTAATACTTTCAAATCCTTCTTTATGGAAAGCAATGGCATCTCTGGCTATTTCTTCCAGACGGATACCTTCGATCGGTGAACCGAGTCCTCCAAAATAAGCCTTGCTCAATTCTTCACTCAAACCGACAGCTTCGAAAATCTTAGCACCACGATAGGAGCGGATCGTAGAGATACCCATCTTACTCATGATTTTAAACAAGCCTTTACAGATGGATTTGATATAGTTCTTTTCAGCAGTGGTATAATCCAACTGAATATCTTTGTCTTTTACCAGTCGGTCGAGGACAGCGAATGCCATGTAAGGATTCAGGGCACTTGCTCCGAAACCCAACAATAACGCGGCGTGCATCACTTCACGTATTTCACCACTTTCTACGATCAATGCCGTTTGCACCCGTTTACCAACTGAAATCAGGTGGTGATGAACAGCGCTTACTGCCAACAATGATGGAATGGCAGCATGGGTAATATCCACCTCACGGTCGGTCAGAACAATGTAGTTTACACCTTCCGTCACAGATTCTTCCGCCATTTTACAAAGATGGGTCAGTGCTTCCTGCAGTCCGGCTTTCCCTTTTGCAACCTCAAACAACATGGGTAGTTTGACTGTTTTGAAGCCTTTATACCGGATATTACAAAGAATATCCAGTTGGGTATTGCTTAAAATCGGATGATTCAGGCGTACCATTTTGCAATGACTTTCACTGGGCGTCAGAATATTCATACCGACTGCTCCAATGTATTCCGTCAATGACATCACCAGTTCTTCACGAAGGGGATCAATGGGCGGATTGGTTACCTGTGCAAATTGCTGACGGAAATAGTTGTAAAGCAACTGTGGTTTATCTGAAAGTACGGCGAGTGGCGTATCGTTACCCATTGAATTGATCGGTTCTGCTCCGGTGCTTGCCATCGGCATTATCAGACTTTCGATGTCCTCTTTGGAGTAGCCGAAAGTACGAAGCATCCGGTCGTAGTTTGCTACGTGATGAGGAACTTTGCGCCCGCTTTTCAGTTCATCCAGTTCGATTCGGTTGGTAGATAGCCAGGTGCGGTAAGGCTTGGCTTCAGCCAACTGTTTTTTCAGTTCGCCGTCATAGTAGATCTCGCCTTTTTCCGTATCCACCAGCAAGATTTTGCCGGGCTGTAAGCGACCCTTTTCTTTGATGTCTCCCGGTTCGAAATCCATAACACCGACTTCCGAAGCCACTACCATCATATCGTTTTTAGTAATCAGATAACGGGCAGGGCGCAGGCCATTGCGGTCGAGCATACCTCCGGCAAATCGTCCGTCGCTGAATAGTAGTGCGGCCGGTCCGTCCCACGGTTCCATCAGGATGGAGTGGTATTCGTAGAATGATTTTAGATCCTCACTGATCGGGTTCTTCTCGTTGAAAGATTCCGGCACGAGCATAGCCATGGCATGTGGCAGGCTCAATCCTGACATCACCAGGAACTCCAGTACATTGTCCAGAGAAGCACTGTCGCTCATACCCGGTTGTATAATCGGGCGGATTTCTTTTATATCACCTAAAGTGGGAGTGGAGAGTACACTTTCACGGGCTTCCATCCATCCTCGGTTACCACGGATAGTATTGATTTCACCGTTGTGTGCCAGCAGACGGAACGGCTGTGCCAATCCCCATGTAGGGAATGTATTGGTACTGAAACGAGAGTGTACCAATGCCAGTCCGCTGGTAAAATAGCTATTTGTCAGGTCCGGATAATAGTTGCGCAGCTGTAATGATGAAAGCATACCTTTATATATAATGCTTTTGGTAGAGAGTGACACGACATAAAAATCGTCTTTTGCCGGAATAGATGACAATCTGACTTTATTTTCGATTCTTTTCCGGATCAGATATAACTTCCGGTCGGCAGTTTCCGTTTCCGTAAATCCGGTGATGAACACTTGTTTGATGTCCGGTTCGTTTGCCAGAGCCGATTCTCCCAGGATTTCGGGGCAGGTGGGCACATTGCGTAAATGCATCAATGTGAGTCCTTCTTTTTCAATTTCTTCAATAATAATACTTAGAATAGCTGCCTGGTCTTTTTCGTTTTTCGGTAAAAACAATAATCCTGTGCCGTACCGTCCTTTTTCGGGGACAGGAATACCTTGTAATAAAATAAACTCATGCGGAATTTGAAGCATGATACCTGCACCGTCACCGGTCTTGTTATCCGCACCCTCGGCACCGCGATGGCGCATGTTTTCTAATACCTTTAAAGCCGACTCAACAATGTCGTGTGACTTTTCTCCATGAATGTTAACCAGCATACCGACACCGCAGGCATCGTGTTCGTATGCCGCATCGTACAAGCCCATCTGTTGGGGCTGTCGTTGGTAAGGGAATCCTTCTGTTACGTTGTTAAAAAGTTCTTGTTTCTTCATTCTTACTAGCTTTATTGTATGATAATACCTGTTTGATGTATCAAATTGTTTGGCAAAGTTAATATTTTAATTTCAAAATGATAGTGAAATTTAGCTTTTGTGTGACGCGAAATGAGAATAGGAATCTTTATTCTTTTAATTTGTTATTAAAAACAGGAAATTTGCTTTTAATTTGTTAGCTTATTTATCCTTATTTGAAGCTGATTGTAATTTGTTTCTTTTTGAGCTAAAAATAATATATTATTTAACTTTTTGATGTGTTTGCAACTTTTTTATGCGTTTCTGTCAAATAAATATGCTTTTTGTTGTCTTTATGTTATTTGTAATGTGTATATTTGCAGGCGAAATAAAAATATCATAATATGTGTGGAATAGTAGGCTATATTGGTAAACGAAAAGCCTACCCTATCCTTATCAAAGGGCTGAAGCGACTGGAGTATCGTGGATATGACAGCGCGGGGGTAGCAATCATTAGTGATGACCAACAGTTAAATGTGTATAAGACGAAAGGAAAAGTCTCTGATCTTGAAAATTTCGTCACACAGAAAGATATTTCCGGTACAATCGGAATTGCCCATACCCGTTGGGCTACTCACGGGGAACCTTGTTCTGCTAACGCACACCCTCATTACTCTTCTTCCGAAAAGCTCGCTCTCATTCATAACGGTATTATTGAAAACTACGCCGTCCTTAAAGAAAAACTTCAAGCCAAAGGCTATATTTTTAAAAGTAGTACAGATACCGAAGTCCTCGTTCAATTAATAGAATACATGAAAGTCACTAATCAGGTCAGTCTGTTGACGGCTGTTCAGTTGGCGTTAGGGGAGGTAATTGGTGCTTATGCGATTGCGATTCTTGATAAGGAGCATCCCGATGAGATTATTGCTGCCCGTAAGAGCAGTCCATTGGTAGTGGGGATTGGAGAGAATGAGTTCTTTCTTGCTTCAGATGCTACTCCGATTGTAGAATATACTGATAAAGTGGTTTATCTGGAAGACGGGGAAATAGCTGTTTTGAATCTGGGGAAGGAGTTGAAGGTAGTCAACTTGAACAATGTCGAAATGATACCTGAAATAAAGAAGGTGGAACTCAACCTCGGTCAGTTGGAAAAAGGGGGATATCCGCACTTTATGTTGAAAGAGATTTTCGAACAGCCCGATTGTATTCGTGATTGCATGCGCGGACGTATCAATGTGGAAGCTGATAATGTGGTGCTTTCTGCTGTGATAGATCACCGGGAAAAGCTGCTGAATGCCAAACGGTTTATTATTGTTGCTTGCGGAACTTCCTGGCATGCCGGACTGATCGGTAAGCATCTGATTGAGAGTTTTTGCCGCATACCGGTGGAAGTGGAGTATGCTTCCGAATTCCGCTACCGTGATCCGGTGATTGACGGGCAGGATGTGGTGATAGCAATCTCCCAGAGTGGCGAGACGGCAGATACATTGGCTGCTGTGGAATTGGCGAAAAGCCGCGGGGCATTTATATATGGCATTTGCAATGCGATCGGCTCTTCTATTCCCCGTGCCACTCATACCGGTTCATATATTCATGTGGGTCCAGAAATCGGGGTGGCTTCTACCAAAGCATTTACCGGACAGGTTACTGTATTGGCGATGTTGGCATTGACACTTGCCAAAGCGAAAGGAACCATTGACGAACAGTATTTTCTTTCAATCGTACAGGAGTTAAATCATATTCCGGAAAAAATGAAAGAGGTGTTGGAATTGAATGATACTTTGGCGGAGTTATCGAAAACTTTCACTTATGCGCATAATTTTATTTACCTGGGACGCGGATATAGTTATCCCGTTGCTCTGGAAGGTGCATTGAAATTGAAAGAAATATCGTATATTCACGCCGAAGGTTATCCGGCTGCGGAGATGAAGCATGGACCGATTGCCCTGATCGATGCGGAAATGCCGGTAGTGGTGATTGCTACCCAGAATGGGTTGTATGAGAAAGTAGTAAGTAATATTCAGGAGATTAAGGCACGGAAAGGAAAAGTGATTGCATTTGTGACGAAAGGAGATACCGTTATCAGCAAAATCGCTGACTGTAGTATCGAACTTCCTGAAACAATCGAATGTCTCGATCCGTTAATTACTACGGTACCTCTGCAACTTCTTGCTTACCACATTGCGGTATGCAAAGGGATGGATGTGGATCAGCCGAGAAATCTGGCGAAGTCGGTAACAGTAGAGTAACTTTAAGTAGTAACTAGTATATAGAGAGATGGAACAATTGAAACATGAATGTGGCGTTGCCATGATACGCTTGCTCAAACCGTTAGAGTATTACGAGAAAAAGTACGGGACATGGATGTATGGTCTTAATAAACTCTACCTGTTGATGGAGAAGCAGCATAATCGTGGACAGGAAGGTGCGGGACTGGCGTGTGTGAAACTGGAAGCAAATCCGGGTGAAGAATATATGTTTCGTGAACGCGCTTTAGGTTCCGGAGCCATTACGGAAATCTTTGAAAACGTTCAAAACAATTTTAAGGATCTCACTCCCGAACAGTTGCACGATGCAGCGTATGCCAAACGAACTTTGCCTTTTGCCGGTGAAGTATATATGGGACATCTTCGTTATTCCACGACGGGAAAATCCGGAATCTCTTATGTGCATCCATTTTTAAGAAGAAATAACTGGCGCGCCAAGAATCTGGCTCTCTGCGGAAATTTCAATATGACGAATGTAGACGAGATATTTGCCCGTATCACTGCCATTGGTCAGCATCCGCGTAAATATGCCGATACATATATCATGTTGGAGCAGGTGGGACACCGTCTTGACCGTGAAGTGGAGCGTGTATTCAATCTTGCCGAAGCCGAGGGGCTTACGGGCATGGGAATCACTCATTATATAGAAGAATATATTGATTTGTCAAACGTGTTGCGTACTTCCAGCCGCGAATGGGATGGGGGATACGTGATCTGCGGATTGACCGGAAGCGGCGAGTCCTTCGCCATCCGCGACCCGTGGGGAATCCGGCCTGCATTCTGGTATCAGGATGATGAGATAGCTGTTCTTGCTTCCGAACGTCCGGTGATCCAGACTGCTTTGAATGTTCCGTTTGAGGAAATCAAAGAATTGCAACCGGGGCAAGCATTGTTAATCAGCAAAGAAGGTAAAATCCGTACTTCGCAAATTAACAAGCCGCGCGAAAATCATGCCTGTTCTTTCGAACGTATCTATTTCTCCCGTGGGAGTGATGTCGATATTTATAAGGAAAGGAAACGGTTGGGTGAAAAGTTGGTTCCGAGAATATTGAAAGCTATCAATAATGACATCGATCATACGGTTTTTTCTTTTATTCCCAATACTGCGGAGGTGGCTTTCTACGGAATGTTACAGGGACTGGACGATTACTTGAATGAGGAGAAAGTGCAGCAAATTGCTGCATTAGGGCATCATCCGGATATGGAGGAACTGGAAGTCATTCTTTCCCGCCGTATCCGTAGCGAAAAGGTGGCGATCAAGGATATCAAACTCCGTACGTTTATTGCCGAAGGAAACAGTCGTAATGATCTGGCAGCCCATGTGTATGACATTACATACGGAAGTCTGGTACCCGGTGTTGATAATCTGGTGATTATTGACGACAGCATTGTGCGTGGTACTACGTTGAAACAAAGTATTATCGGTATTCTCGACCGTCTCGGTCCGAAGAAGATTGTGATAGTATCTTCTTCTCCGCAAGTGCGTTATCCTGACTATTACGGTATCGATATGGCAAAGATGAGCGAGTTTATCGCTTTCCGAGCTGCTGTCGAACTTTTAAAGGAGCGGGATATGAAAGATGTGATTGCGGCTGCCTACCGTAAATCGAAAGATCAGGTGGGACTGCCGAAAGAGCAGATGATAAACTATGTGAAGGATATCTATGCTCCGTTCACCGATGAGGAAATCTCTGCCAAGATGGTGGAACTGCTGACTCCCAAAGGAACAAAGGCGAAAGTGGAAATTGTCTATCAACCGTTGGAGGGATTGCACGAGGCTTGTCCGCATCATAAAGGCGACTGGTATTTTAGCGGTAACTACCCTACACCGGGAGGTGTGAAAATGGTGAACCGGGCGTTCATCGACTATATAGAACAAATGTATCAATTCTAACAACCATACAACGATTCAATAATAAGAATGAGAAATGTGACATTAATCCTTGACGACGGGAGCCGGTTTTCCGGT
>OCAN01001231.1_pt1 | contig 13932 bp, 17 predicted proteins | sample 1538321 | NCBI WGS metagenome assembly OCAN01 (sample SAMEA2580294, study PRJEB22360) | human gut metagenome | biome: human gut; feature: human-associated habitat; material: faeces | place: Denmark | collected 2008/2010 | reverse complement strand
TATTCAGGAACTTTTAAGCGATTCAAATACTCCAACTGTAAAACCAAAAAAAAACAATCGAATGAAAAAGAAGAACCAGTAACGTTTCAAAAACTGATGATTGCATGCCTGAGAATAGGACTAAGTACATACGACATATATAGAAGTGATGTTGGTGAACTTTTGGATATCATCATCACTTTTAATAATGTAAATGATGCAGATCAATCTGATTCTAGAAAGGTACGTCAGGCAACTCAGCGTGACTTTGACAGATTTTAATGAAAGGAGGAAGTTATGGCCAAAAGTAAATTACAAGGTATTACACTTGAAATCGGCGGAGATACTACCGCACTTTCAAAAGCATTAAAAAAACCAAATACCGAAGCATATGAATTACAGGGAAAACTTAAAGCAGTAAATCAGGCTCTAAAAGTAGATCCTACAAATATTGAATTACTCGCTCAGAAACAAAGGGTACTAGGTGAAGCTGTCGACAAAAATAAAGAAAAACTCAATATGCTAAAAGAAGCACAGCAGCAGTTTATAGACAGTGGCAAGAACATTGACAGTGCTGAATACATAGAGCTGGAAAGACAGATCAAAAATACTGAACAGACTATAAAAAGACTTAGTGAACAGCAAAATGTATTTAGTGAAAAGGTACAGGCTTTTGGAATCAAAGCTGAAAAAATGGGAACTAACCTCGAAAATGCTGGAAAGAAACTAACACCGCTCAGCATAGGTCTTGCCGGTGTCGGTGGTGCAGCTACAAAAGTTGCAATAAATTTCGAAGATGCTATGTCTCAGGCAGCAGGGGCTTTAGATATTCCTGTTGGAAAGATGAATGATTTGCGCGAACTTGCAATTCAGGTAGGACAGGATACTATCTTTTCAGCCAGTGAAGCCGGTCAGGCAATGACAGAACTTGCAAAAGGCGGGTTGAGTGCAGCTGATATAAAAGGCGGAGCGCTGGTTGCTACAATGGATCTTGCAGCATCATCACAAATGGATCTTGCCAATTCAGCGAATGTTGTGGTACAGGCTATGGGGGCTTTTGGATTAACCGCCGAAGATGTATCAGTAGCTGTAAATGCACTTGCTGGTGCTGCGGCAGCCTCATCAACTGACGTTGAGCCGCTTACTCAAGGTCTTGCTCAATGCTCTGCTCAGGCAAACAATGCCGGATGGTCCATTCAGGAAACAACAGCAGTACTTGGAAAATTTGCTGATGCCGGTATTGTAGGTTCAGATGCAGGTACGTCATTAAAGACTATGCTTCAAAGGCTTGCTGCTCCTAGTTCAGACAAAGCGGCAGAAAAGATTGAACAGCTGGGAATCAAAACGAGAGATTCAAGTGGAGAAATGCTAGGAGCTACTGAAATTGCTCAAGAACTTCAAAATAAACTAGGCGGGCTTGATGCAGCAACACGTGATGCTGCACTGCAAACCATTTTCGGCAGTGATGCGATGCGTGCTGCTACCGTTTTAATGAACAGCGGTGCAGAAGGACTTAAAAAATATACTGATGCAACAAATGATCAGGAGGCAGCTTCCAGACTTGCTGATTCTCAAATGAGTGAGTATTCCCGTGCAATCGAGGAAATGAAAGGCTCTATCGAGACGGCTGCAATTGCTATAGGTGGAACACTTGCCCCGATAGTTTCTGATGTTGCAAAAGTTATAACAGAGCTTGTGAACAAATTTTCTGCTTTGTCTCCGGCTACTCAAAAAGTTATAACAGTAGTAGGTTTGATTGTGGCTGCACTCGCACCAGTCCTTATAATTGCCGGAAAAACTGCTCAGGGAATATCGAATATAATCAATCTTGGTACAAAGCTCGGACCGTCGTTTACCAAAGCATCAGGGATAATCAAAAGTGCTTTTGGCAGTATAGGAAAAGCAGTTTCGGGTGCTTTTAGTGCAATAACAGCACATCCCGTAATTGCGGCGATAACAGCAATTATTGCAGTTGTTGTTCTGCTCTATACAAAATGTGAATGGTTTAGAGATGCGGTCAATGGGGTAATAAAATCTGTTGTAAACTTTTTTCAGGGGCTTGCCGACAGTATAGCTCTTTTTTTTACTGAGACAATACCGCAGAAAATAGAAGAATTTGTTGCGTTCTTTCAGTCTATCCCGGAAAGAATTGGAGAGTTTGTTAATGGAATAGTTACCTGGTTCAATGAACTGCCTTATAAAATTGGATTTGCTGTTGGACAGATAGTAGGTCATATGGTTCAGTGGGGAATTAACCTTTCAAACTTTATGACAGTAACAGTTCCTCAATTTATAAACGGCATAGTAACCTGGTTCTCACAGCTACCCGGAAAAATATGGGAATGGCTTGTAAATGCATGGAATAACGTAATTCAATGGGGAACTAATACATACAACAGTGCCGTTGAGTGGATAAGTAAGACAGTAGACGGTATAATCAACTATTTCAGTCAGCTTCCAGAAAAAATGTGGAACTGGTTGTCGAATGCAGCAAATAAAATTGTTCAATGGGGACTGGAGCTTTGGAACAAAGGAAAAGACGCCGCAGGAAAACTTGTCAGTGCAGTAGTTGAAGGTGTTAGTTCACTTCCTGGCAAAATGCTTGATATCGGAAAAAATATTGTTGAGGGAATCTGGAATGGAATAACAGGAATGGGAAACTGGCTCAAGGATAAGATATTTAGTTTTGCAGATGGCTTTTTGGGCGGTCTTATGAGTGCATTTGGAATACATTCACCGTCTAGACTTATGCGAGATCTTATCGGTAAAAACCTTGCTGCCGGTATCGGTGTTGGTATTGAAGAAAACAGCGAACTTGCATTAAAGCCTCTTAGTCAGCTGCAGAGAGAAATGACATCGTCATTTACACCAGATGTTAATGCAACAGTATCAAGGGCTCTATCTATGGATAGTAAGGCAGTAATAGAAATCCATAATACTGTTCCACTTGATGGTAAGCCAATCTATCAGAATATTGAACGCAGGATGACAAAGGTACAGCATTCTAAACTGGTATTTAAGGGGGTATAGATATGTACTATATTTCACTGGATGATGTTACATCAGTTCAGATGGGACTTGCTGTAACAAAACGACCGGAGTTTCCAGCTCCGGTTAAAAACTACAAAGAATACAGTATTCCGGGCAGAAACGGGAAACTTTATGAAGACATGGGCACATATGAAGATATACAGTTTGAAATCGAAATGAACTATATTTCTTCTGAATACCAGTGGGGTATTAAATGGCACGAGGTTAAAAGATGGCTGTTTAAAAGCGGACATAAAAGACTATCGTTCAGTGACTGCCCTGATATTTACTACCGTATAAAAAGAATAGAACTCAGTTCAAATGAACGCAGAGTGATAGAGAGCGGAGAGTTTACAGTTACCGTCACATGCGACGTTTATGCTTATCTTAAGACAGGTTTAAGAGAATACGATATAGAGGATATTCTTTTAAACCGCCATGACGAAGCCGAACCTGTATATATCTTAAAAGGTGAAGGAACATGTATTTTAAATGTTAACGGGAATGAGTGTAAATGCAATGTCGGTCAAAACCTTACAATAGATACTGTTTTAAAGGTGTCATACCGGGAAGACGGCACTTTACAAAACAGTGCTATCAATGCTGATTATGATGCTCTTATACTTGTAGAAGGAAAAAACAGTATTACAATAACAGAAGGATTTGAACTTAAAATAATACCAAACTGGAGGTACTTATAATGATACAGGTTTACAGCCCTGAAAATGAAAACTATGATATGAATGGTGATGCGGTCATTGAAACAGAAAGCTGCGAAATTGAGTTTGAGATGAACAGTGCATGGGAGCTTGAACTAACTGCACCATCTGAAAAAAATAAAGAGATACTCGTATATGAAGCAGTGATAAAAGTACCTACACCATATGGAAAACAGCTTTACCGTATCTATAATGTGCAGAAAGATGATGACAGTATTACAGCATCTGCAAGACCTGTATTCATGGATGCAAAAGATGAAGTAATGGTGTGGGATACAAGACCGACAAAGGCTGATGGGCAGGGAGCTATGGATTCTATATTCGATCCTGAGGGGAAGTATCATGGCCATTCAGATATAAAACTAGTTTCAACTGCATACTGGCAGCAGAAAAATGCTGTTGAATGTCTAATGAGTGATGATGAGAACTCATTTCTTAACAGATGGGGAGGGGAAATTTATTTTGATAATTTTGATATCTACATAAACGAAAGAATTGGAAGCGATAATGGTCTGCGTGCTGAGTTTGGTTTCAATCTTACCGGTGTAGAAGAGAAAGTAGATATGAGCGAAGTAGTTACGATGATATTTCCTAAAGCGTACAACGGATATATGCTTCCAGATAACGAAAGCATAAACAGTCCACTCCTAAATAACTATCAGAAAAAATACAAACGGATAATTGAATATCCTGATATTAAATTATCTGCCGATGTTCAGGAAGGTGATGAGTTAAATGGTGTTATGGTATGCGATACACTGGAAGAACTATATTCAGCACTGAGAGAAAGAGCTGCAGAAGAGTATGAAGCGGGCATTGACCTTCCGAAGATTGCCTACAATGTTAGTATGATAGATCTCTCAAGAACTGATGAATATAAAGAGTATATTGGACTATTGAAAGTGGTATTGGGTGATAACGTTCATGTGAAACATCGAAAACTTGGTGTCGTTACGAATGCAAGAGTGATTAAAATGACCTATGACTGTATAACCGAAAAAGTAGAAAGTCTGACGCTGGGAGATTATGAATCAAGCTATATTAATGATACAACGTCCATTATTTCTTCTGTTACAAATGCGATAAGTCCCGGAGGTACAGTTATAGCAGAAAAGATAAAAGGTGTAATAGATTTGCTTAATACATCACTAAGAGCGCAGAAAGACATTGCAAAAAAGCAGGATGTAAGAGCAATTCTGTTCGAGGACTTAGATGAAGAAAGCTCAACTTTTGGTGCACTCTGCATAGGGACTCAGGGAATTCAAATATCAAAAAAGAGAAACGAGACTGATACTGACTGGAAATGGGGAACGGCTATAAACTTTGAAAGTATAGTTGCTGACTACATAATTACTGGTATTCTAAGTGACAGGAAGGGCAACAGTTACTGGGATATGGATAGAGGAGAGCTTGTAACAAGATATATGAAAGCAACTGACGCTGAGTTTTCAGGTACCGTAAAAGGTTCTAAAATCGAAGGCGGAGAAATAAACGGAAGCAGTATATCTACAAATAAGGATATTACGATAGGAAGAAATATATATTTTGCCGGCAATGGTGATTATGCCGCAATAATGGGTGGAAATACAGTGCTTAGATTTTTATCTTCAAATCCTCCTACTACTTCTGTAGACGGAACTAATATTCAGCTGTTGGCTTCAAATCATATTTTTCTTAGTGGTTCGAGTATTTCTTCATCAGTTCCAATAAATGTCGGATCCGACATACGTTTAAAGAAAAATATCGATGATATAGATATATCCGCCCTTGTTGATGAAATAAAAATAAAAAGCTTTGATTATATAGGAAAAAGAAATAATGTTGTTGGTGTAATCGCAGATGATTTGAAAGACAGCAGATTTGCTGAGTACCTGATTACAAAAGATAAGGATGGTTATTTGTCTGTAGATTATAATGCATTAGCAATGGCGTGCATTCAGAAGGTACAGAAACTTGATAAAAAAATAGAACTTTTAGAATCGGAATTAGTAAAAATGAAAAGTTTGGAGGTGGATAATCTTGGAAATAAAGATAAAAAGAAAGGAAGCCACGATAAGCAGTGACACTATAGAAATACCGGCACAGGGCAGTGCAAATATTCCGGTTATTTTGGAAAAAGATTCATCGTACAGCAATTATATAAAAGAAGTCCACTGTGGATATTATTTAAATGGCGTATACTGCAAGGTTATACTGCCTATAGAAAACGAAAAATATCTAATACCGCTTGAAGCCTTTAAATCCAGTGGTCCATTATATCTTGCAGTTGCACTTGTGAATGGCAAAGAAATAATAAAAACCAATCAGATTAACTTTGTAGTAAGAGCTGCTCCAAACGGAAAAGTGATACTGCCTACAGAAAACGAATGGCATATCCTTGTAAAAAATTATATGGACAGTTTGTTTGATAATGATTACGGAGACCGATTTGATGAGATAGGTACAAATCTTGAGGAACTGGCAGCAGAGGCAGAAAAACAGCAGAATAAGGCAGCTGAACAACAGACTGCTTTAGATAATAAGCTCAATGAATTATCTTCGTTGGAAGAAACTGTAAGTAAGAATGAAACAGTTCGTCAAAAAAATGAAACGAAGAGACAAAATGATACCGCAGATGCAGTAAAAAAATGCAATGATACAGTTGATGAAATAAATACCAAGCTTGAAAACGGTGATTTTATCGGTGCGGTTGGTGCAACCCCTAAAATTTCTATTGGAAATGTAACGACCGGCAATCCTGGTATAACAATACATGGAACACCTGAAGCTCCCGTACTGGATTTTACGATGCCGAGTGCCGGTGATCTAAGCTATGCAACTGATGCAGATATTGATGAAATGATTGTTGAAGTTTTTGGTTAGGAGGCACATATGATCAATTATATTGATATCTTTTTAAAAGCTGATCATTCTACTATAACTTCACGAAAGGTTGCGAACCAGTATGATAATGAAGTTACTGTCATTCGATTTTTAAATGATGATTTATTTAAAAATGATTATAAACATGATCTTAAAATTGCATATAAGGGCAAGACAATAAAAGAGGTTCCGTTACATGGAAACTCTTTTATTATAACTGAGGACCTGACTGCTAATGCTGGGGTATATACATGCACCATGATTGTCAGAGACAGCAAAGGACGAAGACGGGTAATGAATCCGTTTAAACTTGAAATAAATCAGGCTATGTTTACTAAGGATGTCGAAGAACTCCCTGTTGATCCGAATTTAGAATTTTTATATGACAAGATGCTTAATGCAGTAGAAGATTTGGAGAAAAGAGTAAACAACGGGGAGTTCGATGGATTTAGTCCAGTTGTAGATGTAGTAGAGGATAATGTTGAAACTTACAAATTAAAAGTAACTGACAGATACAAAGAAATTATAACTCCAAATTTGAGACCAAGCTATAACTTCGCAAATGATGAAGATATAGATAATATTATAGAAAATATTCGAGGAGGAAGATAAAAAAATGAGTAAAATTATTACAACTGATAATCTGCTTGATTTTGGACAGCAGTTAGCTGCTAAAGAGGATTTACTGCTTAACGGCAAAGTTGATAAGGTAGATGGGAAACAGCTGTCTACAAATGATTATACAACTGCCGAAAAGAATAAATTAGCTTCTCTTAATAATTATACACACCCAACGGGCGATGGTAATATGCATGTTCCAGCGACGGGAACAACAAATAACGGCAAAGTTTTAAAAGCTGGTGCTGCCGCTGGCTCTATTGCCTGGGGGAATGTAACAAAAAGCGAAGTGGGACTTGGTAACGTAGACAATACAAGCGATTTAAACAAACCTGTTTCTACTGCTACACAAAACGCTTTAGATAATAAAGCTAACAAAACACATCAACATGGTAATGCGGATATTACGGGTATTGATGCTGGAAAAATTATAAGCGGTGTTATTGATATCGAAAGAATACCAAAAGGGGCATTGGAACGATGTATAGTTGTTGCTGATGATACCGCACGTAAAGCCTTAACCACTGCAACAGTACAAGTTGGCGATACGGTTAAGGTCACTGCTACGGGTCTGATGTATTTCGTTGTAGATGATACAAAATTATCTACTGATGAGGGATATGAGGTTTATACTGCTGGTGCTGCTACAAGTGTGCCTTGGAGCGGTGTTACGGGGAAACCGAGTACATTTCCACCAAGTACACATACGCATGATGACCGTTATTACACAGAAGCCGAAATGAATACTAAGCTGGCAGCCAAGGTTGATGTAGTCAGCGGTAAAGGGCTTAGTACAAATGATTATACAACTGCTGAAAAAAATAAATTAGCATCTCTTAATAACTATACTCACCCGTCCTATACAAGCCGTGCAAGCGGATTATATAAGATTGTTGTAGATGCAACGGGACATATCAGCCAAGTTGCTGCGGTTACCAAAGCAGATATTACAGCTTTAGGCATTCCCGCACAAGATACAACTTACGGTTTAGCCAGTTCTACCGCAAACGGTTTAATGAGCAAAGAAGATAAAACAAAGTTAGATGGTATGAGTTATGCTACTGATTCAGATATCGATGCTATAATTACAGAAATTTTCGGGTAGGTGAATAATATGGACGATAAAATTATAAGTACACTCAAATTAAAACGTGCTTTAAATTCACTGAAATCTAAATTCATTTCAACTAAAGGCGGTACTATGGAGGGTGACTTTAATATAGATGCTCTTTACTTTAAAATTAATACTGCCAGTGGATATAAACAGGCATTTGGGACTGTACGAGGTGGTTTATTGGCATTGGGGTCTGACGAATTGCCCGCAGCTTTGTATGGTTATGATAAGAATCAAAAGCCGCAATGGGTATACAAAGAAGGAACAAGTTATGTATTTAAAGATTTAGCACTTAAAGATGATATTTACCCTGTTGGCGCTATTTATATGAGTGTGAGTTCAACTTCGCCCGCGTCTTTATTTGGTGGTACATGGGAGCGTATAAAAGGGTATACACCAGCTGGTATCAATGAGGAAGATGATGATACAAACACAAAAACTAGTTTTAACCAAAGTGCAGGTAAAACAATTGGTAGTAAGTGGTTGCAAAAGCACCAACATATGTATTGGAACAGTGACGGACGTAGAAATAATGGTGCGGGTACAGATTGGAACTATCAGGGGGTAGATGTTTCAAAGTTTAGTAATGGAACTGGTTATACTGGTGATGGTGATGCACAAAATATACAACCTACGATACTAGTATATATGTGGAAACGTATTTCATAAAGGAGTATAAACATGAGAGTTTTTAATGAAGATAAAACACAGGAATTAAAAGAATATGATTTAAATAAAGGACATTTAGAACTGGATAAATTATTTGTGAAGCACCATGAAGCTGCAGAAGAAATTAAGGAGCAATGGCACTACGAAACTATTGCGGAATATCCAAACGGTGGTAAGGATGTTGAAAAAATAATTGACGTTCCTTATCAAGCTCCTCAAGAAGAGTATGACGAATATGAAGATATTTATGTTTATATTCCTTATACTGATGAAGAACTTGAAGAATTGAATAAACCAAGTGAATTAGAAATATTAAAACGAGAACAGGAAGTAACCGCACAAGCGGTTCAAGATTTAATTTTAACAATTATGGGTGGTGAGTAAAATGGCGAATTTTTTAGTTTACAGAATCTTAGATGAAAAATTAACGTATGACAAAGTACCTCAAGCATTAAAAGAGGAAGTTAAAAAAATCTTAATCGAGTTAGGGCATGAAGAATTAGTGCACTAATCTGCTGATTCGATGACAACTGTATTCAATAAAATTTTAATTGAAGGTGAGGAAAATGAAAAAAATGGAAAAAGTATTTAATAGTACTGTAGCTGTTGTGGCTACTTTTTTTACGTATTTATTCGGGGGCTGGGATGCAGCAATTGGTATTTTAATTGTATTTATGTGTTTAGATTATGCGACTGGTGTAATCGTTGCCTACCAAAACAATCTGTTAGACAGTGAAGTTGGATTTAAAGGACTTGTAAAGAAATTTATGATCCTTGTCATCTTAATTGTAGCAGTGATGTTAGATAGATTAATGAATACTGGCACATGGGTATTTCGTACACTTGTGTGTTACTTCTACATCGCAAATGAGGGAATTTCTTTATTAGAAAACGTTTCTAATTTAGGAGTAAAAATCCCTGATAAATTAAAAGATGCATTAGTGCAGCTGAATAAAGATGAAAGTGAGGAAGAATAACATGGAAATCAAACAAAACTTTTTAGTAAACAATGAATGTTATAAAGCAGGCAGAACTATTAAAGTTACAAAGTTAATGGTTCACTCTACTGCGTGTCCTAATGTGTCTGCTGCTGGTTTTGCAAAAGCATGGAATACTCCAAGACCTGCTGATAGACAGGTATGTGTTCATGCTTTTGTAGATGACAAAGAGGTTATTCAAACATTGCCATGGAATCATAGAGGTTGGCACTGCGGTGGTTCAGGTAATGATAATATGATTGGTGTTGAAATGTGTGAACCTGCTGATTATTCAGATAAAGCGTATTTTGATGCTGCTATTAAAAATATGATTGAGTTATATGCTCATTTATGTAAAGAGTATGGATTAAATGCTAATGACATTATTTCACATAAAGAAGGTCATTCACAGGGTGTTGCTTCTAATCACGGTGATCCAGATCACTGGTGGAAGTTTGTAGGATATACAATGAATGATTTCAGAGCTGATGTTGCTAATTATATTGCAAATGGTAATGTAGATGTTAGTTATGGTAATACTGTAAAACCTATTCAACCACAAACCAGTGAGGGATATACAACTGGTAAGACTTATACATTACAAACTGAACTGAAAGTCAGAACAGGAGCTGGTACAAACTATAGAGCTAAATCTCACAGTGAATTAACTGTAGACGGTAGAAAACATGATGCTGATGGAGATGGGGCTTTAGATAAAGGTACTAGAGTTTCATGCTTAGAAGTTGCAAAAAATGGTGATGATATTTGGATCAGAACACCATCAGGATGGTTAGCAGCTTATTACAATGGTAATAGATATATCTCTGGTGAGGCTGTTTCTGGTGGTTCTTCTACAAGTCAAAATAAGCCTTCTAGTGCATCAAAACCATTAGGTACTTATAAAGTTACCGCTAGTGCTTTAAAAGTCCGCACAGGAGCAGGAACTAACTATAGACAAAAATCCAGAAGTGAATTAACTGCTGATGCTAGAAAACATGCAAACGCTAATGGTTTTTTATTAAAAGGTACACGAGTTACCGTTAAAGAATGGAAAAATGGATTTGCACGTATTCCATCAGGTTGGGTATCAGGTGACTATTTAAAGAAAGTGTAAGGTGCAATTATATGAAACGTATAGAAATATCAATTTTAGCTATTCTAGCGCTATTATCACTATTACTAGGAATTGCCCTGGTACAAGAGAAACAAGCCACTAGAAACCTAAAAATCAACGTAGAACTAACAAAGCAGGAATTACAAGAGACTCGAGACGATAGAGATTATTATAAATCTCAATACCAGAAATACTACGAGCTATCCGAAGAACTCCAAAATCAATTAGGCGTTTACTGTGAATAGAATCTATCTAAAACACGGTGCTGAAGATGTTCATGGTAGCAAATTAAATACCCGAATAGAATACATCCTTATATATAAGGGACTAGTTCATAGTATAATAACTTCTGGATATGGCAAAAAAATATATATCAATAATAAATATTTAAAAATATAACCTAACTCATTTTTTTGAGTTAGGTTTTTTTGCTTTTTCAATTGTTTCGATCATTGCTTTACGAAATACTTCACTTTGTGTAATTCCCAGTGTCTTACACGCTTCTTTAAATTCATGTACAAATTCTTTCTTGTATTTGGCATTTACAAAAGCCATATTTTTTTTGTCGTATTTTTCCTGTGGGCGTTCATTCATTCTTGTTTACCTCTTTTAAAATATAAAGACAAATTAAAACAGTCAATATATTAATGATTAATTTTACGAATCCTAAAAGTGAGTTGTTGAATTCAAGCAAATCAGGTATAGAATCTATTAGAATAAGACCGACCAAGAGATTTAAAATTTTTTCACTTTTCATAGATATTGTTTTAAGTTATGGTATAATATATTATAGGTAAGGGGAATTACTTCCCCTTGTGAGACTTACGGTAGATATTATATGTTGCTAAAGCGATTGCAAGTTGAATTAGCTTATATACAATATCGAGTAAGTCTTTTAAATTGTTCTTATCCACAACTTAATTACCTCCTTTCTTTACAATATTATTATAACATACGTATATACGTATGTAAAGCGTTTTTTGTTAAAAATTAAAAACCGTGGAACGATTATGGAATAAAAAGATAATTATTTTAATAAATAGGGGAAAATAAATAAAAATTAGGCTAAGTAAAATAAAGTATTTATGATAAATAAAACATTAAAATGGTTTTCCCGTATAGAATACAGATATTAAAAAAAGCTCTTGTCCCAAAGGGCTTTTTTATTTTTACAAAACAGATCTTACAATTATTTTGATGCAAAAAGCGATAAATAGAAAAATTTTCAGCTTCAATTTTTTCATCAAGAACTAATTTTTTTGGTAAATAATGAATTTTATGAATATAAGGCTCACTGCCAAGACAGTAAGTTAGCTCAATTTTTAAACATTTAGAATCATAAGCGGAATATAATTCAGCTTGAGGAGATAACATGATTAAATAAAATTTTATATCTTCTTTTTTAGTTGCAAACCATTTTTATTAAGAATGCTAGAAAAAGATTGTTTATTGATTAAAGAATTAGAGATAATCGTAGTTCTCTTACCGTTTTTTACGGTTTATCACATCATTATGATGATGAATATCTTATTAATTATGTTGCTATATTGGGGGTGTTGGCTCGTAAGACTTAAGGCGACAGTCCGGTTATAGGTTGTAATGATATTGAGGAGTATCTTAAATATGATAGCAGTGGCACTAAACGAGAGAATTAAAGTTATCTTAATTTTAGTTCTTTTTCTTATCTAATTAGTGACGAACTTGGACATAATAACGTATAATGGAGATATGGAAAGAAGGTGGCATGATGATTTTAGATTATCCAAAAATTTATAAAGAGAAAGAATTGATTGGTCAGGGTGGTAATCAAGATTGGTTTGCTGACTCTTGGGCTCGTAAAGCTGGTTGTGCAAGTGTTAGTGCTACTGATATTTTTATCTATTATACGAAAAGAGAACGTGAATTTGATAAATCAACGTATTTAGACTACATGAATGAAATGTTCAAGCTGATGGAACCTGGTAAGCGTGGATTTCCGTATGTCTTTTTATATGCAAGACGATTGAGTAAATTGTTAAATAATTGTGAGTATCGTATTTTTAGACGTCCAAGACTTTATGATGCTAGTGAAATTGTTAAAGAGAGTATTGAGCATGGTAATCCTTTAGGATTATTGATCTTAACACATCGACGTCGTAAGATTCGAGATGATTTATGGCACTGGGTAACGATTGTCGGTTACGAAGAAACTAAAAAGGGTCTAGATATTATCTTTTTAGATTGTGGTGATGAAAAAAGGATTCCTGCGCGGATTCTTTTTGAAAAAAGTCGTTTTAATGTTGTTAAGATGGTTCGTTTTTTTTATCGATAAAAATAGTATTAAATAACGAAATATTTTGATGAAATAATGATTTAATATAATTCAAAGAAACACTATAAAAATTTAATAGGTTCTCTTGAAATATGTTGTTAGGGGAATCATGATATCTATTTGGAGATAACAGAAGACCGATGAAATTATTAATCAGCTATATAATTATAATTAACTTGATGATGATATTATTATATGGAATTGATAAGTATAAAGCAATTCATCATCATTGGCGAGTTTCTGAGAAGATACTATTAATAGGCGCTTTGTTTGGTGGTTCACTAGGAGCGATATTAGCGATGTATGGATTTAATCATAAGACTAGGAAAAATATTTTTAAGTATGGAATACCTTTACTTCTAGGACTTCAAATCATACTGATAATAAAAATAAGCATCGGTTAATCGATGCTTGTTTGATATATTGTTATTTTAATATCAATTGTAATATCTAATCGTTCTAATTCATCAAGAACGCCCCGGCGTTCTTTTTTTATATGGTAATAATGGGGGGTCATCTTTAGTAAATTTAAAGCATCT
>OCAN01001222.1_pt1 | contig 14042 bp, 16 predicted proteins | sample 1538321 | NCBI WGS metagenome assembly OCAN01 (sample SAMEA2580294, study PRJEB22360) | human gut metagenome | biome: human gut; feature: human-associated habitat; material: faeces | place: Denmark | collected 2008/2010 | reverse complement strand
CTATGGAAAACCCGCCGCCGCGAGGCGGTAAGGCGTCTATAGTTTAGCCCACTTGCTGTTCCAGCATGAGTACAGCGCCAACTTCCTCTTCACCCTCTGGAAGCGGGTACGGAAGTACGGGGCCTGCTGCACCGGCCTGACCCAGAATGTGGACGACCTGCTCCAGTCCCATACGGCCCGCACCATGCTGGCCAACAGCGAATTCCTGGTCATGCTCAACCAGGCGAGCACAGACCGGGCAGAGCTGGCCCGCCTGCTCAATATCTCGGACAACCAGCTTTCCTACATCACCAATGTGGACTTTGGCCGGGGGCTCATCAAGTGCGGCAGCGCCATCGTGCCCTTTATGGACCATTTCCCCAAGAATAACCTCTACCGGCTCATGAGTACGAAGCCCTCCGAAGCAGATGCGGCGGTATAATGTAGAAGGGGCGGGGCCCTCCTGGGCCCTGCCCCCTCTTCGCGGGAGGTGATACTCCATTCAAACGATAAAAGAAAAACCCACGGTACAGAAGCAGCTCAAGGAGAAGATACAGGCGGCGCCCAAGGAGCTGGCCCGGCGCGGGCTGGAGGACGGCGTCGAGCGGCTGAGGGGGCAGCTCCGGGATACCGCCCAGGGCGGCCAGGCAGACCGCTATGGCGGCGACCAGATTGAGGATGCCGCGGCCAGTGGAGTGCGCCAGGCGGAGCACCGTGTGGAACGGCTGCTTGGAAAAGGTAAAAAGAAGCGCGGCGGGTCCTCCGTCGACGTTGCCCCAAATGAGCCGCCTGCCCCGGCAGAGGACACCCCAGCGCACCTCTCTGCCGAACAGCGGCCACGAATCAAGACACGGGAGGCAGTCAGGCCCTCTTCGGCCACTCCGGCGCAAGGACAGCCCGCACAGACGGCCTCCAAGCCTGCCGTCAAAACGAAGGGAACCTATCTCCAAGGGGAATCCGCCCCTCCCACTGAACCGCCCTCCCAAGCTGGGCAGGTGGCTGTGCGGGAACAGGGCCGGATCGCGGCCAGGGATCGGGCACCGCAGCGACACCGGCCAGAATCCGTATCCGTGCCCCGGAGCGGCGGCGGTCCTGCTTCGACCCAGAATGCTGGCGGGAAAGCTGGGAGGAGCAGCTACGCTTCACCGGGCCCATCCTACACATCAGGAGCGCCTGCGCGTCGGATATCTCAAGGACATACCGTTCCAGGAAAGGGCCTGTCCGTATCAAAGGGAGATCCACGCCCTCCGCGCGGCGCGGTAAAGACCGCGGAGCACACCTCCAGGCGGACCATCAAGACGGCGGGTCAGGCGGCTAAAACGGCGGAGCGGACGGCAAGAGCCGCCCCCGGAACCATGCGGGCCGCCGCAGACCTCACCCGGCACACCGCCCAGGCTGTCCGCGCCACGGCCCAGACAGCGGCTGTAACTGCCAAAGCAGCAGCCAGATCCGCCGTGGCAGCGGCCAGGGCCGTCATTGCCGCCGCTCAGGCGTTGCTCTCCGCCCTCGCGGCGGGCGGCGGGGTCGTTCTTGCGCTCGTAGTCGTGGTGTGCCTGGTCGGAATCTTGATCGTCTCGCCCTTCGGCATCTTTTTCGCGGACGGCGGGAACGCCCCGGACGCCGTCTCTCCATCTGCAGCCGTGGCCCAGCTCAACCGTGAGCTGGCAGACCGGCTGGAGGAGCTACAGTCCGGCGGGGTATACGACGGCGTGGAGGTGCATGGCCAGCCTCCCGGCTGGCCGGAAGTATTGGCCGTGTTTGCCGCCCGGACAGCCGGAGCGGCGGATGGCGTGGATGTGGCGGTACTGGACCCGGAGCGGGTGGACCGCCTGCGGACGGTGTTCTGGGATATGACAAAGATCACCACCCAAGTAGAGACCATAGAACACACAGGAACCAGAGAGGACGGAGGATGGACGGAGTCCATCCTGCACATCACCATCACCCCCAGGACGCCGGACGATATGCGGGTGTTCTATCAATTCACTGATGACCAAAATGAGGCGCTGGACGAGCTTCTGGAAAACCGGGATCTCCTGGCCGCACTGGCGGGCGACTTGACGATCTCCGACCCGGACGCCAAGGCCCTGCTGGCCGCGCTCCCGGAGGAGCTGTCCCCAGAGCGGCGGGCTGTGGTGGAGACCGCCTGCTCCCTGGTGGGCAAGGTGAACTACTTTTGGGGCGGCAAATCCCTGGTTTTTGGCTGGGATGAGCGATGGGGAACCATTCAGAAGGTCACGGCGGCGGGCAGCTCCACCACCGGAACCTACCGGCCCTACGGGATGGATTGCAGTGGATTTGTCGATTGGGTATTCTACAATGTGACAGGCGGGGAGTACATCATAGGCCACGGGGGTGGGGCCACCATGCAGCACAATTACTGTACGGAAATCTCCTGGGACGAGGCCCTTCCTGGGGATCTGGTCTTCTACCCAGGCGACGAGCATGTGGGTATCGTGGGCGGCAGGGACGAGAACGGAGAGCTACTCATTGTCCACTGCGCGTTCAGCCAGGATAATGTGGTCATTACCGAAAAGAGTGGGTTTGTGTCGATTGCGCGGCCCAACTATTACAGCGAATAGCATCCGGGCGGGGGCATGATCCATGCCTCCGCCCATTTCTTAAGTAATGTTCGCATAAAGCAGGGTGTGGCACTTCTGCTCATATACCTCTATAATATTAGTCCGTGCGCATATCATGACAAAGTCTTGTAACCCTATCAAGACTAATGTATGATTATAAGTAGGACGAGTCTGATGAGACTATGAGGTAACAAAGGATGGCTTACACATACAAGGTCTGGATTGTAGACGGTAAAGAACATTTTGAGTATGGAAATGGGCAGACAAGGAAAAAAGACTTTCCTTTTGCGGAAAGTCTGATGAAACTGCTCTATTTAGATATCTGGTCATTCGCGGATTTGTTCGAGGGCATGGGCAAGTCGATTGTGAAGCTGTATGAAACCAAGGAGCAGCAGTATTCCGACAACGTGTTGTCTGCACTGAACACCGTAGCAAAAAAGCACATCTATTTTGAACTGCTGCGCCTTGACTGGTGGGAGCGTTTGGAAAAAGCCAAGGCACAGGGCTACAAGGATATTGTGGTCTTGCTACCAAGAAAAAAGCTGCCCCATACTCCAGCGAACATTCACACCATGCAGAAGCAGATGAAGGCGCTCTTTGCGCAGGTGTTGGATCTGGATTTAAGTCCAAAGGAGTCGGTGCAGCAAAAGATGGTGCAGTACTATAATAATCGCGGTGGTGACCAGTTGAACACCTTTCAGTTTCAGCCCCAGGCCATGAGCTTTGAGATCATTGGCCCCAAAACCTTTACCGAGGTGCTGTATCCCAAGGATATTTACGATATCATAGACTACTTTGTCCGTGAGTTCGTGAAGCGTAAGCAGCCGATTCGCCTTTGCAAAAACTGCGGACGGTACTTTGCTGTTTCCGGGCGTATCAACACAGAATACTGTGACCGCCCTACTGATGATAAAGGCCGCACGTGTAAGGATATGGGCGCGACCAATGTCTGGGGACAGAAAAGCGGAAAGATGATGAGGTGTTCAAGGTCTACCGCCGAGAATACAAAAAACGCTTTGGCTGGATTAAGGCGGGAAAAATCGAGAAGTATGCTTTCTATGCTTGGAGTAAAAAAGCCAGAGAAGAAAAAACGAAGTGTGATGCCGGAGGGAGTAGCTTGCAGGAGTTTACCAAGTGGCTGAAGGAATCTTGATTTTTACAGATAAGTGTCACAGGGAGGAGGGGGACAGATGCTGATTTATCTACTCACACTTATAGATAATGAAGGTGACCGTCAAACATTCACGGCTATTTATCAGGAGTACCATGTCCAAATGGAGAAGGTTGCCCTGCGGATTCTATCGGAACATAATGATGCGGAGGATGCTGTGCAGAATGCGTGGATACAGGTAATCAAACATTTTCACAAGGTTTCTGAAATTCCCTGCGAGGAATTGCTCTTTTGGCTCATTTCCATTACGAAGAACGAAGCGCTGATGATTCTCCGAAAGAGGCGAAAAACCGTTCCCTTAGAAAACTGGGATGCAACCACAGAAGTCTGGAATCACGATATGAATTATCAAGAGATTGTGGCGCTCTTTACACGACTGCCTGAAACATATCGGGTTACATTGGAAATGAAGTTTTTGTTGCAGTACACAGACCATGAAATTGCACAACATCTCGGTATCAGCGAAACGGCAGTTAGCACCCGCGTTAATCGGGGGAGGACTTTGCTTCGTGAACTCGCTATAAAGGAGGGACTACATCTATGACGGATGAAAATTTGGATAAATTGATGCGCAAAGTTCTTATAGATGCACTGCGTATGGAGTGGTCTGATGCTTTAAATGAGAGTCCAACTATGAGTACTACAAAGGAATTTCAACATCAGATGAAAGTGATGCTTAGAGATCCCTTTGCATGGTATCATAAAAAGACTCGTCCCTTGTGGAAAAAAGTACTTCAAACGGTTGCTACCGTTGTCCTTGTAATCTCTCTGTCCTTTGGCACGCTGATGGTCACCAGTCCCAATGCTCGGGCTAGGGTGATTCAGTGGGTTAGAGAATGGTATGAAACGCACATTGTCTACCGCTACTCAGGAGAAGTAATTCCCGAAGAAATGCCGCAATACGAAATTTCAAATTTGCCCGAGGGTTATCAGGAAATTGATCGTTTTACCTTTTCCAGCTATGTAAGCGTAATTTATCAAAACGAGGAGGGACTTCCGCTATATCTGGATTATAACTTCATCCAGCAAGGGGGTGCCCATGATTTTGTAACGACTAACATGGATGTATCCGATATTATAGTAAATGGACATGCAGGACAGCTATTTATAGCACAGGATTCTAACCAAGGAAGCGCAATTACTTGGGTTGATGAGAACCAGAACCTTCAATTTACGATTGACGGTTTCGCAGACCGAGAATCGTTGCTAAATATGGCCGAAAGTGTTAGGCAATTGCTTAAATAATAATTTCATATTTTCAAAAATTTTTGTGAGGAAATCACCTCCTGCTGCATTTACTTGATAGGAATCCCCAAAAGCGTTCTTGTCAAAAATGTTGAGGGAGGTGATTTTTATGAAGAAACATATGGTTTCTGCGGTGCTATTGCTCATTATGATGCTCTCTTTGTCAGCACAAGCAGCCGAGATGCGAGTCATCACAGCCAGTCCATATCTAACGTTTAACGAAAACACTGCCACCTGCATGGCGGACTGCAAAAGCACGAATCCCAGTGATAAAGTCTCAGCCACATTGACACTCTATCAAGGAAGTACCTGTGTAACCTCTTGGAGTGGTTCGGGAAATGGCCGAGTCATTATTTCTAAAAGTTGTACTGTAAAGAGTGGCATGGAGTACAAGCTGGTCTTATCCTATTCTGTAAATGGAAAAGCTCAAGAATCAGTTTCGGTTACTGCAATTAGTCCCAAGTAAATTGCGGTCGATTGGAGGTGAGTCCGATGGGTTAGCGATTCGGCGGTCCCCAACTTTTCTATTTACTTGCAGGTAGGAACCACCAGCAAATCCATAGCAACGCAACCGCCGAAATAGCAAACATTCCTGTACCTTTCGTCCACATGAAAAAAGTTAAGAAGTTCCTGAGTGTCCTCTGCGCAGCCTGTATGGCAATAACCTTGCTCCCCAGCGCAATGGCTGCCGATCTTCCATCGGAACCCAATGTGTACCGGTTAATTTCAGCACAAGAATTTAACTCCATAGCTCCTCGTTCTACAGCAACAGGAAGGGTGATGCTCCCGCGGTCGAACTCGAGCGGGACTAATGGTGTCGCCTGCTCCGAATTCGTTGCCGATGAGAGTAATGTATCCTTTACCATTGACAGCGCTCCCGGTTGCACAAATTATAATGTTCAACTTTATCTTGGGACAATCAAAGATGGCGGCTCCCAAGTTTATTTGTTTGAATCGGTTAATATAGGAGCAGGGGCTTCATTCTCGGGGCTAGAGATCGGTAAGACTTATTTCTTTAAAGTTAGCTCATCGACTGCACCCTCTTCCGGCTCAAATGCCTCGTGGACACGCAAAACATATCCCTAATTTGAGATTACCCCTGTATAACTTTCATGTTATGCTCAGGAATTACTAAAATATCTTGTAGTGTATCAAATCTACCTTTCACAACCGAAGTGCGCGGTTGTGAAAGGCAGACTATTTCTAACGTAATTGAATAAACTCCTTTACAAATTGAACGGAGGGATGCTTTTTGAAAAATATAAAACAATTATTTGTTTGCTTGCTTGCTATTAGTATGACTATATCAGTCTCAGCCCATGCAATTGCTACCGATGCTATGGAGAGTGCTATATCTCCAATTGTCATTACTGCAACTGAGTTTGATGCAATTTCCGCTCAAACTGAACATGTAGGAAGAATTATGCTTCCGCACACGAATCCTGAAGGCTCTAACGGAAACAGTTGCGGAGAATTCGTAGCAAACGAAGCCAACGTAGCATTCTCTATTCTCTCTGCCCCCGCCACTGAAAGCTACAATGTGCAGCTCTATCACGGAACAGCTAGTAGTGGTGGTATCCCTGTGTATCTCTATGCGAAGGATGTTCCCATAGGTTCAGGGGTATGGTTCTCCAACTTGATAGTTGGGGACACTTATTTTTTTAAAGTTAGTTCTTCCACCGCTCCAGTACCCGGATCAAATGCCCGCTACTCGTACAAAACATTTTCTTTTCCAACAATTACGGTATCTACCGATGTTGCGGTTGATATTAAAAACTAGTGTTAGACTTCCAACTTTTCACTTCCATATAACGTAAGCGTCAAATAAAAAACACAGGAACGGGAAAAACCTCCGTTCCTGTGTTTTTTATTTGACGCTTACGAATATTGTGTACCATTCTTTATGCGAACACCTCATTATAAATCCATGTGGCGGGCGTTTTGTGTCCGCAATATGGATTTGTACGAAAAAGCGGCCGGAGGCCGTAATGATTATGAAATTAGGAGTTGAGTGACTATGGCAGTTTTTCGTGTGGAGCGCACCCAGAACTATACCGTGATGAGCAACTACCACCTACGGGATCGGAGGCTCTCCCTCAAGGCAAAGGGCCTTCTCTCTCTCATGCTCTCACTGCCGGAGGATTGGGACTACACCCTCTCCGGCCTGGCCCGCATCAGCCTGGAGGGGAAGGATGCCATTCGGGCCGCCGTGGTGGAGCTGGAGCAGGCCGGATATGTCCAGCGCCGCCAGACCACGGACAAAGCGGGCAAGTTCAGCAGCAACGAGTATATCATCCGGGAGTGGCCCAACCCAGAGAAGCTGCCGCCGAAGGGGCCGTCTGCGGCTGATCCGTCGTCGGAAAACCCGACGGCGAGAAAACCGTCCGCGGCCTTCACGTCGCCGGAGAAGCCAACGCAAATAAAGAAAGACTCAGAAAAGACGAATATAGAAAATACTAACTTACCAAGTATAGAATCCTTTCCTTTCTGTTCCGCGCCTCCCGCGCTGGAAGCGAAAGGAAGGGATGCGAGACCCAGGAGAGGGTGGAGTATGGATGAGCATGAGATGGCCGCCTACCGAAGCATGATCCAGGAAAACGTCCGCTATGATGACTTTGTTCAGGAGCACCCCTGGGATGTGGGCCGTCTGGATGAAATGGTGGAGCTGATGGTGGAGACGGTCTGTTCCACCAGGAGAAGCATTCGGATTGCAGGGAACGACATCCCCCAGGCGGTAGTCAAATCCAGGCTGCTGAAGCTGGACGGTGAGCATATCCGCTTTGTGTTTGACTGCCTCCAGAGGAACCCCACGGAGATCCGAAACATGAAGCAATACCTCCTGGCGGTGCTATACAATGCCCCTGTCACCATGGAGAACCACTATGCCTCCCAGGTCAACCACGACCTTTATGGGAAAGCAGCGTAATCCAATATAAATTTCTCATTCATTTCCATGCAGGGTAGGCTTCCGTACCAGAACATGGCTGCTGCACAATTTTTGTGCGTGTTTATACATCTGCATCAGATTCTTTTGGGGAAACAGCATTTGAAATCTTTCTTTTCCGTCCAGAACGACTCTTTTTAGAGGCCAAAACGATTTTGAAATACACCATTTTGCTCTCTACAAACTATATCTTAAACCCACACACTAAATATTAGCGATTCTGTATCACTGAATCGTTTCACCCTATACTAATCATGAACAATGTAGGAAATGGTATAGGAGAGTGAGGCAAGCAGGATGATTGATAAGCGTGTTGGAAAGCGGATCAAACAGCGCAGAGAACAACTCGGTTTGACACAGGAACAGTTTGCGGAAAAACTTGGTGTGGCGACTAACTATATCTCGACGATTGAGCGCGGAGCCTCGTTTCCACGCTATGAAAAGCTGGTGGCTATCATCAATGCGCTTGAAACCTCCGCTGACGCAATTTTCTGCGATGTGGTCACGCACTCTCTAGAGTACAAAAGCTATATGCTGTTGGATAAAATGAGAGATTTGCCACCAGAAGAGCAAAACCGGATTTTGGAAACACTTGATTTTCTGGTTCAGCAGTCCATAAAAATGAGAAAGACTGTGCCTTAAACCGCACAGTCTTTCTTTTTTCGACAAATTTCTCCACATTCCGCCTTTCTCTCATGATACTATGTATTAGCGATATATACTAATCCAAAAACACATAGGAGGAGATATCGGTGGAATCGAAAGACCGGATACCCCAGAACTTCGATGTTTTGGACCTATCCAGGGCCATGAACAGCTTCAAACGGGAGCAGATTCGCAAAATATTAGAACTACCCGATCATCAGTCTTTCTCCGTCGTCCGGTGGTATTCCCCGGCGGAAGTAAAGCCGATAGAAGCGACGTATGTCATGGCGAAACTTTATGAGCCGGGGATCGGCTTTATCTGTATCGGCGCGGCCTATGAACACGGGCGATTTTGGGAGCTCGATCCATTGAAGGACAAGCCGCTGGAAATCGTTCGTGTGTTGGCCTGGTCTTATCCGCCCCTGGATGACCGTGTTGATGAGCTTGGACAGCTGCAATATTTGAGCAGCTAGTCTGCCAGCGGTAAAAATAATGATGTAGTAATACACCATATTCTGTGATACAATGCAGAAAAAGAAGACAGGCACTTGAAACTGCTGTACCTGTCTTCAATCGTCCAAGATATCCTCAAAAGAAAAATCGTTCAAATCCTTAAAGTTCAAAAACTCACTTACGGTCATGCCAAATGCAAGAGCGATTCGATGGAGGGTACATATTCTGGGGTTGAATGTCTTGCCATTTACCAAATTGTCAAGAGTGGATTGGCTAACTCCGCTCATTTCTGATAACTTATTGACAGAGATGCCTCTGCTTTTGCATAGCGCCAAAATCCTATTAACAAGAATCTGTGCATACTGCTCTCTCGCTGCTATCTGAAGACCCCCCCATCGCAGTTTAGTGTCTTCATGATAGCAATAATCATACCTCGGATTACCCGTATACGGGTAATCCAGCAAAATTCTCTTTCGTATACAGCCACTGCTGGATGAAAGTAAAATATGACCACGGGCGACACCTGAATGCGGTCTGTGGCAGATTTCAAGATATAAGGAGGAGCTGCAATGGAACACTCGGTCCCAATTTCCGATCTCCCATTTAATGTCCACGCTTTTGAGAGTAGATATGGGAAAATCCGCTCGGTGGAAAAGCTCTGTCCAGGCATTTTCAGAATCCTGACAGTTCCCATTCCTCTCGATCAATTTATATGCTCCGACTTATTTGTGGTAATGGCAGATTCTCCCGCCATCCCACTCACTGCAAAAGCCTATGGGATACCGCTGGAATCATCCCCAGAAGTCCTTGTGGTGTACTGCAATGCAGATTATTTTGACAAGTCCCGGTGGGTCATGACCTATGAAATTGATAAGTATCTTGTAGATCATAATTTCCCTCTGCCCGACGGAGAATCATTACTAGAAGTCCGGGTACGGGGGATGGAGGTCTGCCCGGAGTATTTTGGAGAGTTCCCGATCCCGACCGAAACTCCGTGGGGAGCTCCACTCCAGCATGACCGTCTGGCAAATGGGGTTTTCTGGCTGAGAACAGAGAAAGCTGGGTGGGTCCTGGCGCTTGCATACCCTATTTGTGACAGCCTTCTTCCGGAAACTGTAAAGATAGCTGTGCTCAATCCATATGACCGGGAGAACGGGATTGACAAGACATGCGGATTCCGCTTTTTCAAGTATGAGCAGAGCTGCCTCCCGCTTTTTCAGCTTTTGAATTGTGCCCAGCAGCCCTGGAGCGACCGGATCAATACGGCTGCCCTACAAAATGCGGTTCTGTATGCTCGGGAGTACAATAAAAACTGTATAGAGGCGAATCAGATAGCGGAGCTTCGGCACACCCCGAGCGCCGGAACCTGCTATTATCTGTTCCCGGCGGAGGATGCATGATGGCCGTATGTTCATTTCTGGGACACCGCCATATCTACGGCCATGATGTACAGCTTAGGCTGCAGGCCGCAGTCAACCATTTGGTTGAAGAAAATGATTCTGTGGAGTTTCTGCTCTATTTATGGAAATCCACAGAGCCATTTTATGCTTTGTGTCTGCTGGCCGCTCTGAGGGCCAAACAGTGTGCGCCCCAAAAAGTGACCCTGACCTTGGTTGCGGACCGTTTAGAGCTGGAACAGCGTTTGGCAGACAAATGGACCCACCCGCTCTTTTTCATCGCGGACAGGCTGCTTCCGCTTTCCGTATCCAAAGACAGAAATCCACTCAAAGTCCTAAAAAGAACTGTCCAATGGATGGTCAAGCAGTCTACTCACGTCATCAATGGCTTTTATGAAGACCTTTTTGATCGGGATGATTTCGTCCTTAATTCCGCAAGGAATGCTGGAGTTCAGATCATCAATGTCACAGCACCAGAGCTGGAGCAGGTTATCCTTGCCAGTTCTGAGCAATTACCCGAGCGGCAACGTCTTGTTTTTCAAATGCGAAAGTCAGGATACACACAGAAAGAGATTGCAATGCACCTCAATTTGACTGTGTCCCGTGTGCAACAGATTGAAGCTGCTGTTACCAAAAATCTTCAGAAGCAACTGGATTCCATAAGCTCCTGTATTCCCAAAATCCCTCAAAAGTTATCGGTATGTAGTATTTTTGCGTTGGGCGATGCCAACTATAAAAACCTATGTGTTTTTTCAAACTGTATCCGCTTTTTAATGACGCGGTATCAAATTGACCAATTTTGTCTGGAGGCCGAGACCGTCCACTCCGGATTTATGTTCGCACTGCAGCAATCCATACCACTCTATCATAAAATTCCAACAAGAGCTGTGGCCTGGGATGCTGGTTCTAGTGAACTATATGACTTGAAGGCCGAATTCTGTCCGCCATGTGATGCCGCCGAAAGCATTGGGGGTATCCCTGCTGTCGATTGCCGCATCAGCACGATTCTGGAGCTGATGGACCGCTCTATGTTCTGCATCTGCGACCTGTCTGCCTCGGCCTACGCCCAGCAGATCCTGGCCCATATTCCGCAGACAAGGCAGGCTGTTTTGCTGGATATCGGTAAAAATACGGCTCTCCCCAAGTCTGAGGTACTGGGCGAGTGGTCTAATTCTTTACAATTATCATCTATATTCCCTGAAGGATATATACTAAATAATAGCAAAGAAAAATCGGGGGCTTTCTGAACGGCTCCAGTCATGGAGAGAAATTCAATGAAAAGTATCTATCAGCTCACGGCATTGATCGGCAATAAATCGGACGGGATCAATGACGAAAAATTTATGACCGCAGCGTGGATTCTCTATGCCTGGATGCGCCGGGAGGTCATCGACTGCATTCCGCTCCCGGAGCTTCCGGCGACCGTAAGTAAATCAGCAAAAACAGGGCGGTCTGTTGCGGCCATCTACCAGCCGGAAGAGCACTTCTTTACCCTCCGCTCCTCCGTGTTTGAGAACGGCATCCGGGACACCGTCGAGGCCGAGATCATGCCATACCGCCAAAGTCTGCTTCTTGCGGTCCGGGAGACCGCTTTTCTCCGGGAGCCCGGTGCCAAAGCGAAGCCCGCGTCCGGACCGCTGGCATTTGTGGGCCAACTGATAGATGAGGTGGGCCTGAATGATGGCCGCCAGCTTTCGACAGGCCTTCAGCGTATTACCACACAACAGGTTGGCGAGCTGGCCGACTTTTTGTGTGCCCCAGACCGATGGTTGCCAGTTGTTGTGGTCTCCTAGGCCAAAAACCCCGCGCTTGGGCAAAATGGATATTTGGTTGACGGTCGCGAGCTGGCCTCAGATCTGGCTGGCAGCGCCCATGTAATGGTCATCGACTGGGACGTGACCTATGAGTTCAGCCGGATCGTTGGGGATGAATGGTCCTGCTTCGGCGGCGCTGTCCGTATCTACTGGCCCGGGCTGTTTGACTTTGAAACGGATGACCCCTATGTCCATCCACTTTACACAGCACAGACCATCCGGCGCAATTTTTACCCCAGCTAGTTTGAGAAAGAACTGAAAAAGATAATTCGGGCCCGAAATGCCGAGCAAGTCATTGCCTGGAATCGGTTTGGCATCCGGTTTTATGTGGAAGCAGAGCAGATGCGTATGCTCTCCGTCAGTGGAGAAGAGAGCACAGAGGAACTGTTGAAACAGTGCCGGGAGCAATGCTCATGTGTGGTAAAGTAGCACGAAAAACTTTGATAGACAGTAGCCCTTACTATTCCTAAAATTCAGAGAAAATGAATAGCTTTCTTAAAGTCTGTATGGTAAAATATGATTATAAACAAATCGACAAATCGGAATTTGGTGCAACGAAACAGTGTATTATATAGGGATAAAATCTTATCAAAACAAAAGGACAGTGGTCTATTCAGTTACTTTGAGTTTTGCCAAATAGTACGAAAGTTTTTTAAGCTAAAAAGGAAAAATAGAGATGGGAAGAAAAAATCAAAATAACAGAAATGAACAGAATAACAGCGTGCCGCCAAGTATTTTTTTCTCGAGTAAAATTAGTAGAGGAATTTCTGGGGTATTGATATGTTTAATAAATTTAGTTGCATTATATTACGGAATAATGAATTGGAATAGTTTTACTCGTGAGGTGCTAACTGACACGATAAATATTGGCTTTACTGTTGTATTAGCAATCGTCGCGTTAGCGATTACCGTATTTCAGACGGACAAAGAATTGCTAGAAAAAAGGAACTCAGACGAGAATGTAAAAAAAGTTTATCTTTCGTATGTTTTTAGCATATTTCCAACTATTTCAGTATTGATATTAGGGTATTTAGTGGCTTATGCATTTGAGAATTATCCACATATAATTTGTTTATATTTTATTGCGACAATTTTGATTTTGACAGAATGTATTACAGGAACGATGGCATCATTTGTAGCTTTTTTAAATATAAGAGATTAAATGATACAAAGTTGAATTGATAAAAATGTATAGACGTGATATATGGTATCTTTATTGGTTCTATGTTAAATATATTACATACAAAATACCATCCTCACAGATAAATTCCCATTTATCGGGGGGGGGGGGGGAGCGAAGCAGAAAATCGAAATTTGACGGAAGAGAAAATGAATATAAAATTAAATATTGAAATACTTATAGAAGAATTGAGAACAACTATTCTTTGGGGTAATGTTTGCTTCATTTTTTGTATTTGCAGGAACTTCATATTCAAAACAAACGATATAGCCTGCATTATACGAAACGCTCCTCTGCAACTCCTTCCAGACCAGGGCCGCCGCATCTTCCGACGTATGTCTCTCATACAACTATTCATAGTCTTTGTCCTTGATATCCAGCGGAAGATCACCGCCGTACAGGACAGTGTCCCAGGTTCGTTACTCCATCAGTAAAGCCATCCGGTTTACACTTACGCTAGACCTGCTTTGGCTGAATAGTTACTATACACTACAGCAAAAGTAAGTGACTGATATTTTGAATCGGTCACTTGCTTTTTTACTGCGTTACTTGTTCTCGCGATAAGCAGAATTTTTCAGGTCAGGTAGAATAAGTTTCGCAAAAAGACAAAGAGACATGGTTTGCAGATGTCT
>OCAN01001215.1_pt1 | contig 14110 bp, 10 predicted proteins | sample 1538321 | NCBI WGS metagenome assembly OCAN01 (sample SAMEA2580294, study PRJEB22360) | human gut metagenome | biome: human gut; feature: human-associated habitat; material: faeces | place: Denmark | collected 2008/2010 | reverse complement strand
CTGAAAACGTCACAGGCCGCTGCACTCAGGTGTATCGGTCTTTTATTATCATTGCGCCTGTTCTTTTTACTATGGTATAATTAAGCATCCCATAAGATAAGGAGTTCATTTATGAAAGATTACACTGCAATTATTTTCGATCTGGACGGCACTCTGCTCGATACTTCCGAGGGTATCTACAACGCTGTCCGTTCTACTGAAAAAATAATGCATTTTACCCCCGTCGATGACACAACCCTTCCAGAATATGTAGGGCCGCCCACTCTTTTTTCCTATAAAAAGCATTACGACATCGATGACGATACCGCCCAAAAAGCTGTCGTCCACCACCGCAAATACCAGAGCGAGCAGGGCGTAAAGGAAGCGCGCCCATATGACGGCATGCCGGATTTACTCGCAATGCTAAGGGAATCCGGCCATAAACTGGGGGTTGCCACCCTCAAACGCCAGGATATTACCGAGGCAACGCTGGCCGCCGCCGGTATGCTGGACTGCTTTGACTCCATCAGGGGCATCGACATGGCCGAGTCCCTGACAAAATCCGATATCATCAACCTGGTTCTTGAGGATCTCAGTGTCGAACCGGAAAACGCTGTTCTCATTGGCGACAGCGCATATGACGCCATCGGTGCCAGACAAAGTGGTGTGGATTTTATCGGCGTTGAGTATGGTTTTGGTTTTAAAAACCTCCAGGAAATCGAGGCCTACCACCCTGTTTTTATCGCCTATTTTGTCGATGATCTTATCCAGTTCTTTGACCATTGTTAGAACTTTAAGGTTTTTATAAAAAAAGATACTCAGCTCCTCTAAAGGGTATATAAATTACCGTCATTCAACTTTATCCTTTGGAGGTTTTTTATTATGAATTATTTTATGAGTATCTTTTTCAGGCTCATCCCCCTTTTAATGGGGGCAATCTGTTTTAGCTACGGCATCTATGTCACTACCCTCGGAACCGCCCTGGGATCTGGCTATCTGGTAGCCGGGCACGTGCTTATCTCACTGACTGCCATCTGTATCGCGCTGTATTGTACAGCCGCTACCATTATCCGTCAGCTCATCAACCGGTACAGTAGCTTTTTCAAATGGTTTCTGCCTGTTCTCGGCTATGCTGTCAGTCTCTTTACTGTTGGCATGGGCATCTATTACTGGAATCTTCATACCATCAACACCGCTTACTTTGTCTCCGGCAACATTATCTTCGGCGTTGGCCTGATCGCGTGCTGTGTCACCACTGTGGCCACCTCATCTACCCGTTTCCTTTTTATCCCGGCCAACTCCAATAAACTACAGCCCGGCGACAAGCCGCAGGGCGCTTTCAGCGAAAACACAGCCAAAATCCTTATTGCCATTCCGGCTTTCTGCGCTCTTGTGGGACTGATCCGCAGCATCGTACTGATATCAGCAGGCCTGAGCTCGGAATATTTTGTAGCCGGCCACGTCCTTTTTGGCACTTCCCTTGTCTGTGCCAGCCTGATCGCACTAGTAGCCTCAGTAATCCGTCAGATACAAAACACTTTTACAGACAAAGAGCGCTGGAAATGGACGATTTTCGTTTTAATTTTAGGCTCCATCAACGTTGTTCTGGGTATTGGCATACTGTTGGTTCAAAAAACACCAGCGTGGATCGCTCCGGGATGGGTATTGGTTGGCCTTGGCTTTATCTGCTACAGCATCTCGAGCAAGGTCATTCTCCTCGCCTCCGTCTGGCGTCAGACCTTCTCCCTCGCCAAGCGTATTCCACTGATACCGATAATGACCACGCTTTTCTGCCTTTTTACCGCAGCCTTCCTGTTTGAAGCAGAGCTTTTCAATTCTGCCTTTTTTGTGCCGGCTCGTGTAATGGTCGGCCTCGGCGCTGTATGCTTTACGCTTTACTCCATTGTTTCTATTTTGGAATCCGGCACTTCCGGCTCCAGCGAGTAGTGATAAGAAAAACCCAGCTGAAGGTTCAGCTGGGTTTTTCTTATTATGAGGTTTAATATTAAAATTTAAAATGGGGTCGTAGTTTATTGTTCTCCGAAGACAGCTTTATAGTCTGCCTGGAATTTTTCAATTCCCTGATCGGTTAGAGGATGTTTGGTCATCTGCATAATAACGCCAAACGGCACTGTCGCAATATCTGCACCGGCTCTCGCACAGTCGATCACATGGATCGGGTTGCGGACACTGGCAGAAATAATTTCTGTTTCAATCCCCTGGACCTCAAAAATTTCCGCAATGGTTTCAATCAGCTCTACACCAGGGGTGGAGATATCATCCAGACGGCCAAGGAATGGTGAAACATAAGCGGCGCCAGCTCTCGCGGCCAGCAACGCTTGGGCTGCGGTAAAGATCAGTGTGACATTAACCTTGATACCTTCGGCAGATAAAACTTTGGTTGCCTTCAAGCCTTCTGCTGTCATTGGAATTTTGACAACCATATTTTTATGAATTTTAGCAATTTCTCGGCCCTCTGCGATCATTCCCTCAGCATCGGTAGTGGTTGCCTTCACCTCGCCGCTGATCGGTCCATCAACAATTGAAGCAATCTCTGCGATAACTTCATTAAAATCACGGCCTTCTTTTGCGATTAAGGAAGGATTGGTTGTAACACCGCAGATAACACCCATGTCATTTGCATTTTTAATATCTTCTACATTAGCAGTGTCCAGGAAAAATTTCATTTTAAGCCTCCATTTTTTACTTGAATTTCTGAATAATAAATACATAATTTCTAAAAAACATAATTATTTTTACATTTTTAAAAATAATTAACATTTCAAAAGAAACTATCTTTGTCTATGAATACAGTATATAACGATATAAAGCCATTGTCAAGGTATTTAAGCCTTTTTGTATGGTTTTTAAATAACTTTTACTTTTGTAATAATATTAAACCAAAAATTCTTTCCTTCTATAAAACCGCCAAAGATGCAAACATTTACAAGCGTTGACCTGTATGATAAACTATTAAAGACTTATATACATTACTTAAATAACGAGAGGATTTATCATGAGCTTTAAACGATCAAGCGGTATCTTAATGCACATTTCATCACTTCCCGGTAAATACGGTATCGGAACTTTTGGCAAAGAAGCCTGCTCTTTTATCAATCTTTTAAATAAAATGGGCTTTACCTACTGGCAGACTCTGCCCCTTGGACCCGTAGACCAGTGCCACTCGCCTTATAAAAGCCCTTCTGCCTTTGCGGGCAACCCTTTTTTTATCGATCCTGAGCTACTGGCTGAGGAAGGCCTCCTTACTCAGGACGAGGTGAAATCCAGCGAATACAGCGACCCTTACAGTGCTGCCTACGAATGGCTTGATGAAACCCGGCCCACTCTCTTTCGAAAGGCTTTCAGCCGCATTGACGATCAGATAAGATCGGACATTAAAATTTTTGAGGACGAGCAGCGCCATTGGCTTCCAGACTATGCCCTCTACATGACCTTAAAAAACCAATTCCATGGGAAGGACTGGTACCTTTGGGAAGACATAGGTCTTCGGGATCACCACACCGAGGCACTGAAGGAAGCCAGGGAAGCCTATGCCGAGGAAATCCTGTTCCACGAGTTCCTGCAGTACGAATTTACTAAACAGTGGAATGCTGTAAAATGCTGCGCCAACGACAACGGTATCCAGATCATCGGTGACATGCCCATCTACGTCTCTCTGGAAAGCGCCGATGTATGGGCACACCGTGATCTCTTTGATCTTGACCCGGAAAGCCAGCCAAATCATATTGCCGGGGTGCCGCCGGATTATTTCTGCTGCGATGGGCAGCTGTGGGGTAATCCCCTCTACAATTGGACAGCCATGAAGACCTCTGCCTATAAATGGTGGATCGACCGGATTGGCCGTTCTCTTGAGATTTACGACGCGGTTAGGATTGACCACTTCAGAGGCTTTTCTGCCTATTGGGCTGTGGCCGGCACTGCTAAAACCGCACGAAACGGCAAATGGCTGGAAGGTCCGGGCATGGATTTTTTCAACGCCGTCTTCAATGCTTTTGATTTTAAGGAGCCGCGCATCATCGCCGAAGACTTGGGCGTAATGGATGAGGGGGTCACTAATCTTCTCCAGGAAACCGGCTTCCCCGGTATGCGTATACTGCAGTTTGGCTTTATTGAGGAAGGCAATAACCAGCATCTGCCTCATAATTATGTAGAAAACAGTATTGCCTACACAGGAACTCACGATAACAACACCCTGCTCGGTTTTTTGTGGGAGCTTCCACCTTACAAACGGGATTATGCTTTAAAATATATCAACTATTCCTGTAGCGGCAACGAATGGCAGGAAGGAGGCCCCCAAAGCCCATCCTGCCACCATTTCATCCGCTGCCTGTGGCAAAGCTGCGCCAGCCTCACCATTCTGCCCATTCAGGATCTCTGCGGTTTTGGCGGCGACACAAAAATGAACTGTCCTGGCTGTGCCGATGGCAACTGGAGCTTTCGGATTACCCACGATGCTCTGGACACCATTGATATCTCCTGGATACGCTCTATGAACGAAATATACAAGCGCATCCCCTGATTCACTCTCTCGACAAATAGCAGTTTTTATGGTAAAATCGTTATCATACAGGGTGTGAATTGAGCATTTTCACCTTCCTGTAAACAGTTTTCAATATTTTATAGAGGAGAGAGAATATGAAAAGTATGAAAAAACTGACTGCTTTACTGTTGGTTTTAGCGCTTGTCTTAACCGTAGCGGGGTGCGGCGACAAAGGCGCTTCAAGCAGCAGTAGCGGCAATACCCTGCGAGTTGTCATGCAGGACCCCAATGTTCCCATCGACACCAACATGGGTACTCAGGCATACCTGATTATGGTATCAGACCAGGCCTGTGAAACACTTATCGGTCTGAACAATGATACCACCCTGGACCCACAGTTGCTTAAGCAGATGCCAACCGTTTCAGAAGATGGACTGACTTACAGCTTTGAGCTTAAAGATGGTGTTAAATTCCATAACGGCGAAACCCTGAAGTCTTCTGATGTTAAGTATTCCTATGAACGCTTAATCACAAAAGGTCTCATGGGCTCACTGTTTGACCAGGTCGTTGGCTTTAAAGCCCTTGAAGACGGCGCAGCCAATTCACTTGAAGGCTTTAAAATCAAAGATGACACACACTTCGATATCGTTCTTCAGCAGCCCTACGCACCTTTTGAAGCAGCTTTATCTGCTCCATATGCTGTAATCTTCCCGGAAAAAGCCTGTGAAGAAGCCGGTGGAGACTGGGGACGTACTGTTCTGTATGGAACCGGCCCATTTAAAATGACCTCCTACACAGCAGGCCAGGGCATCGAAATGGCACGTTTTGACGATTACCATGGCGATAAAACCAAGCTTGATGGCATCAGCTTTAAGTTCGTAAATGACCTGAACACTCAGGTTATGGAATTCCAGAAAGGCAACTGCGATTTCGTCATGCTGGATACCGGACAATACGAAACTGTGACAAACAATGACGCTGTCAAAGACAAAATGCACAGCTTTAATCCAATCGGCCTTGTCTACTTAAGCCCGAACAACGAAATCTATACCGATCCCAAGGTTAAGGAAGCCCTGTCCTACGCCGTAGACCGCAAAGCCCTGTGCGACGAACTGTTATCCGGCGCCGCCACACCAGCCAAGAGCTTTATTCCCAAGGGACTGCTCGGATACAACGATTCCCTTCCTGAATATGAATACAATCCGGAAAAAGCAAAACAATTACTGGCAGAAGCCGGCTATCCGGATGGCATTACCATTCCTGTCGTCGGATCAACCAATTATCAAACACTGATCAAGGTGGCCACCGCGATTCAGGATCAGGCCAAAAAAGCCGGTATCAACATTGAACTTTCTCAGGTTGACCACGCAGGCTACAACGACATGAACAAGAGCGGTTCCGTTAATCTGTCCGTCAGCAACTGGTATACCGATTACGTTGACCCAGACGGTATGATTTATCAGCGTATGTCTGCCACAACTACCCAGCAGGTATCCAACAAATACAACAATCCAGAATTCAACGACCTCATCAACCGGGCACGTCAGACAAAAGACGAAAGCAAACGCCAGGAATTATATGAAAAGGCCGATGAAATCCTGACACACAAAGATTATGGTGCGATTCCGCTGTATAATGACACCATGTTCTACCTGTTAGGCGATAATGTTAAAAACTTCGAAGTTACCAGCATCTACCGTTACCATTTCTATGATGCTGAACTTCAATAATAATGCTCAGAAAGCTCCGCGGCCGCGGAGCTTTTTTATTCTGGAATATTCTGTTTTTGCATTCCAAGCGACCAATTTCTAAAATTATTTTTGAAAACGGTTTTTTTATCCTTGACTTTCTCCAAAAAGCGTACTACAATAAGAACATAACTGGTAAGACCACTTACCAATATTTTTGACCGAATTTATACTCGCATCGTGCTAAATCATTTAAATTGGAGGATCATTATGATTTCAAGAATTCCCTACGGTAACACAGAACTGACCCTGGAGCTTCCTGATGAACAGGTCGCCGGCGTCTTAAATTCCAATATCGGTAATCTGCAGAGCGACCAGACCGAGGATGATATCGTCAAGTCTGCGATGGCAAAACACTTAGGCAGCACTTCCCTAAAAGATCTGGCAAAAGATAAAAAAACAGCAGTCATCATTATCAGCGACCATACGCGCCCGGTGCCAAGCAAGCACATTATTCCATTTATGCTTGAGGAAATGCGCGCGGGAAACCCGGATATCGATATCACACTGCTTGTCGCCACAGGCTTTCACCGCGGTACCACAAAAGAAGAGCTGGTATCAAAGCTGGGGCAGAAAATTGTCGATGAAGAAAAAATCGCTGTACACGATTCTTCCAATGCCGACGAAAATGTTAAAATCGGGGTACTTCCCTCTGGCGCCGATTTGATCATCAACCGCCTTGCGGCCGAGGCCGACCTTCTTGTCTCTGAGGGGTTTATTGAGCCACATTTTTTCGCCGGCTTTTCAGGCGGCCGAAAAAGTGTGCTGCCAGGTGTCTCTGACCGCGTGACCGTCTTAGGCAATCACTGCAGCAAATTCATTGCAAGCCCTTACGCGCGCACCGGTATTTTAGAAAACAACCCTATCCATACCGATATGAAATCTGCCGCTGAACAGGCTGGTCTCCAGTACATTGTCAATGTGATTATCGATGAGGATAAACGTGTTGTCATGGCCTTTGCGGGCGATCCTTTCATCGCGCATGAGGCCGGATGCGAATTTTTAAAGCAATACTGCCGTGTTAAGGCCGTACCGGCCGACATCGTCATCACAGGCAACGGCGGGGCGCCTCTCGATCAGAACATGTATCAGTGCGTTAAAAGCATGACTGCTGCCGAAGCATCCGCCGGAGACGATGGTGTTATTATTCTCTGCGCCGAATGTCTGGATGGTACCGGCGGAGATGGCTTTTACCACGCCATGCGGGACTGCGAATCCGCCAGAGCACTTTTTGAAAACATTATGACGATTCCACAGAACCAGACAAGGCCTGACCAGTGGGAATATCAGATTCTCGCACGCATTCTCTCAAAACACACGGTTTTATATGTTACACGGCCGGAAATGAAAGATATTGTAACTGAAATGAAAATGACCTATGCGCCAGATCTTGACACAGCCGTCAAAATGGCCAGAGAAATCAAAGGTGAAAACGCCAGCTTTACAGTTATTCCAAACGGAATTGCCGTTATCGTCGAGCAATAAAGTTCATTATCTACTCCTCTAAATAAATATATGAAAAGGGCATCCGAAAGGATGCTTTTTTCATGTATTTCACAATAAACAAGGTGCTTTTCATTGATAAACTGTTCACTCCCGGGCAATTTTGTGGTATAATAGGTGCGATTGGCAATTTGACAATATTCGAATGCTCAAGGAGGGCTTATGAAGACCCAGAGAACCTTATTAATGATATTATTGTGTCTCTTCCTTACCGTTATGCCGGTATGTGCCCAGACACCCGAAAATACGGCCGACAGTGCCGAAACCTTAACTTCCGCAGTCAGTGCACTTAACGAAACCGGAGGAACTATCCGCATTACAAAAGATATTATTTTAGGAACAGACAGCAGTATTGGTGGCTTTGAACCCGACAGCAACATTACCTTGGATCTTGGAGGAAATACCCTGTACATCCAAAACAGCTGGTCCCTTAAAAACATAACCATTACCGGTCAGAGGACTTTGATCATGCTGGAGAACAATGCAGACCTTCATCTCGATCACACCACCCTGGCAGCTACCGCTGAAAACAGCACAGCCATTAAAATTACAGGAGACAGCCGCCTGTCAGCTGAGGCTTCAAAAATTGAGGCAATCGGGACCAACACCTTTGGTATCATCGCTGTCAGCACCGCTGACTTGTCCTTTAACTCTACCCTTGTCAGTACCATTGGCAGCAGCAGCACCTCTATTCAGACAAAAGGCATTGTTGATGCCTATTTCAGTGAAATTACTGCTGAAGGAACTGGAGCCACGGCTATTAAAGCAGGCGAAGTGCTTCTAAATACAAGCGCTGTTTCTCCGGAGGCCTCAAACGCTGTTATTGCAGATACCACCGCGGCCCCCACGAACACAGGCTACCACTACACAGAATTGAACACTCTGGGCGGTCTGCCTGATAGTATGATGTTTGAAATTACCGACAAGAAGACAGGCGATATCCGCTACACCCCGTCAATGCCTGTCTGTTGGGATACTGACACAGCAGACATTACAAAGGCCGGAATTTATCCGCTGGACTACGAGCTCTGTCCTGATACATTTACTCCTGCCGGCGCTGCCTCTTTACTAAAAAATCAAACGCAGCAGCTTGTCGTCATTGATCCTAAAAAGCCTTTTATTTATTACGATGCACCTGTGACTGAAAACACTGGCAGCTACAGTTTGCTTCTCCGATTCCACCAGCCAATCCAAAGCTTTGGCACTCCAACACTTTGGGTGGAAAAGGACGACAGCAGTACATGGCAGACCTGGCCGTCTGAAAAAATCACCCCGGCCGCCTCAAACCAATATAGTCTGACCGGTCTGGAGGCCGGCCACAGCTATGTTTTCCAGCTTGAAGCCAAAAACGGCAGTATTAACGGCGATTCCAATGCTATCCGCATTACACTTGATCAGGACGGAAACCCTACTGTTACTCAGAGTGATATGGACCACGGTAGCAGTGAAATAAAATCAGTGCCGACGACAGCCCCCAAAGCCTATGTTGAAACAGAATCCGTTGCTCCTTCTGTTTCAAACCCCAGTAAAAATGTTAGAACGGGTAGCAGAGAAAGCCTTAAATCCGAATCGACCCTTTATCTCCAGGAAATGGGTAATGCCTTAAAAACCGTATCCAACTACCTGAATGGTACTACCCCCGTCTCCGATAATGTGAACACTGGAATTAACGGTGCCCTAAAGAATAATATAAAAGGCGGATTACCTGCGGTGGCAGCACTCAGTCTGACATTCCTCTGTGCAGTTACCATGCTGCTTGTACGGAAAGAAACAACGGACGTAAAAGATGAGTAAAAGCAAGTACATCAAATCCATATATTGTATGCTATACTTATTAAAATTATTTTTATCTAAATGTAGCGGTATACGTTGAAATAGCGTATACCGTTTTTTCATATGCGCAGCCGTTTTTAACTGTAAAAATTTGCCCTCTTTCGAGCTTATTTATTAAAAATTTTTGTGCACATTTTTTATCCACAGGCCTCAGCCCTCTCATTCTCTCATTTTAATCATTTTCACAAAATATTGTCCACAAATTGACAGCCAGCACAATATATAGTATGATTCTCGATATAAACAACAATAACTAAGCATCCGGAGGAATGATGTAATGATCGACAATATTATAAAACGAAACGGGACTGTAGCGCCTTTTGATACCCGTAAAATCAGCAGCGCCATCTACAAAGCAAATATCTCTGTGAACGGCGAGTCTATGACAGAAAAGCACATTGAGTTTCTGACGAATGTGGTTACCTCAGCGGCAGAGCCTTTGGTCTGCCCGACAGTAGAGCAGATACAGGATATTGTGGAGGAAACACTGATCAAAGCTGATTACGCAAAAACGGCCAAGGCCTATATCCTGTACCGCGCCGAGCACGCCAAAACACGTCAGGCCGAAAGCGATTTGATGGAAATATATAAAGATCTCACCTTCCGCTACGCTGAGGACGCAGATCTTAAACGTGAAAACGCTAATATCGACTCCGATACAGCCATGGGAACTATGCTGAAATACGGTTCTGAAGGGTCAAAATATTTCATTGATAATTACATCCTTCCGCGCGAAATTGCTGATGCGCATATCTCCGGTGATATACATATTCATGATAAAGATTTTTATATGCTGACTGAAACCTGCTGCCAGATTGATTTACTCAAGCTTTTTAAAGGTGGCTTCTCAACAGGGCACGGCTATCTGCGCGAGCCTAATGACATCCGCAGCTACTCTGCCCTTGCCTGTATCGCCATTCAGGCAAATCAAAATGAAATGCACGGAGGCCAGAGTATTCCAAACTTTGACTACGCCATGGCGCCCGGCATTGTCAAAACCTTCAGCAAGCTGTACCGCAAAGCGCTGATCAACGATCTCAGTGTCTGTTCCGGCCAGGACCGTGAAACAGTCACAGAGATGGTTGCCTTCGCCTGCGAAAAAATTGAGGCTCCGATCACCTTGGATACGCTGGAAGCTTTTGGCCGGGAGCTTTCCATATTTTTTAATGGGTCTTCTTTTGATGCCCAGATGATTAATAAAACGCATGATCATGCCTGCAAGACCGCTCTGCGTGAATCAGAGGAAGCCACCTATCAGGCGATGGAGGCCTTCATCCACAACCTGAATACCATGAACTCACGGGCCGGCGCACAGGTTCCCTTTTCCTCCGTAAACTATGGCACGGATACCTCATCCGAAGGACGTATGGTCGTCAAAAATCTGCTGAAAGCCACAGCAGCCGGACTTGGTAACGGTGAGACCCCCATTTTTCCGGTTCAGATTTTCAAGGTAAAGGAAGGCATTAACTATAACGAAACCGACCCTAACTACGATCTTTTTAAGCTGGCCATCAAGACGTCTTCTATGCGCCTTTTCCCGAACTTCAGCTTTCTGGATGCCCCCTTTAATTTACAATATTATGAAGAGGGTGATTATAATACTGAGGTAGCCTACATGGGATGCCGAACCCGGGTTATGGGAAACCATTATGACCCTCAGAATGAAACGACCTGCGGTCGCGGCAATTTAAGTTTTACTTCCATCAATCTACCAAGGATTGCCCTTGAATCCAACGGAAGCCTTGACACCTTTTATAGGCTTCTGGACGAACGTGTTTCTCTGGTTGTGAAACAGCTGCTTCACCGCTTTAAAATCCAAGCCGCCAAAAGAGGCAGAAATTATCCTTTCCTGATGGGACAGGGTGTCTGGGTCGATTCGGAAAGCCTTGGCCGGGACGACCGTGTTGAGGACGTTTTAAAGCACGGAACCCTGAGCGTCGGCTTTATCGGACTTGCTGAAACGCTCAAGGCGCTTACCGGCAGGCATCATGGTGAAAGTACAGAAAGCCAGGCTCTGGGGCTTCAGATCATCTCGCATCTGAGGTGCCTGATGGACGCTGAATCTGAAAGAACTGGTTTGAACTTCACCCTGCTCGCTACCCCGGCAGAAGGGCTCAGCGGACGCTTTGTCGCCATAGACCGTGAAAAGTTCGGGACTGTTCCCGGCATTACAGACCGTGAATTTTACACAAATTCTTTCCATGTTCCGGTCTACTATCCCATACAGGCCTATAAAAAAATTCAGTTGGAGGCGCCATACCACGAATACACCAACGCAGGGCACATCAGCTACGTCGAGCTGGATGGGAATGCCAGCGCCAACCTCGCGGCTTTTGAAAAAATTGTCCGCTGCATGAAAGAAGCCGGCATTGGATATGGTTCCATCAACCATCCAGTTGACCGAGATCCCGTCTGCGGCTACAATGGTATAATCGGCGAAGAATGTCCAAACTGTCACAGACACGAGGGCGATGGAAACCCTGATTTTGAGCGCATCCGCCGAATCACGGGCTATCTGGTGGGCACCATTGACCGCTGGAATAACGCAAAGCGCGCAGAGGAGAAAGCGAGGGTAAAGCATGGCGTTTCTGCTAATCAATAACTGTATCGAAGAATCCATTGTTGGCGGACCTGGGCTCCGCTTTGTCATTTTTACACAGGGCTGCCCCCACCATTGTCCTGGATGCCACAACCCTCAGACACACCAGATAACTGGAGGAACTTTTGTGGAGACAGAAATACTTCTCGCCAGAATAGTGGAAAACCCTCTACTTCAGGGTGTTACATTCAGCGGCGGCGAGCCCTTTCTGCAATCCGCAGCCCTGGCCGACTTAGCCCAGAAGCTTCATGTAAACAGTCTGGATGTAGTCACTTACACCGGTTACACACTGGAAAAGCTGAAAGCCATGAAGGATGAAAGCATCAATGCCCTGCTTCGGGAAAGCGATCTTCTCATCGATGGGCCATTTCAATCTGAAAATCGCGATCTAACCCTCCCCTTTCGTGGAAGCAGTAATCAGCGTATTATAGAATTACACCATTAAAAAAGCGGGTGTGTACGAAATAGAATGTACACACCCGCTTTTTATTTTTATTTATTCCTCAAATAAAGCGGTTGATAAGTAACGTTCTCCAGTGTCGGGTAACAGAACTACAATATTTTTCCCTTTATTTTCAGGACGTTTTGCAAGTTGTGTTGCCGCCCAAAGAGCCGCGCCGGATGAAATACCGACTAGCAGTCCTTCCTCTTCTGCTACCTCACGGCCTGTCACAAAAGCGTCTTCATTATCGACTTTAATGATTTCATCGTAGACGCCTGTGTTCAGGGTATCCGGTACAAAACCAGCCCCGATTCCCTGAATCTTATGCGGACCTGCCTTTCCTTCAGACAGCACTGGAGAACCCGTCGGTTCAACGGCGATCACCTTTATTTCTGGATTTTTAGATTTCAGGTACTCACCTACACCAGTAATTGTACCGCCTGTACCGATACCTGCAACAAAGTAATCCACCTTTCCGTCTGTGTCTTCCCAGATTTCCGGGCCAGTCGTCGCTCTGTGCACAGCCGGGTTCGCAGGATTGATAAACTGTCCGGGAATAAATGAGTCAGGCGTTTCCTTTGCCAGCTCCTCTGCTTTTGCGATAGCACCCTTCATACCAGCTGCACCATCAGTCAGAATCAGCTCAGCCCCATAGGCCTTTAAGAGCTTTCTTCGTTCCACACTCATGGTTTCAGGCATTATCAGAATCACACGGTAGCCTCTGGCGGCAGCGACGCTTGCCAGACCGATACCGGTATTACCGCTCGTCGGTTCAATAATAACTGAGCCTTTCTTCAGCAGCCCCTTTTCTTCCGCATCATCAATCATGGCCTTGGCAATACGATCTTTTACGCTTCCTGCGGGATTAAAATATTCAAGCTTTGCCAGCACCGCAGCACCCAGTGCATTTTCCTTTTCATAATTGCTGAGTTCCAAAAGCGGTGTTTTTCCAATCAATTCTGTTAAACTCTTATAAATTTTTGCCATTTTGTTTTCCTCCGTTTAAAATATATTTAATTTTATGTTTTCATATATGATTACTATGATTTTATTATATGGTGCAGAATCGATTCTGTCAAGCACTTTTAAAAAATAATTCATATTTTTCATATATGTTTTAAAAAAACGTTGACTTTCCAGATTTTTCATACTATGATTATAAAAACATATTTATTAACTATGTTTTGTACTATTTATAAAGGAGACTTTCCCATGAACATTAATACCCTCTGTATTCACGGTTCTAACGTTTATCACAACGATACCGGAGCCATTTCTGTTCCTATTTTTCAAAATGCCACCTTTGCCCACCCTGGGGTTGGGCAGAGTACAGGCTATGATTATTCGCGCATTCAGAATCCAACTCGGGAGCACCTTGAGGAGACCATCGCCCAGCTGGAACACGGGAACGAAGCGATTGCATTTTCCTCTGGCATGGCGGCTGTTACCGCTCTTTTTGAACTGTTTAAAAGCGGTGACCACATTATCACCTCCGACGATCTTTA
>OCAN01001213.1_pt1 | contig 14141 bp, 9 predicted proteins | sample 1538321 | NCBI WGS metagenome assembly OCAN01 (sample SAMEA2580294, study PRJEB22360) | human gut metagenome | biome: human gut; feature: human-associated habitat; material: faeces | place: Denmark | collected 2008/2010 | reverse complement strand
CTATGTCAAGATTCGAAATAAAAATGCCTAAGTTGGGCGAGAGTATAACCGAAGGGACAATCGTCTCTTGGTCTGTAAAGGTAGGTGATATGATTCAGGAAGACGATGTGCTTTTTGAAGTGAATACTGCCAAAGTAAGTGCGGAGATCCCTTCTCCCGTAGCGGGAAAAGTGGTGGAGATTTTATATAAGGAGGGCGATACGGTTGCTGTAGGAACAGTAGTCGCTATAATTGATTTGGATGGAGAAGAATCTTCAGGAACGGAGCCGGTAAGCGAAGGAGTTGTAAGAGAGGAAGCCGATGCTGGTCAGGTTGCTGCAAATGTTTCTGAAACATCACCATCATCACCATCATCAGCGGAAACTGCTAAAAACGAATCAGCGAATACTGCATCGAAACCTGTTGTTGCAGAGGAAGAACGTTGGTACTCTCCTGTTGTGATTCAGTTGGCGCGGGAAGCTAAAATTCCGAAAGAAGAGCTGGATGCTATACAAGGAACTGGTTATGAAGGGCGATTGAGTAAGAAAGATATAAAAGATTATATTGAAAAGAAGAAAAGAGGAGGTAGTGTTGAACCGAAGCCGGCATCTGTTGTTGCTGCTCCGGCCGCAAGCAAACCATCAGTTGCTGTTTCTTCTGAACAGGCAAGTCCGAAGGTTGCTCCTGTAGCAATGCCTGGAGTCGAAGTAAAAGAGATGGATCGTGTCCGCCGGATTATTGCCGACCACATGGTTATGTCTAAGAAAGTATCTCCTCACGTGACCAATGTAGTAGAAGTAGACGTTACCAAATTGGTACGTTGGCGTGAAAAGAATAAAGACGCTTTCTTCCGTCGCGAAGGAGTGAAACTGACTTATATGCCTGTGATAACGGAAGCCGTGGCAAAAGCATTGGCTGCCTATCCACAGGTGAATGTATCGGTAGATGGATACAATATTCTTTTCAAAAAGCATATTAATGTCGGTATTGCCGTCTCTTTGAATGATGGAAATCTGATTGTTCCTGTGGTGCATGATGCCGATCATCTGAATCTGAACGGGTTGGCTGTTGCCATTGATTCTCTGGCCTTGAAAGCAAGGGATAACAAATTAATGCCGGAAGATATTGATGGGGGTACATTTACGATAACCAATTTTGGTACATTCAAGAGCCTGTTCGGTACGCCAATCATTAATCAGCCGCAAGTTGCTATCTTGGGAGTAGGGTATATTGAGAAGAAACCTGCTGTTGTAGAAACTCCGGAGGGTGATACGATTGCAATCCGGCATAAAATGTACTTGTCTTTGTCCTACGATCATCGGGTAGTAGATGGAATGTTGGGAGGTAACTTCCTGCATTTTATAGCCGACTATCTCGAAAATTGGAAAGGCTGATAACTGATTGTTTCATTCATTAAGAACTTCATTACTCATGAAAAAGAAATATGATATAAAAACTACAGATGTAGAAACCCTGAAAAAGTGGTATCATCTGATGACATTGGGGCGTGCCTTGGACGAAAAGGCACCGTCTTACCTGTTGCAATCTTTGGGTTGGTCTTATCATGCTCCCTATGCAGGGCATGATGGTATTCAACTTGCTGTCGGTCAGGTATTCACCCTCGGTGAAGATTTCCTGTTCCCATACTACCGGGATATGTTAACCGTGCTTTCCGCCGGAATGACCGCTGAAGAAGTTATCCTGAACGGTATTTCCAAAGCAACGGACCCGGGTAGCGGAGGACGTCACATGTCGAACCATTTCGCCAAACCGGAATGGCACATTGAAAACATCTCCTCTGCTACTGGTACACACGACCTTCACGCAGCAGGTGTGGCCAGAGCAATGGTATATTATGGACATAAAGGCGTAGCTATCACTTCTCACGGAGAGTCGGCTACTTCCGAAGGATTCGTTTACGAAGCTATCAATGGTGCCAGCCTCGAACGTCTTCCGGTGATTTTTGTAATACAAGATAATGGGTATGGTATTTCCGTACCCAAATCGGAACAGACTGCCAACCGTAAAGTAGCCGAAAACTTCTCGGGCTTCAAGAACCTGAAGATTATCTATTGTAACGGAAAGGATGTATTCGATTCGATGAATGCTATGACCGAAGCGCGGGAATATGCTATCAGTACCCGTAATCCGGTTATTGTGCAGGCGAATTGTGTCCGGATCGGTTCGCACTCCAATTCAGATAAACACACCTTGTATCGGGATGAGAATGAATTGGAATATGTGAAAGATGCTGATCCCTTGATGAAGTTCCGCCGGATGCTGCTGCGTTATAAACGTCTGACCGAGGAAGAACTGCAACAAATAGAAGCTGATGCAAAGAAAGAATTGTCTGCTGCCAACCGGAAGGCTTTGGCTGCTCCCGATCCCGATCCTAAAAGCATTTATGATTTTGTAATGCCCGAACCTTATCAGCCACAGAAATATAAAGATGGTACACATGAGGCGGAAGGGGAGAAGACTTTTCTGGTCAATGCCATTAATGAAACATTGAAAGCTGAATTCCGCTATAATCCCGATACCTTTATTTGGGGACAGGATGTGGCAAACAGGGAAAAAGGAGGCGTGTTTAATGTAACCAAAGGTATGCAGCAGGAATTCGGCGAAGCCCGTGTATTCAGTGCACCGATTGCGGAAGATTATATTGTAGGCACCGCCAATGGAATGAGTCGCTTTGATCCTAAAATTCATGTGGTGATTGAGGGAGCGGAGTTTGCCGATTATTTCTGGCCTGCCGTAGAAAAATATGTGGAGTGTACACATGAGTACTGGCGTAGCAATGGGAAATTCGCTCCGAATATAACTCTGCGTCTGGCTTCCGGTGGCTATATCGGTGGAGGCTTGTATCATTCTCAAAACCTGGAGGGAGCTTTGACCACTTTACCGGGGGCACGTATTGTCTGCCCGTCTTTTGCGGATGATGCTGCCGGATTACTTCGTACCAGTATGCGATCCAAAGGCTTCACGCTGTTCCTTGAACCGAAAGCATTGTATAATTCGGTAGAAGCAGCGGCAGTAGTGCCGGAAGATTTTGAAGTACCTTTCGGAAAAGCACGTATTCGTCGTGAGGGATCAGATTTAAGCATTATTACCTATGGCAATACCACCCATTTCTGTCTGCACGCAGCAGAACGATTGGAAAAAGAAGGTGGCTGGAAAGTGGAAGTCATTGATATTCGCTCCTTGATTCCGTTGGATAAAGAGGCGATATTCGAATCGGTCAAGAAAACGAGCAAGGCATTGGTGGTTCATGAAGATAAAGTATTCTCCGGTTTTGGTGCGGAGCTTGCTGCTATGATTAGTGGAGAGATGTTCCGCTATCTCGATGGACCGGTGCAGCGTGTCGGTTCTACTTTTACTCCTGTCGGTTTTAATCCGATTTTGGAAAAGGAAATTTTGCCGGATAAGGCCAAGATATACGAGGCTGCCCAGAGATTATTGGAATATTAAATAGTGTGGATTATGAAAAAGATAGGTTTATTTTATGCTACCAAAGCCGAAAGAACGAGTTGGGTGGCAGAGAAAATACAGAAAGAATTCGGTAAGGAAAAGATAGAGACAGTGCCTATTGAACAGGCTTGGCAAAATGACTTTGCTGCTTATGACTGCTTCATTGTGGGTGCTTCCACTTGGTTTGATGGAGAACTTCCTACTTATTGGGACGAACTGTTGCCGGAACTCCGGACAATGAAATTAAAAGGTAAGAAGGTTGCTATTTTCGGTCTGGGAGATCAGATACGCTATCCGGAGAATTTTGCAGATGGAATCGGTCTGTTGGCGGAGGTATTTGAAGAAGATGAGGCTACTTTAGTTGGTTTTACTTCTTCCGAAGGTTATACTTTCGAACGTTCCAAAGCTTTGCGTGGTGAGCAGTGGTGCGGTTTAGTTGTCGATTTGGATAATCAGTCCGAGCAGGCGGAAAAGAAAATAAAAGCATGGTGTCAACAGCTAAAGAAAGAGTTCGCGTAACAACTTTGTTTCTCCTTATAAGATAGTGACGCTATCCGATACAAATAGTGACGGTATATGCTTGGGATAGCGTCACTATCCCAAGCATATACCGTCACTATTTTTTCTACATCCATCAGGACTCTTATCCTTTATAAACAAACTTCACCTCTGCCCAGCGATTCTTCTCTTTATAATGAACGAAAGTCAATCCGTTCTTTTCCGCTTCTTCGCGGATGGCGGTAATATCGTCTACGTAAAATCCACTCATATAGAGTTCGGAATCCGTATGCATGGAGGCAACATATTGCTTCATATCATTCAGTAATATATTCCGGTTGATGTTGGCGATGATAACGTCGAAAGGTCCTTTTCCTGTAAGCGACGAGGCATCTCCTTGTGAAACGGCAATATCGTCTACGTGGTTCAATTCGATATTTTCGATGGAGTTTCGTACACACCATTCATCAATGTCGATGGCTGTACAGGGGCGTGCGCCCCGCATACGTGCGAGGATGGCAAGAATTGAAGTTCCGCAGCCCATATCGAGCAGAGATTTATCTTTCAATTCGCTGTCCAACAATTCTTCAATGATGAGGCTGGTAGTCTCGTGGTGTCCTGTTCCGAAGGCCATTTGAGGATTGATGACAATGTCATATTCCGCTTTGGGAATATCTTGGTGGAAAGTGCTGTGAATCACACATCGGTTTCCGATAATGATGGGTTGAAAGAAATTCTTTTCCCATTCTTCATTCCAGTCCTTATCTTCCGCTTCGGTGTATGTATAAGTAATATCCGTATCGGGTAGGGGGAACTCGGTGATGGCAATCTTGATGGCGTTTTCATCACAGATTGTCTGTTGGATATATGCGGTCAGTCCGCCTTCACACTCAACAAAACTTTCAAACCCGACTTCACCCAGTACGGCAGCCAGTACGTCAGTGACGATTTCTGTGCAAGGGTGGGTGCGGAATGTGAACTCAAAATACTTCATAGTTGTTTTTAATTCTGGTGAATAATGGACAAAGATAGTTAGAAATAGGGATTTCCCTATTATCCTTTGGGGAAAATCTCCCTCGGACGAAAAATCTCTTCCTTATCTTTGTAACATGAATAAGTTTAAGTAATTACATAAACCGAGATGATATGAAAAAGATTGTTTATTTCTTGCTATTTGCCTTGTGCCTCCCGATAGGCTTGATGGCACAAAGCGTTGATGACGACCTTTACTTCATTCCTTCAAAAGACAAACAGGAGAAGAAAGAAACTCCGGTTAAGAAGGAAACGAAGAAACAGGTGACCAACATCTATACTTCACCGGGTACTACAGTAGTGGTTCAGGACCGTAAGGGAAGAACACGGGATGTGGATGAATATAACCGCCGTTACGATGCACGTGATAATGAATTCGTAATGGATAATGATACCTTATATATAAAAGAAAAATCTAATCCGGATTTGGACGGAGAATGGGTGACAGGCGAATTCAATGGTACGGAAGACGACTATGAATACGCTGAACGTATCATCCGTTTCCGCAATCCTCGTTTTGCTATCAGCATCAGCAGCCCGTTGTATTGGGATGTAGTTTACGGTCCGAATTCATGGGACTGGAATGTATATACCGACGGTATGTATGCTTATGCGTTCCCGACATTCAGTAATCCACTCTGGTGGGATTGGCGTTATGGCTCTTACGGCTGGGGATGGAACTATGGCTGGGGATGGAATCGTCCTTACTACGCTTGGGGATATTCTCCGGGTTATTGGGGCGGCTGGTATGGCGGCTACTGGGGTGGCTGGTATGGCGGCGGTTATTGGGGACATCACCACCACTGGCACGGTGGTCCTAGCTGGGGCTGGGGCGGAGGTGGAAGCGGTCATTGGACAGGTCCTACCTATACAAACCGTCGTTCTTCTGGACAAAGCAGTTACAGGAATCCTTCCACTGTTCGTCGTTATGGTTCGAGTGCCGTTCGTTCCAGTGGTTCTTCTGTTCGGGGAGGCTCTGCAGTTCGTTCAGAAGGTAGTTCTGTTCGTTCTTCTGGTTCTACTTATAGCAGGGGAACTACTTCCAGGCGTGTAGTGGGTACACGGACTTCAGGTGAACGCAGTGGCTCAAGTAGTCGTAGCAGTGCTACTTATTCTCGTCCAAGTAGTACTAGAAGTAGCGGAAGTTCTTCATCTTCCCGTTCGACTGGTTCTTCTGGTTATTCGCGTTCATCCGGAACCACTACTAGGAGCAGTAGTGCAAGATCAACTTATAGTCGTGGTAGTTCAGAAGCACCGCGTAGTTATTCTCCAGCGAGTAATAGTAATACCCGTTCTTCTTCCTATGGTACTTCTCGTTCTTCTTCACGTAGTTATTCTCCAGCTTCGTCAGGTGGTAGTAGTTCTCGGGGCAGTTATTCGAGTGGTGGTTCTTCTAGGTCATCATCAGGTGGAGGCTCCTCTCGTAGTGGCAGTGCCAGAAGATAAGTATTAATTAAACGGTTTTACAAGAATGAAAAAGATAAGTGTTTTAATTGCTCTAGGGATGTTGATGATAGCGCCTTGGGGAATGGCACAAACGATATATGATGGTGCCAAATTAACAGGAAAAGATTTAAATGGAACTGCTCGATTTGTGGGTATGGGTGGAGCTATGGGAGCTCTTGGAGGAGACATATCTACAATGGGGACTAATCCGGCAGGTATTGGCCTTTATCGTAGTAGTGATGTAATGACTTCATTTGGGTTTTCTCTTTATGGGAATGAAAGTCAGTATTTGGGGAAAAAGTTTAATTCCGATTTAACTAAAGGAGATTTTAATAACATCGGGTTTGTGTTTTCTTCGAAGATTGGTAATGAAACTCCGCTGCGTTTTGTGAATTTCGGTTTTAACTATCATAAAGCGAAATCATTTAATAACAACATGCGCATGGAAGGTAATTTGGGGCTTTACTCCCAAACCTATCTAATGGCATCTCACGCAGCTGGCATTGAAAAATGGGGAGATTCGCCTTATACGGATAATGGTATTGGGTGGCTTTCTATTCTTGGAGCTGATGCTGGGCTGATTAGAGATATTACAATACATGACAAAACAGGAGGGGTAAACAATATTCCTTATACCTATAAGGATGAACAAGGGAAGGAGGTACAGTATAAGGATATAAATGGTAATCCTCTTTATATCTCTCCTGGACATTTTGAAGGAATGTTAGATAATGGATATGCAAATTTTCGTTCGGAAGAACGCGGAGGAATTGACCAATATGATTTTAATGTATCGTTTAATTTTAATGATCGGGTATATTTAGGGTTGACGCTGGGTGCTTATTCTGTAGATTATAATAAGTATACTTTTTATGATGAGGATTATGGAAACGATGAAGGATATAGTTTGCAGAGTTGGAATAGAATAAAGGGGTCTGGCTTTGACGTGAAGTTGGGGGCTATTATTCGTCCTTTTGAATATTCGCCTTTTCGAGTTGGATTAGCTATACATACGCCAATATTCTATAGTTTGGATTATAAAACGAGTGCACAAGTTATATCGGATGTGATGGATGTTGTAACTGGAGAAATAAAAGGATATGACGTGAGATCATGGGATAATCTTCCGGGAAAAGGGGATATGATTCTTCCTTTCGATTTTCAAACTCCTTGGACTTATAATGTAAGTTTAGGATATACGGTGGGTAAGAGTTTGGCTTTGGGAGCAGAGTATGAGTATCAAGATTATTCTTCCATGAAATTTAAAGATACCGAAGGTAATTCTTCTGCTTATGAATTTGAAAATAGTACGACATCTATGTTGAAAGGGGTTAGTACTGTTCGTCTTGGTTTGGAGTATAAAGTGATTCCACAGTTTGCTTTTAGGGCAGGATATAATTATAGTACTGCGGCTTTCCATCAAGATGCTTTCAAAGATTTGGCTATTAACTCTATTCAGACAGATACAGACTTTGCCAATTCTAAATCAATGAGTAATTATACATTGGGTATTGGTTATCGCGGATCAATGTTTTATGCTGATTTAGCTTATAAATACTCTACATATAAAGAAAACTTCTATCCGTTTGTGAATGGATTTACAGATGAAGATGGTAGTACAATCATTGGTTCACCAGAAGCAACGAAAGTTACGAATACACGCAGTCAAGTGTTGTTTACCGTAGGTATGCGCTTCTAATCTAATAAAGAGACAGTTTTCAATTTCAATAATAACTTTTGTGTGTAAAAAATCCCTGGAATGCTGAGTGTCTACAGCGGTTCCGGGGATTTTTATTAGTATCACTTTTTATTCTTTAGTCTTATCTGAATAGTGGAGTTCGTTCGTCAATGATTCCGCGTCTTGCGTACATTTTTACCGCAACAGGAGTTCCGGCTTCTATGGTAATGTCCTCCTCTGCGATGATAGGTTCTTCTTTACCGTCCTCCAGGATAACCGTTCCTATTTTCTCGCCGGCTTTGATGATCTGTGGAATCAAGTTAGTCAAGATACCTTCAGATACTTTCCGAATATCAATGTATTCCGGTTTTGCATTGGGGTCAGCTTCGATTTTGCCGCTGAACAAGTCCTGTACACCTTTGTTCTTCAAGAACAGTTTAACGATTGCTCTACCTTCGTACGGCTGGTTGTTCTCGTCGAGCAGAACGACGGGCGTTGTCATTCTCTTGAATGCAAGAGCAACATTCTTAGAACCTTTGTTGGCTTGGGCTGTACCGAACAAATATTCTAAGCCACCCTTGATTTCACGATAGCGGCTGCTCAATGATCTGGTAGTAGCTGCTTCGTCGGTCAATTCAGGATAATGAGCATAGAAAGTAACCGTTTCCGAATCGGTGCCTGCCTCGTTCCAGGTCTGGCTATCCATACCTATGGCAAATGGATGATAATCCTGCTCGGCAACGGACATTGAGATGACATCTCCGGCAGCGAAATTGTTCTTTAACGGAAGTGTCAAACTACTGCTGTTACGAGTAAGAGCATTGTTGATACTTTGGTCAATAGAAGTAGAAAAGTCGATCACTTCTTTACTGGGATCTTGCAGTTCTTCTTGCTGTTGACAACTGAACAGGCATACTGATGCCATAACAAATAAAAGGCTTTTTCTTTTCATTTGAGGGGTAATTAATAGGTTAATAATAGTGAGAGGTTTTTTAATATTCTACTCTGTCTTCTTTGGCCGCCCAGGCTTTGAAGGCAGTAAGGGCTTCATTATGCAATAAGATTTCGGAAGGAAGCTTTCTGTCTTCAGGCTTCAGTTCCAGTTCGTCATAGATAAAAGAGTCGTCGAAGCCAATATTCTTGGCATCGGTCTTATTGTTTCCATAGTACATTTTATCCAATCGCGCCCAGTAAATCGCACCGAGACACATGGGACAAGGTTCGCAGGAAGTATAGATTTCGTATCCGCTAAGATTAAAAGTACCGAGTTTGGCAGCTGCGGCACGTATCGCACTCACTTCGGCATGAGCAGTGGGGTCACAAGATGCCGTAACACGATTTACTCCTGTTGCAACTATTTCCCCCTCTTTCGTGGCAATCACAGCACCGAAAGGACCTCCACCATTTTCAACATTTTCTTTGGAGAGCTCGATTGCTTTCCGCATTAAGTCTTCTCTAGTCATGGCACAAAAAATATATTGTTAGTTTCATTTTCCCTTTGCTTCTTTTTACAAAGATAGAAAAAACTAACAATATACAATGGAATATTCCTATTAATTTTTTAACAGTATCAGTAAACTTCGCAAGAAAATGATACTTTTTTTTGCTTTTTTTCGGGTTATAGTTTACCTAATATCTTGTCCATTACCCAGTTAGTGAGCGTTGCACTTTCTCCGTCGCAGGAGCAAACGGACTTACCTAACAAGTGATCGACCACTGCCTGAATAAGAGGTTGTTGCACATGTTCCGGGTTACCGATACAGATTTCTTCCCGTCCTTTTTCGGTATGTAAGCCGATAGGCTCATAAGTAAAGACAGAGAAACAAATCATTCCCTTGTCACCGATAATTTCAATACGGTCTTCGCGGGCAGAGTCATGGGCTACGAAACACCAGGAACCGCTACCAACCAATCCGCTATCAAATTGGAAACAGGCGCTTAATGTATCTTCAGCAGGATAAAGTCCACCCCGATTGCTCTTATAACCGCTTGCTTCGAGGATACAACCGAACATATCCTGCAACAAATCAATTTGATGCGGAGCAAGGTCGTAGAAGTAGCCACCTCCGGCAATGTCAGCCTGCACACGCCAGGGAAGGTTGTCACGATTGTAATCCAGATCGCGTGGCGGCTGGGCAAAACGAATTTGCACATTGATAATATTACCGATAGTACCGTTCTCTACCAGTTCCTTTACTTTCTGGAAATAGGGGAGATAACGGCGATAGTAAGCAACGAAACAGGGAACTCCCGTTTCATTGGATATGCGGTTGATGCGCGTGCATTCTTCGTACGTCACAGCCATTGGTTTCTCAATATAGGCAGGTTTGCCTGCTTTCATGGACATAATGGCATACGTAGCATGTGAGGAAGGAGGAGTGGCAATGTAGATGGCATTTACTTCCGGATCATCGATCAGTTCTTGTGCATCGTCATACCATTTTTTGATTCCTCTCTCTTTGGCATACGCTTTCGCTTTCGCACCGTCACGACTCATCACGGCTACGACTTCCGAATGTTCTACTTTCTGGAAAGCGGGACCGCTTTTGGTCTTGGTTACTTCTCCACAACCAATGAAGCCCCATTTGATAATCTTTTCACTCATAATATATACCTATTGTGTCTGCTTAAACAAACCCCAAAGATAAAGCTATTTTTTGTCAAGAGCAACTTTATTGATTATTAACTTAGCAGAGACAGTGGTAAAACAGACATTACGTTTTATTTCAATAGAGGCTCTGTTTTACCTGAACAGACGGTCTGTTTCGGGAGAATAGAGTCTCTGTTTGATGTCGGCATACACTTCAATTCTAGTAAGAAGCAAGGTGAACATGGCTGAACCTCCGGGTGAAGAACCGTTAGTCACCGGGAAAGGGGAGTGAAAAGCCTGGGCGGGGAGAGGTTTTCTCCGGATGGATAAAAAGAAAGGAGAGAATCGCGATTCCCTCCTTTGCGTGTAGTTTAATTGAAACTACTTTATCATTAACTCTGTAAAGATACGACATTTGAAAGCGAAAGTCAAGTCTTTGGGAATTTATTTCTGGAAATAGACATGAATATATCCATCTTACACTCTGTTTTTGATTGTTTTCTTCTGACCTGTAAAGTGATGAGGTTATTCTTTGTCATAGTATTTTTTATAAATCTTCTGGTATTCTTTCTCTTTTTGGAATTTATCCAGCCATGTATTCAAACTATCAAGTAAGACGGGGGATTGTTTGCTGACTGCCCATGAGTAGAACTGCGTGAAGCTGATAGCTGTATTAATATCTATTTGCGGCAATGAATCTGCTGCTGCCAGTGCGATGCTTTCGTCGCAAACGGCATAGTCGATGTCTCCATGCGCTACCATTGATATCAATTGTTCGGAACCATATTTATCAATCTCCTTGATGTAGATAGTATCTCCGATCTCATTGCCTAGATTCTGAATACGCAAAATAGAGGGGGAGCCTTTTACGACATGAAGTGTTCGCTGGGCTAAATCCAGTTGGGTACGGATATAGAGTGAATCATTCTCTCCAATTTCTTTGCGTTGCACCAGCACTTGCTTGTTGAGGAAAATGGGAGAGGTGAGAAGCAGAGAGTCTTTTAACTTGCTGGTGGCTAATATGCCATAAGCAATCACGTCATAACGTCCCTCGCTTAATCCTTCCAACCGCTCTTCGAAACTCATAATAGGTGTTATTTCGGCTTTGAGTCCTTTGTCCCGGGCGAATGCCTGTATCAGTTCGTAATGAAAACCGGAAACGGTATCACCGTCTACATAAAAACTGATGGAATTATACTCGGTGGCTACACGTATGATACCCTCTTTGGCAATGGCAGCATAATCACGCGGATGTCCCGCAGGTTTTTCCTGCTTGCCACATTGACGGAAAGAGAAGATAAATGCCAATACAACAACCACTGGCACTAAATATCTGAACAGTCTCAATTTGGGGTGTGATACCATAATTCGTATAGTTTTTGTTAATCATAGAAATTCCATGAAAGACCGAATTTCAGCACACGTGGATTGATGGGGTAGTGAGGAGACAGAAAGTAATTCGGACTGCTCATGCCCTGGTTCACGTGATACATCATTACATAGAAACGTGTACGCTTTAAATGTAAGTTTGCATATACATTCACAATCGGATAACCTCCTATCTGTACCTGATCGTCTGTCGGTTGCAGGTGGAAATTCTGAATGGCCGGCATATAGGCAGGTGCATTGTATTTGCTGAAATAACGTACGTCGGCTCCCAATTGCACACTAAGTACTTTCTTCGCCAGTTTGAACTGCATATAGAAGTTATGATATAGCGAGAGATCAGGTAAAGGGAGTACAGTCTGGTCACTGGATTTCTGCCAGGTCACCTCATTGTCCAGATGGAAGATGCCCAACTTGAAGTCCTGATTAAGACTTGCAGATAATACCTGTATGCTTCCACCATTCTGTTCCGGTTTTGCTTCCTGGTTGAAGTAAGTATAGTTCTTGATATTTTCAACTCCTGCTTTCAGGCGTGTCCTCCAACGTGCAATGCTCAATTCCCCCTCAATACGGGTACGGAATTCCTTGTCCATATCGTCATCCCACATGAAATGCTTGGAATGATAATGGCGCATATAGAAAGGAGCAAGCTTATTACTGACTTCACCACGGGCTATAAGACTGACGGTGTCTTTCCACAACGGGAAGTTCAGGTCAATATCTCCTTTTACATTGAATTGTCCGATTGCTTTTCCGGCGAGTCCCACTTCACCAATGGCATGGTAATGAAGTACATTTCCTTCACGTTTGGATAATTCGCCTCCAACAAATATTTCATTTTCATTGTATTTGTCGGGCAACGGATTCCCTTCCATATTCATCAGTGTATACTTGCTGATTTTATAGGAAGCAAATGCAGTCAATCCGGCTTTGGCATATTTATTGAATCCCTCAAGTAACGCAATACCTATGGTATTTTTGATTCCGACGTAGGTGGTACTGTCTCTGACATTAGGATTATCCGTATTAAAGTAAGTATTCTGATAATAATTTTTTTCACGCATGTCGTCATTAGAATTAAAGCTATGCCGTGCCCGTTCCACTTGGATGGTGTGTATAAAACTGGTAACGGGGACAAACTCCTGTTTGACGGGAGTGGTGTCATTTTCGGCCTGTGGTATGTCACGACTGAATCCGAGATTATATCGTTGGGTCAGGAAGACATAAAAGTCATGGTTGCGGTTGGTCGTTGCACTTAGTACGGTAGGAATATTGGTTGATTCATATTCTCTTTGACCTTGCGCCATTTCTTCCGGTGCAGTGATATAGCGGTCGTCCTCAATACCTCCGTTTTCATTTGTTTTCAGGTAATTATTGCTGTATATAGCCTGCATCTGATATTTGTCGCCGATATAGCTACCGAAAACAGCTGCATTAAAATACGCCGTATTCTGATTATTGTAATATCCTCGTCCGTACAGGTAGTCTATATTAAAGCCGAAAGCCAGCTTCTTATTTACATTGACAGAGAAATAAGACTTAAAGCGTTCCTCCCCGTTTATTTTATTACCGGCTTTATGATACGTCAGATTAGTATAAGGTACGTTGCTATTGGTAAAATTAAATTCCGTAGGACGAATGAAGAAACTGGAGAAAGGCTCCATGAAAATAGTCGGCTCCGGGTCACGGCGGTCAAAGAAGATGCGTGACATACGGGGAGAGCCCATATTGGCCAGATAATTGTAATGTCCGGTGAGTCCGTCGGTAAGGTTTGAATTCTGGAAATGATGAAAGGCTGTATCTGCCGGGATGATAGTCCGGTCGCCCAACTGGTTCTTGATACGCCACATATACAACTTTGGAGGCAATCCCTGTACTTCGACATTTGCACTATCCAATCTGTCCGGAATCATGGCAGGGTCTACCTGATTTCCGTATTGGTCGTATCCGTTTTCGTCTACTCTCTGGCGACCATTATCGAACTGCGCATGAACAGTTGTCAAACCTATAACGGAAAGTAATATATATAATAGTAAGATTCGTCTCATAATTGGAGGCAAAGAT
>OCAN01001197.1_pt1 | contig 14261 bp, 10 predicted proteins | sample 1538321 | NCBI WGS metagenome assembly OCAN01 (sample SAMEA2580294, study PRJEB22360) | human gut metagenome | biome: human gut; feature: human-associated habitat; material: faeces | place: Denmark | collected 2008/2010 | reverse complement strand
GGCAGCCGCTTCTGGATCGGCAGCGATATTAAACTCGGCGTTTGGTGTGCAGTTGCCGCGACCAGCAGAACCGCCCATGATCACCAGACGACGAATATACGGTTTACATTCCGGGCATTGTGAAAGTAACAGCGCAATATTGGTTAACGGGCCGATGGCCACCAGGGTAACGGGCTCTGGTGCACGCATCAGGGCATCCCGAATCGCCAGAAACGCTGGTATCCCGAGCGGCTTTCGGTTGTGCTCAACAAAGTCGTAGCCAGCCATTCCCGATTCGCCGTGCACAGATGCCGCATCACGCGGTGCGCGTACCAGCGGCACAGCGGCTCCCTGGGCGAGCGGAATCTCCGCATTCCAGAAATGCAGCAGTTGCAGGGCGTTGCGGGTGGTTTTCTCAACCGAGACATTACCCGCGACGGTGGTCATCAGTTGCAGGTCGAGTTCGGGTGCAAAAATCGCGGCGGCAATGGCGACGGCATCGTCAATGCCGGGGTCAGTATCGAGGAAGATAGGTAAACGCATGTTTTCTCCATAAAAAATGCCGGTAACAAGACCGGCATTTTCGCATAACTTAGGCTGCTAATGACTTAATCGACTTCACGAATATCGACACGCAGTTCTTTCGGCACTTCGAAAACAATGTTTTCTTCACGGCCTTCCAGCGGAATGGCTTCACCACCGCCCAGCTGCTGCAAACGTGCCACCACATTCTGCACCAGAATATCCGGAGCCGATGCACCCGCAGTCACGCCGACGCATTTAACCTCTTTCACCCACTCTTCCTGGATATCTTTCGCATCGTCAATCAAAAACGCGCGTTTGCCCATACGCTGGGCCAGCTCCGCCAGACGGTTGGAGTTGGAGGAGTTTTTCGAACCGACCACCAACACAACTTCCGCCTGTTCTGCCAGGGCGCGTACCGCTTCCTGACGGTTAGTCGTGGCGTAGCAGATGTCATCTTTGCGCGGACCGACAATTTTCGGGAAGCGTTTACGCAGCGCGTCGATCACATCAGACGTGTCATCCACCGACAGCGTGGTTTGGGTCATAAAGGAGAGCTTCTCTTCGTTTTTGACCGTCAGTTTCCACACATCGTCTGGCGATTCGACCAGATACATTCCCCCTTCGGGGTTGCTGTACTGCCCCATCGTCCCTTCCACTTCCGGGTGCCCGGCGTGGCCGATGAGAATAGATTCTTCGCCACGGCGACTGGCGCGGGCAACTTCCATATGCACTTTGGTCACCAGCGGACAGGTGGCATCAAACACCGTCAAATCGCGGCTTTTCGCTTCGTTACGAACCGCCTGAGAAACACCGTGTGCGGAGAAAATCAGGATCGCGCCGTCCGGCACTTCGCTAATCTGCTCAATAAAGATAGCCCCACGCTCGCGCAAGCTATCGACCACGTAGCGGTTATGCACCACTTCGTGACGGACATATATCGGTGCGCCGTAAATGGCCAGCGCGTTTTCAACAATGCTGATAGCGCGGTCTACCCCGGCACAAAAACCACGCGGGTTGGCCAACAGGATCTGCATGTTACGCCTCCAGTGCCGGATCGATTTCCAGCACTTCAATATCAAAATGAACGGTCTGCCCGGCCAGCGGATGGTTGAAATCAACGGTAATGGAGTCGCCGTTAATTTCGCGGATCACACCAGGCATCTCACTGCCATCCATTGCGGTAAAAAGCATGATTGCGCCAATTTCTGGCTCGCCTGCATCCATAAATTCACGGCGGGAGAAGTACTGAATCAGGTCCGGTGACGGCACGCCAAACGCCGCATCGGGCTCCAGCGAGAAGGTGGTTTTATCGCCCACTTTCAGCCCCAACAGGTGTTGCTCCAGCCCTTCAGAAAGAGAAGCATCGCCCAGGCGGAACAGCGCCGGTTTACCGTTGTTGCGGGTAGACTCGGCGGTGGTGCCATCGTCGAGTTTTAGCGTGAAGTGCACCAGGACGGCGCTATTGCTCTGTACAGATTCAGACATGCAGGTTTGCTCTTATATTTTGAGGATTTTTGCCGGATGCGGCCTACGATTTCGCAGCAACCTGTAGGCCGGATAAGATGCGTCAGCATCGCATCCGGCAGGGTTTATTATTGTTTTTTCGCTTTAGAAGGTAAAAAACCTTCCAGCACAATCAGTGCCGCACCGACACAAATGGCAGTATCGGCAAGGTTGAAGGTGGCGAAATGCCAGTCACCGACGTAGAAGTCGATCATATCGACAACGAAGCCGTGCCACAGGCGGTCGAACAGGTTGCCCAGCGCGCCGCCAATAATCAGCGCGTAAGCGATATTGTTTAGCTTCTGCGTGGCCTTCGAGCGATACATCATCACTGCCAGGATCACGCTAATACCAATCGCAATACCGGCAAAGAACCAACGCTGCCAGCCGCCGCTATCGGCAAGGAAACTAAACGCCGCGCCATAGTTACGCGCATAATGCAGATTAAGCGACGGGAACAGCGGGACCGTATCCCCCAGAGCAAAGTTCTGGAGGATCAGGTATTTGCTGCCCAGATCGATAATCAGCACGACTACCACCAGCCACAGCCAGCGTAGCCCTGTTGAACAGATCGATTGACTCATCAGGCAAACTTACGTTTTTCACCGTCACCGGCGACGTTGCTGACACAGCGGCCGCAGATTTCTGCGTGTTCCGCCACCTTGCCGACATCCTGGGTGTAGTGCCAGCAGCGTGGGCACTTCTCACCTTCGGCTTTACTCAACGCGACTTTCAGCCCTTTGAGTACTTCGCTCTGCTGAGCATCAGCAGGTGCGTCGTTATAGTCTGCAACGGTAGCGCCGGAGGTCAACAGGACAAATCGTAATTCATCGCCCAGCGCGGTCAGTTTCGCCGCCAGTTCCGGTTCTGCATACAAGGTTACTGCCGCTTCCAGCGAGCCACCCACTTTCTTGTCGGCACGCGCTTGCTCAATGACTTTGTTCACTTCGCCACGCACTTTCAACAGCTCGTCCCAGAACGCATCGTTCATCGCTTCGCTGTCTGCCAGGCCAAACAGGCCTTCGTACCACTCACCGGTGAAGACGTATTTTTCACGTTCGCCCGGCAGGTAGCCCCACACTTCATCAGCGGTGAAGGAGAGGATTGGTGCCATCCAGCGCACCAGCGCTTCTGCGATGTGATACAGCGCAGTCTGGCAGCTACGACGCGCCACACTGTCCGCTTTGGCGGTGTACTGACGGTCTTTGATGATGTCGAGGTAGAAGGAACCCATCTCAACGGAGCAGAAGCGCATCAGACGCTGTACCACTTCGTGGAAATCGTATGCTTCGTACGCCTTGAGGATGTCTTCCTGTGCCGCTTTCGCACAACCTACGGCCCAGCGATCCAGTACCACCATCTCTTCCGGTTTCACCATATCTTTTGCTGGATCAAAACCGTTCAGGTTTGCCAGCAGGAAGCGCGCGGTGTTACGGATACGACGATAGCTATCGGCAGCACGTTTCAGGATCTCGTCAGAAACGGCCATTTCACCGGTGTAGTCGGTTGATGCCACCCACAGACGCAGAATATCCGCGCCCAGTTTGTTCATCACATCCTGCGGCGAAACGGTGTTGCCGATGGATTTAGACATCTTGCGACCCTGACCATCCACGGTAAAGCCGTGGGTCAGTACCTGACGATACGGCGCTTTGCCTTTCATCGCGGTGGAGATCATCAGAGAGGACATGAACCAACCACGGTGCTGGTCAGAACCTTCCAGATACATGTCCGCTGCGTGACCGGCAAATTCCGGACGCACGTCAACAACGGAAGAGTGGGTAGATCCGGAGTCAAACCATACATCCAGCGTATCCGGCACTTTCACGTACTGATCAGCTTCGTCGCCGAGGAGCTCTTTCGCATCGAGATCCCACCACGCCTGGATGCCATCAACTTCAACACGTTTTGCCACTTCTTCCATCAGTTCGAGGGTACGCGGATGCAGCTCTTCCGTGTCTTTGTGCACGAACAGTGACATCGGTACGCCCCAGGTGCGCTGACGGGAGATACACCAGTCAGGACGGTTAGCAACCATCGACTCGATACGCGCCTGGCCCCAGTCCGGGATCCACTGCACGCCTTTGATCTCTTTCAGTGACTGCGCACGCAGACCTTTCTGATCCATGCTGACGAACCACTGCGGCGTCGCGCGGAAGATGATCGGCGTTTTGTGACGCCAGCAGCACGGATAGCTGTGCTGCATTTTCTCAACGTGCAGCAGCGCGCCTTTTTCCTGCAGCAGCGCAACGACGATGTCGTTCGCTTTGAAGACGTTCACGCCATCCAGCGTCGGATAAGTGCCCGGCAGATAAGTGCCGTCCGGGCCAACCGGGTTAGCGATTTCCAGACCGTATTTCTGACCGATCACATCGTCGTCCGGGCCGTGGCCAGGCGCGGTGTGAACGGCACCGGTACCGGCATCCAGGGTAACGTGATCGCCGAGGATTGCCGGAACGTCGAAGCCCATAAACGGATGAGTAAAGCGCAGCAGCTCAAGCTCCGCACCTTTTACCGTACCGAGAATGGTGTAATCGGTCACGCCGATACGCTGCATTACGCTTTCAACCAGATCTTTCGCCAGAATCACGGCCTGACCGTCGATCTGCACCAGCGCATAGTCGAAATCAGGTGCAATAGAGATTGCGCGGTTGGCAGGCAGAGTCCACGGCGTAGTGGTCCAGATCACCAGCGAGATTGGGCCGTTAACGTTGCTTACGGCAAATTTTGCTTTCAGTGCATCCTGATCGACCGCCTGAAAAGCAACGTCGATGGACGGAGAAGTTTTGTCGTAATACTCAACTTCCGCTTCCGCCAGCGCAGAACGACAGTCAACGCACCAGTGCACCGGCTTCGCGCCTTTGTGCAGGTGCCCATTGCCGATGATTTTGCCCAGCGCGCGGATGATATTGGCTTCAGTTTTGAAGTCCATGGTCAGGTACGGGTGCGACCAGTCGCCCAGCACGCCCAGACGGATAAAGTCTTTGCGCTGACCGTCAACCTGGGTCGCAGCGTATTCGCGGCACTTGGCGCGGAACTCGGCGGCGGTGAATTTCTCACCCGGCTTACCGTATTCTTGCTCTACTTTCAGCTCAATCGGCAGACCGTGGCAGTCCCAGCCAGGCACATACGGCGAGTCATAACCGGAAAGCCCTTTGGACTTCACGATAATGTCTTTCAGAATCTTGTTAACCGAGTGACCAATATGAATGCTGCCATTCGCATAAGGAGGGCCATCATGCAGAATGAAGGTTTTTTTGCCTTTTTTAGCCGCACGGATGATGCCGTACAGATCATCATCAGTCCAACGCGCCAGCATTCCCGGTTCGCGCTTGGCGAGATCGCCACGCATCGGGAACCCTGTTTCCGGCAAATTCAGGGTTGATTTATAGTCACTCATCAGATTCTCGGTTCCGTATTTCGGTTTGATTACATAACAGGCTTAAGCCGGTTTTGTTAGCCCAAAAAATTCGCGGGCGGTTAATTCATCACGCGCAATCTGCGCTTTCAGTTCGTCCAGCGACGCAAATCGCTGCTCATTGCGTATTTTTTTACGCAGCACTACTTGTATATGGCGACCGTAAAGGTCCATTGCAACATCTAACAAATGCACTTCCAGCTGCTGGCGAATACCGGCAACCGTTGGGCGTGTTCCGATGTTTGCCACGCCGGGTAACGGCTTTTCACCGAGGCCCAGCACTTCTACCGCATAAACCCCTTTCACCGGGGAAACCTGACGGCGCAGCGGTACATTCGCCGTCGGGAAACCTATAGTGCGCCCTAATTCATCACCGTGGACTACACGCCCGGAGATGGCAAACGGGTGCCCCAGTAAACTTTCTGCCAGAGCCAGATTGTCATCAGCAAGGGCCTGACGCACGGCGGTGCTGCTGATACGCACGCCACCTTCGCAAAAAGTTTGCGTACTGGTGATATCGAAGCCGTATTCCATGCCAGCTTTCTGTAATAACAAGAAATCGCCTTCACGACCAGCGCCAAAGCGGAAATCATCACCTACGGCAAGAAATTTTACGCGCAAATGCTTCACCAGAAGATCGCTGATGAAATTTTGCGCGGTTAACGCCGCGAAACGCCTGTCGAAACGTACGCACAGCACGTAATCAACGCCACACTCTGCAAGGTAACGCAATTTTTCCCGCAGCCGGGTCAGTCTTGCCGGGGCTTTATCGGTAGCAAACAGTTCCAGTGGTTGAGGTTCAAAAAGCATTACCATCACCGGTAAGTTGCGCTTGCGCCCTTCTTCCTGCAAGCCCTGTAACAGCGCGCGATGACCGCGATGCACGCCGTCGAAATTACCAATAGTCAGCACACACCCTTCTTGCGGGGCCTGGCTGAGATTATGTATGCCGCGTATCAGCTTCATGTCTGGCTCAAAACAGTGAAAATCGTCCGAGTATACCTTGTACAGCGGTCAAGGTTAACCGGCGATTGAGTACCGAAATCAGAAAGAAGTGGCTTTTCATTGCCATGGCGCAAATCACGGGAAGAAAGTGACCGCCTGCTGCAATTTTTATCGCGGAAAAGCTGTATTCACACCCCGCAAGCTGGTAGAATCCTGCGCCATCACTACGTAACGAGTGCCGGCACATTAACGGCGCTTATTTGCACAAATCCATTGACAAAAGAAGGCTAAAAGGGCATATTCCTCGGCCTTTGAATTGTCCATATAGAACACATTTGGGAGTTGGACCTTGGCTAATATCAAATCAGCTAAGAAGCGCGCCATTCAGTCTGAAAAGGCTCGTAAGCACAACGCAAGCCGTCGCTCTATGATGCGTACTTTCATCAAGAAAGTATACGCAGCTATCGAAGCTGGCGACAAAGCTGCTGCACAGAAAGCATTTAACGAAATGCAACCGATCGTGGACCGTCAGGCTGCTAAAGGTCTGATCCACAAAAACAAAGCTGCACGTCATAAGGCTAACCTGACTGCACAGATCAACAAACTGGCTTAATCGCCAATTTGCTGAAGCTTTGTGAAAAAGCCCGCGCAAGCGGGTTTTTTTATGCCTGCTGCTTTTGTGATGCGTGAGATAACACACTGCCGGTTGCCAGATAGTCAAAAAATGCAGGTTCTTGCAGACATGCCGTTATACTATCTGAACTCTTCGTTGCTTAAGAATCGTAGAACCATCGGCTGATACATTCTGAGCAAGAATATCTACTCAATCTCCAGGCTCCCCTACAAAGAATGTGGATATTGTGATACACATTGAGGTATTAAACTTAAGACCACTCTATTTTTGAATTAAATTCCTATACACTTTAACCATTCATAAATATCTCCTTATTAGATCTTGTAAATAATTAACAACAATCAACACAGGTTAAATACCTATTTATATTGTACTTCATAAAATTAATGAGCGATTTTTGATAGTAGTCACATTCACTCATAAATTAAATTAATAAAAATTCATCAACTTCAAGGACTGATAATGACAAATGGTATCTCAACTTCGCCACATTGTCTTTATAAATCAAATATAGTAGATGATGTAATAATAAATAAAACAAGACAAAATGAGTTAGTAAAAGTATTTTGCGAGTATAAAACAGAGTTCTTAATTTTGTTTGATGACTTTTTTAGAAGCCATAACTTGCCTAAACCATCTCCAGTCCTTCATCATTTTTTTCAATATACTCATCTGAGAGATGCATATTTTTATAGATGTAAACTCATAGAACATACAGTTCAATTTTATTTTTTTAAACACAAAGGCATCACATTACTTAGATTGGATGTTTTTGATGACAGAACAAGCGAATGTCTTTCTGAAGAGATTAAGATATATCAAGAATGCCATGAAAAATTCGTTAAGTTTTTAAAAGCAAACTTCAACCAGGAAATATACCCACAGCTATATACTCCTGAAATATTTTATGAGACCTGCAGAAATCTCCAGTCATTTTATGCTCATCAGGAAACGTCACAAAACGCAAAATACAGTGCAATAGACAAGAAAAAAAGTCATCTTAACCAGGAAATCAAAAAGCTTATTAAAAATAATATTTTCCCTGAGCTATATAATGAACAATGCAATAAAATCCCCTCCTCATCGAAAGATGATAACCAGGAAATAACATGGCAGAATTTTAAAACTAGCAATTCGGCATATTCAAAACTATGTGGAAAATTATCTTTATTTAAAAGCGTGCCCAGTCGGTTAATAGAAAAATCAGCTTACTGCTCAACTGAAAACATGGCCACTAATAAATTTGATGTCGTCTTTTCTTACTGCGGAGATAATATAAAGGAATTTATACTTTTATTACCCTATAATAAATCACTGGAGATGTATGAACTTAACGATCAAAAGATCCAGTATTTGACTGCCCCTAATATCAATATACATAAAATGTCGCTATCAAATATAACAATAGAAAAGAGCGACCTTTCATATGGGTATTATTTTGGTTGTGTATTATCCAATATATCATGTTTTGAAAGCGACTTATCAAACACCATCTTTTCAAATGGAGAAATTAATAATCTCTTCATTAAAAAAAGCAACATATTTGGAGCATCATTCACTAATACCAGAATAAAAAATTTGCTCTGTGAAGATATTATGCCTGGTCGATGGACCACTCAACTTGTCAATAAGCACTTAGGTTACAGATACACAGGAGTATTCAAAACCCTGGCAAGTATTGATGACAAACCGTCCCGTTTCGAAATTTTGATACCATTGGTACAAACTTTAGTTCGCGACAATGTAAAGCTAAATAATGATGTGTATAAAGAACTTAATAAGTTTATGCACGATTACGACAAAACATCATCAGAAATGAGAAAATACCTTAAAAGCATCAACGAGTGTATGTTCCTTATGAAAAACATAGCTCATCAAAATTAAAAAATCTCAAAAAAGAAGTAATTTCAGAATGAAATTAACTGTGATGATTATTAATTCACTACAGAGGAATAAAAAATAATCTGAAGCATACTCTGAAACATCCTACTCTCTCACTCTAATAATGGCACCTTGCTCTTCTTATAAAGAAGGGAATAATTAAGAATATTAAACTTTCATCAACTTCACATCAAGAAATTAAAAATTTTAAACATTAATCTAAATAATAACAACCTGATCAAATAATCGGGTACGATTTTATCCGATAACTATAATGCTATAACTCTGGGAAATAGTTGGAATACACCGCTGGGTGCCATCTCTTTTGACGCTACCCGATCGAGTAGTAAGTTAAATAATGATACCAGACACGAAGGTACGAGCTATCAGGTCGCCTATAATAAATATCTATTGCAAACGGCCACTCACTTTAGCGTGGCCGCCTGGCGTTATGCTTCGCAGGATTACAGGACATTCAGCGACCATCTTTACGAAAATGATAAACACTATCATCAGAGTGATTATGATGATTTTTATGATATTGGCAGAAAAAATAGCCTTTCTTCCAATATTATGCAACCTTTATCCAATAATCTGGGAAATGTATCATTAAGTGCACTTTGGCGGAATTATTGGGGGCGAAGTGGAAATGCTAAAGATTACCAATTCAGTTATTCCAATAGCTGGCAGCGCATCAGTTATACTTTCTCTGCCAGCCAATCCTATGATGAAAACGATAAAGAAGGGGAGCGTTTTAATCTGTTCATCTCCATTCCTTTCTACTGGGGGGATGATATTGCCAAAACACGTCACCAAATTAACTTATCGAATTCGACCTCATTTTCCAAAGATGGCTATTCCTCCAACAATACTGGAATTACTGGCATAGCCGGTGAACATGATCAGTTAAATTATGGTATATATGTTAATCAGCAACAACAAAATAATGATACCTCGCTTGGTACGAATTTAAGCTGGAAAACTCCCATCGCCATAATAGATGGCAGCTATAGCCATTCTAAAAACGCCTGGCAAAGTGGTGGAAGTATTAGTAGTGGATTAGTTGTCTGGCCCGGTGGTATTAATATCACTAACCAGTTATCCGATACATTTGCAATTCTGGATGCGCCTGGGTTAGAAGGTGCGAATATTAATGGACAAAAATACAACCGAACAAATAGCAAAGGCCAGGTTGTTTACGACCTGATTATACCTCATCGTGAAAACCATCTGGTACTTGATATAGCAAACAGTGAAAGTGAAACCGAATTGCAGGGCAATCGTCAAATTATTGCGCCTTACCGTGGAGCAGTTTCTTATGTGCAGTTTACAACTGACCAACGTAAGCCCTGGTATATACAGGCACTGCGTCCCGATGGTTCGCCATTAACCTTTGGCTATGACGTACTGGATTTCCAGGAAAACAATATTGGAGTCGTTGGCCAGGGTAGTCGCCTTTTTATTCGCGTAGATGAAATTCCCACTGGCATAAAAGTTGCTCTCAATGATGAACAGAACTTATTCTGTACTATTACTTTTCAACACGTTATCGATGAAAACAAAACATATATATGCCAGTAAAAGGAGTTTACTATGAAGTGGCTTTTATTAATCACCTTGAGTCTATATTCTTTTATTGTGCAAAGTGCTCCCTGTGCATTGACCAATGTCGGTGAACAACGTGGAACATATATACTCAAGCCACTGAGTATGAAAGGTAATCTAACCGCCGAAAAAATTGAAAACACCGGAAATATCATTGAGTGTACAGACTTGCAAGAGACAACCAACGCCATTAAAGTTCATTTTTTAACACAGAACGCTTTAAGGTTTAAAGTCGGAAGTCGTCATTATATTATTAATTTCCCCTTTGAATCTGACGGTAAAAAAATAGAGCTTCCAGGGAAGTCATCTTATAATTTAGAAGAAATGCTATCTGCGATAAATTTCACCATTCCATATTCTATCGCATCTGTATCAGATAGTTCTAACACCGCAGACATTTTTCCAGGAACTCCTTTTCCTTTGTTGTTCGAAATTGAAGTGAGTTCATGTACAGGGAATAATACTAATTGTAATAGCGTCCGCTTTAATTATAATTTAAATACTATTTTACAGGTAAATTTAATGACCTGTGGTTTTGAAGATCAATCCATCGACACTGGACGATTTGTACTGTCTCGTATCAATAATGAAAATTATCAGTTTCATCATATAAGATTTGACTGCATCCAGGGCGAGCAAGGTGAATTAGTTTTTGAACCCAGTGATGTTGAATATTACTTTGAACCAGTGACGATACAGGAGTCAGGAACCAGCATATTAAAAAATGAGTTAGAAAACAGTGAGGACGGTGCGGGTCAAGTAGGCTTTCAACTCTCCAATGATGGTACGAATGAAATCCAGTATGGTAAAAGCAATTACTACTCTTTTCAGCATCCCCATGAAGGAAGTAATCAGATTCCTCTATTTATTCGCCCGCGTACATATGGAAATAATGTCTCAAGCGGGCAAATAATGAGCCGAGTCAAAATCGTGGTTATGTACAACTAATCTATCTCCTCCACTTTAACTTTGGGGGAGCTGCCGATTAACGCGCCGCTGGACTAAAAAGCGCAGAATAATCCGTATTGCAGATTCGCTGTACCGCCGGGTGCTGAATCATCCGCTCAGCAAAAATAGCATGGTACTCTTCCATCACATTCTCGACGCGACCAATTTCTACGACAGTTTTATCGGCATAAAAGTCATATGCATAAAGCGTTGGGGCAACGAAGATTGCATTGTGCATTGCACCAAAAGCTTTCATCAACGCGGCATCATCAAACTCGCCGAGGATTTCTACGTTTAATCCCTGGGAGTTAAACCAGTTAAGCAATTTGCGCCCTAACATTGAACGTCGCCCAGGAATCAAAAGTCGCCGTTCTTCCAGACAAGCCGGGAACGGTTTTTCTGGTGGTGGATTTGTACACCAGAAACTCACGCCACATTCGCCAATTCTCACGGAGAACAGGCCTTCCTGCTGCGTAGAGTCTATCGGACAGTCGGAAATGATCATATCCAGTTTATGCTGGCTTAATTGCTCCAGTAGCATTTCGTGGGTGGATTCGAAGCAGCGAAGATGAATCGGCTCGCCTTCTACCTCTGCAGCATTCAGCACGCTACTGACCAGGCGTTTGGAAAGTGCATCAGCCACGCCAACGTCAAACAATAAATTGGATTCTTTGCGATAGTTCACAATATCCAGCATTTCCTGGCTTAAGGTGAACATTTTATCGGCATAGCGATAGACCAGTTCTCCCAGCTCGCTGGGTTCGAGACCACGTCCCTTGCGCTTAAATAATTTGCCTTGCAGGCGCTCTTCCAGAGCCCGGATCTGTCCGGTAATGGTTTGTGGAGTTAAATAAAGCGCCTCCGCTGCGCCAACCACGGAACCTTCTTTATAGACATGCCAGAAGTAATACAAGTGGTTGTAATTGATATGAGACATGCTCATTTCTCTCCCTGATAACAATGAAAAGGGAGCCGTTTATGGCTCCCCGGTAAACCGTCCTGTCACACTGATGGACGCAAACGAACGCGTAACCAGCTGTATCCAATTACCGCCGAAGAGATAGAACCGACCAGGATACCGAGTTTCGCCCAGTTAATCAGTTCTGGATCTACGCTACCAAAGGCCAGGCTGGCAATAAAGATAGACATAGTAAAACCGATACCGCACAGGATCCCCACCGCCATAATTTGCTGATAAGTCGTTCCCTCAGGCAGATGCGCCAGTTTCAAACGCAGCGCCAACCAGCAGAACAGACTAATCCCCAGCGGTTTGCCAATCAGCAAGCCAGCGATGATCCCCAATGGCAGAATGGAGGTCAAGCCATCCAGCGTGACGCCTTGCAGTGAAACGCCAGCATTAGCAAATGCAAACAGCGGCAAAATCAGATACGCCACCCACGGGTGTAACACATGCTCCAGTCGCTTCGCTGGAGAACGCCCATGCTTCTCTTTCAAAGGAATAAAGAAGCCGACAATTACCCCCGCCAGGGTTGCGTGAACCCCCGATTTCAACACCGCAGTCCACAACACTACGCCAACCAGAATATAGACGCCCGTGCGGCGTACACCACACAGATTCAATACCGCGAGTACCGCAATTGCTACAGCCGCGACGCCAAGAGAGGCCATCGATAAGTCATTAGTGTAGAACAATGCGATGATAATGATGGCCCCAAGATCGTCGATAATAGCCAGAGCCATCAAAAAGATCTTCAGTGCTAACGGAACACGACTTCCCAACAGCGCCAGCACACCAAGTGCAAAGGCAATGTCAGTAGCCGCCGGGATCGCCCACCCTTCGCGGGTAATCGGATCGGCATAGTTAAAGGCCAGATAGAGTAATGCCGGCACAATCATCCCACCAATAGCGGCGATAACTGGAAATGCGGCCTGGCGTAAGCTGGCTAGCGATCCTTGCATCAGTTCACGTTTAACTTCCAGACCGACTAACAGGAAAAATACCGCCATCAGCGCGTCATTTATCCATAACAGCATGTTTTTGTTGATTTCGAGTGAACCAACCCGGAGCTGAACCGGCGTCTCCAGAAAGTCGTGATACCATCCACTGGTTGCGCCGCTGTTGGCCATCATCATCGCCAGGATAGCGGCAATGATAAGAATAATGCCTCCCGAGGCATCACTGCTAAAGAATCGATGCAGATGTTTCACTTTTTATTTCTCTTTCAGGTGAATAGATCGTTTTTACTATTTTACCCCGCACGAATCATCGTTAAAATCAGATTATAGTGTAGGAATAATTCGTTTTTTACGAGCCTTTGTAGAATTTGCGCCATCAGCGGTGAGATGAGTTTTTGACGGCTGTAAGCGCTGACGAGTGACCCTAAGCCCAGATAATCATAGCTTAAGGTGAGGATTTCTGAGGGATTAATTAGGAAAAGTAATAATTAATTTCTTGTCAGTCGGCGTTATTTGTTAGGACAATATTTCAAAAATAATCCAGCTTGTCGTCAATAATTGCGATAAAGAGATAAATTAAAGTTAAATAATTAAATCATTAAAAAATTACGCCACAAAAATGCGAGGCGTCTTCAGGATTAGAATCGATAAAACAAAATGGGTTAAAGAGAGCGATATAATAGCGGCGGGTGCTTGAGGCTGTCTGTCTCAGGCATTAGCTGAACGGCAGATAGAGAAAAGCCCCGAGTGATATTTTACCATCAACCCGAGGCCCCCTATATGCTGAACACATGTAGAGTGCCTCTTACTGACCGTAAGGTCAAGGAGAAGAGAGCAATGAAGCAGCATAAGGCGATGATTGTCGCCCTGATCGTCATCTGTATCACCGCCGTAGTGGCGGCGCGG
>OCAN01001185.1_pt1 | contig 14392 bp, 10 predicted proteins | sample 1538321 | NCBI WGS metagenome assembly OCAN01 (sample SAMEA2580294, study PRJEB22360) | human gut metagenome | biome: human gut; feature: human-associated habitat; material: faeces | place: Denmark | collected 2008/2010 | reverse complement strand
GCCTGCGTCCCTGCCCGTCGCGGAGCAGCTGGCCCGCCGGTATCCCCACCACCCTTGAGGCCGTCGTATGGACGACGCACCCAAGGGCCCACGAAAAGGCCGTCGCTATAGCCAGAAAAACACCGAATCCGGACATACGACCTGTCCCTCCTGAAGTTCTCGCCCTGCGTAGCACGCCTGTTGCCGCATGTCACCACCTTGTTAGAGCGGTATCCGGGAAAGGCCGGGTCCGGTTCAGGAGAAAGCCGTATGGAAGGATCTGAGCTCCCTCTGAAAGCTGGAGAAAGGGCCGTCCGTGGGGCTGGCGATGAAAAGAGCGCGGTGCCGTCAGCTTGTCATTGACGGGTGGGGGGACTCGTGGTGAAAAAGGAAGCTGGAATAACGAATAACAGCAACGACAACGGTGGGAAGGATTTATGAGTATGCCGCAACAGTCTGTGGGGGCCTCCCTGATCCGGCGGCTTTCCGCGCGGGGAGCCATCATGGGACAGGTGCTTTCCTTTTGTTTGCTGATGCTCCCCATCGTGGGATACAGCATGTGGGCGGAGTGGAATTACGAAAAGACCACGCAGCGCTCCCAACTGTTGCATACGGTCAAGGCATTGGCGGCCCGCCAGACGGCGCTCACCCGAGGCTCGGAATCCCGGCTGAAGGCCTTGAGCTTCACCCCGATAATACAACGCGGGGACCCGGAGGAAGTATTCCCTTTTCTTGTCCTGTTTAACCAGTTGGAAGAAGATTATGTCGGCGTGGCCTTGTTCCGCCCGGACGGGTCGAGCGTGGCCGGGGTGTTGAACGGCAAGACGCATGTGGTGCCCGCCGAAACGATCCGGAAACAGCAGTATTTTATCCAGGCGCTCGCCCGACGGGGTTTTTCCGTGGGCAACTCCCTGACGATGAACGACGGGGGCAGTATTCTGCCCATGACTATGCCCGTGTTGGATCAGAGTGGGGAACCGCGTTTCATCCTTTTGCTGCCGCTTGGTATCGATCAGCAACACAAGGCACTGGATACCTTTCTGGAGGAGAACGGAGGCAATGTTGTGCTTTTTGACGGGGATCGGAGGCTGCTTTTTGAACACCCCGAAGCGGTGGGGAAAGCCTTTTCCAAGGAATACGTCGAACGGGAGCTGTATCCACAGGCATTCCGGCACACGGAAGGCAAGCCGGGCGAGAGCGTTTTTTCCTTCCAGGGGCCGGAGGGAGAGGCGCTCGTCGGGGCAATGACATTTTTGTATCAGGGCAACGAGGAGCGCCCGTATATTTCCATCCTCGCGTTCGACAACCAGCTCACATGGGCCGCCTTCTTGGGAAAAGGTCATATCCTTCAATTGATCGGTTTGAGCATTATTACGTTTTTATTGCTTTACACTTCAAACCGGCTGGGAAGCCTGTGTTTCGCGGACGGCCTCGGGCACATGGCGGGTGTGGCGCTCAAGGTCGGAGAAGGGGATGCCGCCGTGCGCAGCGGTTCGGTCGTGGGCTGCCGCGAGATCGTCATATTGGGCCGGGCGCTCGATGGAATGCTCGATGCCCTTCAGAAAAGCGCCCATAAGCTGCGTGCGCTCTCCATGCACGATCCGCTGACGGGGCTTTGGAACCGCCGTCAGTTTACGGAAATGGCCTTGCGGGAAATACGCGTCTCGGGACGTTATGGGCACCGGCTGGCTTTGGGCATGGCTGATATCGATCACTTCAAGACCATCAACGATACCTATGGGCACGCGGCCGGTGATGCCGTACTCCGTGGCCTCTCACAAATTATCCGGAAAAATGTCCGCAAGTCGGACATGGTGGCCCGTTTCGGAGGGGAAGAATTCATTTTTCTTTTCCCACACACGACGCTGGAAGAAGCCTCCGGCGTGCTGGAGGCACTGCGCCGGACGTGTGAGGAAACCGCTGTCCCGTATCTGGATGGGACTATCCGGTTTACGGCAAGCTTCGGGGCGGCTTCATTCGATCCGGGCGGCGACGAATTGCCTGAAGCCATGCTGGATACGCTTATCCGCCACGCAGATGAGGCGCTGTATGTTTCCAAGGAAAAGGGCAGAAACCGGGTTTCCACCTATCGGGATGCTGACAAAGCCTGATCGGCCGGGAGCGGGAATGGATTGAAGAGCCCCGGCCTTGGCGGGGCTCTTTGAACTGTCGGATGAAGCGATACATCTCACAGCAGAAAGGCAAGAGTAACGCAAAGAAACGGGCTTCACTCCCTAAAGGAATAGCGGTCCTTGCCGTGCTGTTTGGAGGCATACATGGCGGCGTCGGCGCTCTTAAAGAGGTCGATGACGGTGCGCCCGTCGTCGGGGTAGACGGAAATGCCCACGCTGCACGAGAGAGGGAAGTTTTGGCCGGGGCCGATATAGGACTTGTGCAGAGCGCTGACCACTTCGCCGGCTTTTCTGGCGAGGACGTCCGGCTTGTCCACGTTTTCGAGGAACACAAGGAACTCGTCCCCACCGATGCGCGCCAGCGCGTCCGTGGGACGGAAGACGGAGCGGATGCCGTCCGCCACCTCGCGCAGCACCGCGTCGCCGAAGACATGCCCGAAGTTGTCGTTGATCGCCTTGAAATTGTCGAGATCAATCATGAACAGCGAGTGCCGCCCCTTGTGCCCCGGGCCTTCAAGGGTGGAGGCGATGAGCTCGAACATGGCGTTGCGGTTGAGCAGCCCGGTCAAACCGTCACGGCGGGATTTGTCGATGACGGGCGCTTTCCGGCGGCTGTGTGTGGAATTCGTCGATGTCCACCACGTAGGAGATTGCGGTGATTGTGTGCGTGGCTTCATCTTCGAGCGGGACCAGCGTGCCCGCGACCCAGTGATAGTTGCCCGAAGGTTCTTTAATGCGGTATTCAAGGTATGTGACGGGCGCGTCCTCATCCATATTCTGGAGAGGCAGATTTTTGCGGCAGAACGCCGCGCTGAATGTCCCCCTGTCGTCGGGATGGACACATTCCTGCATGAATTCCACACAGCACTGGCTGTAGTTCTCACCCCGGGGGAACCGGGAAGAGGCTCCCCAGCGCATGTATTCGGACAACACGAGATCGTTCGTGAGATCCACCTGAATGAGCATTTCGCACACGGACTGGAGTGCCCGGCGGTATTGCCGCTCCACGGCGATGCGGCGGTTCTCGATGACCTTTTGTTCCGTATCGTCGATAATGATGCAAACATACTCCGGGATGCCGTCGGCGTTGACCGTCAGCCGGGAACTTTCCATCACCCAGCAGGATGAGCCGTCCGCGCGCTGGATACGGTAACTGAGCCGGTATTCGGGCTGGATCTTGCGCTGCTCATCGAGGTGGGCCACGGTGAAGGCGAGATCATCGGGGTGGACGATGTTCTTCCAGTTGTTTCCGTAGCGGCCCGTGATTTCTTCGCGGGAACAGCGTAAAAGCCGCAACATGCCGTCACTGATGAAGCGCAGCTCGAAATCCTCGGCACAGCAGAGCAGGCCTCCGGGGAGGTTGTGGGCGATTATATCGATGTGGGGAGCCACGCGCATGAGTTCTTTGCGCCCTTCCTGAATTTGGGAGAGGAAGAGATTGACGCGTTCTCCGAGCAGTCCGAGCAGTCCCGGAGCCTTTTCCGGGCAACGCACGGCGGAATCTCCCCTGCGGAACCGCTCGATGGCTGTGGCAATATGGTGGGTGGGCCGGAGCATCCGGTTGAGGTAAAGGCAGAATCCCCCCGCGAGCCCGGCGCCGGCGAGGATGAGGGAGATAAGCGCCGCAAAGATTTGTCCTAAGGGATAGAGCACCAGCGCGGCAATGGCGGGGATCATGGTAATCAAGGTGCAGCAGCTAAAGAAAACCAGCTTTGACCGCATTTTGGCTTTTTCAGCCGAGGGATCGGACAACAGAAGGAGCCAGGATTCGTCTTTGCTGTCGATCCCGTTGGAAGAAATGGGGCTATTGGACATGGTTTATATCCTGAAGAGAGTCTGGGGAAAGGGAAAGTGGCTCAGCCCGGAAGGTGGACCGTGCCCCGATCAGTTTTGGCGGAGTCCAGAGCTCTCTCTCTCTCTCTCTCTCTCTCTCTCTCTCTCTCTCTCTCTCTCTAGCATCTTCAGATAATAGAACTTTTTCGTTCAAATCCGGTAGGGAAAGCTGCATGTCGGGAGGATGCCCCTGTTGTGAGGACAGATCCGGAGACGCAGCTGAAGAACCCGGAAACCGGGGAATGCAGGGTGGTGCGCTCCCTTCTGAAGGGGGGAGCAGTCGATCGGTGGATTGGATACAGGAAGCGGCTGGCTCTCGCTCAGGCCCGCACCCGGATATGATGCTGTTTTCGGCGGTTCCTTCATCCGGGCACAGCGTCGGACGGGCAGCGAGCAAGGTGGGAGTTGTTGAGGGGCCGGATTGCGCAACGGCGGCATCGCGTCGCCTTTCCCGGTGATCTTGAAGAGCGGCGAGGCAATCGATCCGATACGGCTCCACAAGACCGCTTACCGCTCCATCATGCATGGAAATACCGCGGTTTCCCAGCAGTTCCGTATCTGCCATTTGAACCCCGGGCTCTCGATCGGAAAGCAGGGAAGATACCGCGTCATCCACTATAACAGGGAGAACTTGCCCAGCCTGAAAACCGTGCGGCATCACGTTTATTTTCTCGCCCACTTGAAAAGACCCGCTCTCCTCATCGCTTCCCCCGGAGGGGCAGGAGCGCAGGCCATTCAGCTTTGGCTGGGTACAGAGTTCTCTCTCTCTCTCTCTCTCTCTCTATATATCTCTCTCTCTCTCTCTCTCTCTCTCTCTCTCTCTCTCTCTCTCTCGGCCTGTCTCGTTCGGGCGTTGGGATATCGTGATCTTCATGTTCGGAAAGCCACGGGACAAGCTGGCCGCCGGGCAGGGGCCGGGCATAGTAGAAGCCCTGTATGCTTGTTGCTCCAAGTTCTGAAATGATTTTAGACTGTTCCGCGTTTTCAACACCTTCGGCGACGATCGCCATATTGAAGTGGCGGGCGATGTCGATGACGGCCTTGCATACCTGCCGGTTGCTTTCGGATGTTTCGAGATTCCTGATGAACGAACGGTCGAGCTTGAGGGTACTGATGGGAAGGTGGGTCAGATAACTCAGGCTGGAGTAGCCCGTGCCGAAGTCATCGAGCGCAAACCGGATGCCCTTGTCCCGCAGCTGCTGCATGACGCCCTTGACCTGCTCGAAGGAATTGATGAGCACGCTCTCGGTGATTTCAAATTCAAGCTGCTGCGGGTTGATGCCGTGATACTGGATGATCTCCACGACCCTGCTGACGAAATTGGTCTGAAGAAGCTGGATGGCGGAAATGTTCACGGCGATCTGGAAAGGAAGCCCCGCTACGCTCGCCATGCTCAACAGCTGGCGGCAGACGGTATCGAGCACAAGATACCCGACATCCACGATGAGGCCGGTCTCTTCGGCTACAGGGATGAACTCCGCGGGTGAAATAAAGCTGCCCGCAGCGTCCCGCAGACGCAACAGGGCCTCGGCCTTGCGAAACAAGCCCGTGCTGATCTCGAAGACCGGTTGGAAATGCACCTCAAAGTCACCGTTGGCCAGGGCGGATCGGATGAGGATCTGGAGCAGTTTCTTGCGGGAGAGGATCTGATCGAGTTCCTTGTTGAACTGGTAGATGCCCCGGCCTTCCTTGCGGGCTTCGGCAAGGGCGAGCTCGGCATGGGTGATGAGGGTGCTCGGATTGGTGCCGTGTTGGGGTGAAATGCTGATCCCGGCGTCGATGTTGCAGGTGTATTCGAGATCCTCAATGGTGAGCACGCGCAGGAAGGAGTTCCTGACGGACTGGGCGAGGCGTTCGGCCTGCGGGCCGTCAGCGCCGGAAAGCAGGACAAGGAAGTCGTCCCCTCCGGAACGGTAGAGGCTGCCTTCAGGCACGAAACGGGCGATGGACAGGCTCACGTCCTTGAGCAGCAGGTCGCCCTTGGCGTGGCCGAAGGTTTCGTTGAACAGCTTGAAATCGCTGATGTCGAACAGGACGACGGCACAACGCTTGCCCTCGCGCAGCATGTGCTGGAGGTTCCTGAGAGCGGCCTGCCGATTGGGGATGTCGAGCAGGGAATCGTGATAGGCCATGTGCTCGAGCTTGCGGGCATGGAGCATACGCTCGGTGATGTCGGTGCCGCTGACGAGGTAGACCATCTCATCGTTGAGCCAACGGATTTTTTTATGGCGGAGCTGGAGATAAATCTGTTGCCCGTCCTTTTCGATAAGGCAATCCTGCCCATTGAGGATCGCACAGTCGACGCAGGGCTTGTCGAAACGGAAAAAGGAACGGTAGCAGACTGAACCGGGCACACATTCGGGCCGGATGCTGCGGATTTGGCGGTTGGCGAACAGAACCTCATGGCGGAACGGGTGGACGACGAAGAGGTAGGCGTCCACATTATCCATGATGGTCTGGAGGGCTTCGCGCATTTGCTCTTTTTCGCGGCGTCGTTCCTCTTCGAGGAGTTCCGAGTCAAGCCGGAAACGATCGGCGGCCTGTTTGTCGTAGAAGTTGACCCCCGAACGCTGGCTGCACGCCTGAGCGGCGCGGTCTACGAGGCCGGAAAAAGTGAGGGCATCATAGGGCGCGACGGCGATGCCGATGGAAAATTCCACGGAATCGGATTCGCCGTCGAACGCGCAGACGACTCCGAGCGTCCGCTGGAGGTTGCGGGTAAGGTCGGTCACCTCACGGAAGGACTCGTACTGATCCGCAAACAGGATGAACGAACCGGCGCGGCAGTGGATGGGCACATCGTTCTCGCGGGCGAGGTTGCGGAGGATGGCCCCCGCGTGCTGGAGAAAAAGGTTCTTCCAGCGATTGCCGTGACGCTGCTCGATCTCGTCGAGGTTGCGGAAATCCACGAGGATGAGAGCCTGCAGGTTGAGGCCTGTGAGAAGGTTTTTTTCAATAATGGCTTGCCCGGCTTCGAGCGTGTACAACCCCGTCAAGGATGAAATCTGCGCGGGCTGGAGCGACGGGAGATCCCGCACGGCCTTGGGGGTGATGTCCTTAAGTGCGCCGATGATCCTGTCTTCACCGGCCCGGCCGCGCAAGACGACCACCCGGGCCTCGACTTGCCGCCATGTGCCGTCATTATGGCGCATCCGGACGGAGAGGCAGTCGCATCCGGTCAGGCCGCTCACGGCTTCCATGCGTTCGTGGACGATGGCAAGATCACTGGGGTGAAGCAGGCAGACAAGGTCCTCCACGCTCCTGAAATGGTGGCGCGGATGGCCGAGGAGCCGTTCCACACCGTCGGAAATGGCGAAGCCGTCCCCGGAAACGAAACGCTCCCAGATAATGTCGGATATGAGGGGATCGCGGGATGATGCAAGAGCGGAGGAGACGGGAGGAAGGTTGGAGATGTCCTTAAAGCCGCCGATAAGGTAAAGGGGCTTCCTGTTGCTGTCGCGCAGGCTGCGGGCGCAGACATCCACGGGAATCCAGCTCCCGTCGCAGCCAAGGGCGCGGATACGGCGCGAAAAAGAGTCTTGCTCTCCGGAATGGAGCGAATCAATGTCGGAACGGAGCAGCGGCTGATCGTCGGGATGAACCGTTTCGTAAGCTTCTTCGACGGTGAGGCACTTGTTGGCGCAGGCAAAGCGGGAATCACCGGAAAAAATACAGTCTGCATTCGGCGCGGATGCCTGTTCCCAGACGATTTCGGATGATCTATCCCCAATGATCTTATAGAGGTTAAGTGAAGATGCGGTCCTTTGCAGGGTTGTATCCCGCTGTTGAGAGGAGGTTGCAACCTCAGAAACCTCGTCCGAAGGAGAGGCGCAAGTCAACGGATTCTGAACTTGCCTTGTCATTGAACGTCCTTACAGATGTGTCTCTTCATGACAGACAGGAATTAACATGCTCCGCGCTAAAGAGCAAATACAGAATAGGTTGTATATATATTCATGTATTGCCGACACACCTGGAGGCACAACATGCCGCGCTTGCCCGGAAGGGGTACAGACGCTGTCGGGGAGACTGTTGAGGCGGAGAAGAGAGGGTCCAGTTCGGCCACACTCCTTGTGGTACGTTGATCATTTGGTAGGGGTTCGGTAGAGTTCTGTTGTCACATCATTTCTCAACCGCCCACGCCCTTTATTAACCATTTTTGGATTATTGTCAATCAAAAATGGAATTTTCCGGCCGGATCCGGAAACGACGATCCGATGGTGCGCCCTGCCGGAGAAAAGCAGAGGGGCTGCGGGCTTTGGATGCACGCTGCCTATGGAATCATTGCAGGAACGGCTGAAGGCCGTACGGGGCGCCATGACACAGAGCGAATTTGCCACACGTCTGCGGACGCCGCTCACCACGCTTGGGAGGTACGAACGTGGTGCCAATATGCCAGATTTGGAGTTTATCATCAACGTATGCACCGTTTTTGATGTATCCCCTGGCTGGCTGCTGTTCGGTCGCGGCGCGATGCGCGAGCAATCAAAGGAGCATCTCGCTTCAGGATGCGGTTGTCGCCAGTGCCCGTTGTTGTTGAAGGAGCTGGAAGAGGAACGCGCCGAGCGGCGGGAGCTTTCCACCGAAAACCGTCAGCTCTATGCGGAAAATTGCAGGCTGTTGCAGGAGAACGGGCGTTTGCGCGAGGAACTGGCCCGTCTCCGCCCCTGAGTGCTTCGTAGGGTGGAGACATGAGCGGCCACAACCGATGACGGGGGTGGAGCGTTTGTTTTTCAACCGTGTGCTGTAGACTGCGGAGTTTCTGATGGGGACTCCGCTCTCGGTGCTGTCGGGCAACGGGAATTGTCCTTGCGGTTAGCCGATTAAGGCGTTCGCTGGGCATGGAAAAGGGGGAAGGCAAAGCAGATGCCGATCGCTTTGCCGTCTTTCCTGATGGGCATGAATAGCCCGTAGCTCCTCACTTCGGTGGTTCCGGCGGCAAAGGGATCGCTGATTCCCGGCTTTCCCAAAGCGTTGGGACGGGGATGTCGGTGCGGTTACCTTGCCCTTTTTCGGCTGGAGGACGCTCGAAAGGGGGGCGTCGAGGCCGGCGGCGATGATCGCGGAAAAGGGTATCCGTATGCGTTGAAAAACAGAGAGGAGATGGTGCCTACCCCGATACAATCGGAGGTTGTATGCGATACGGAAAAGGCGCGGTTGAGGTTCGGGGAAGCTATGCGGCGTTGAGTTTTAATGTCTTTGACGGAAAGCTTCAGACGGAATCGTTTCACCCGGAAGCCGGGAGGCCGAAGATCCGCAAAAGGACGAGCGGAAAGGCGGATGCGGCGGTCCAGTCCCCGTGTCCATACGGCCCTTTCGACGGAACTAGAGCGGGAACAGCATCCTGACCAGAAGCCCCCCTTCCGTGCGGTTCATGAGGAACACCCTGCCCCCGCTCGCTTCCACGAGGTTGCGCACAATGGACAACCCAAGCCCATGCCCGCCTGTTTTCCGGTTACGCGATGTCTCCAGTCGCACATACGGCTCCAATACGAATTCGAGCTTTTCTTCGGGGATGCCCGGCCCGTTGTCCCGGAAGTCGATGTACAGCCACTCCCGGCCTTCGGGGTCTCTCTCGTGATGGACCTCAATGTCGGCGCAATCCCCATAGCGCAGCGCGTTGTCCACGACATTTTCAAAGGCGCTCCGCAAACGGTTCCAGCTTTGAAGCACGGCGGCCGTGTTCCCGTTCAGCGTTACCCGCTCCCCAATGCCCTGCCTGTCCTCCACCAGAGCTTCCAACAGCGGCATCACCGCAATCGGCCGCCGGACGTCTTCAATGCTCCGCGCGCTCCGCAAAAACGTAATCGTACGGTTCAGCGTATCGGTCAAATCGTCCACGTCGGCGCACAGCTTTTCCCGCAGATCGTCCTGTGCCACCTGTTCGAGCCGCAACCGCAGCCGGGTCAACGGGGTGCGCAGGTCGTGCGAAAACGACGTCAGGAAGCGTTCCCGTTCCTCGAATGATCGCTGAATACTCGAAAACATCCTGTTGAACGCGGACGCGGCCTCGCGTACTTCCACGGGCCCGGAATCCGTCCGCAGCGGCGTGATCCGCTGCGTCCTGCCGAAGCGGTCGGTTGCCGCCACCAGCTTGCGCAAAGGCCGCAGCAGCCAGTTCAGCGCCAAGGCCACCCCGCCCATGACCAAGAGGAATTCTATCGCCAGCGCCACCGTATTCAGCCACAGCCGGTTTTGCGGCATGATTTCTATCTGGTGCTTGGCGTAAATCCAGATCCCATCGGGCCTGCGCAGGGCGATTTCGGCCTGCATATAGTGGTGCGTCAAAAACGTTTCGAGATCGCTGTACTTTTCTTCACTGTTCATGACCGTGATCGGTGCATGTGACACTACGATCCGGGTCAGAAGGTCCGTATACCGGATGTTTTCCTGCTTGAATGCCCGCTCGAGGCGTCTACGCAGGCTCCGCGAGTAGTTCGAGCCGTCCTGCGGCATATCCGGCGGCAAGTGCGAAACCCGGATTGAGAATACGTCGTCATTCGGATTGAACAGCCCGTTGCGCTCGGCAATCGTGGGCAGTTTGTCCAGCAGGCGGATATGGGTGAGGAAGAGGCGGCTTTCGTTCGAGGCCACCATGCGGAACAGGGCTTGGTTGCGCCAATAGTTGGCCATGGGCTGGATGAGCAGCCAGAACAGGGCGAGGCTGATCACGTTGATCAGGAAAAAGCGTCCGAAGGAGGTTTTCGGAAGCAGACGGTCAAGGTTCACGCGTCGTGCTCCACGTCGACGGAAAGCATGTACCCGCCGCCGCGTACGGTCTTGATGATTTTGGACGTGCCCGTGTCCTTGAGCACCCCGCGCAGGCGGCTCACCTGTATGTCGACGCTGCGATCGAATACGTCGGCGTCGCGCCCCTGCGTTTGCCGCAACAGATACTCGCGGCTCAATACGGCGAACGGCTCGTCAAGGAACACGAGCAGCAACCGGTACATCGCGTCGCTGAGGGCAATCCGCTCGTCACCTTGCGAGAGCTCGCGGGAGCGGACGTTGAGGGTCCATCCGGCGAAACGGCGTATATCGGACTGCGCCGCTGCCTGCCCCTTGTCGGAAGCGCGGCGGAGGACCGTGCGGATGCGGGCGAGCAGTTCGCGGGGATCGAACGGTTTGACCACATAGTCGTCCGCGCCGAGTTCAAGCCCAACGACCCGATCCGTGGAGCTGTCCAGCGCGGTCAGGAAAATGACCGGGATCGACGACGCTCCCCGAAGACGGCGGCACAGGCTGAGGCCGTCTTCGCCGGGGAGCATGATGTCGAGAATGATGAGATCGAAGTGGGCATGATCGAGCTTTTCGAAAAGCCCCGCGCCGTCCGCCGCGGTTTCGACGGCCATGTCGTAACGGGCGAGGTAGGCGGAGAGCAGTTCTCGGATGTCCGCGTCGTCGTCGACGACGAGAAGGCGTGTTTGGTCTGGCACGGTTCACCTCCCATCCCGCCGGGCCCTCCGATCCGCCAACGGTGGCCGTGTCGCCGGATGGCTCCGTCCGGGGCAATCCGATCATGCTCCATTTGCAGGCAAAAAGAAAGATTCCTCTTGGACGGAACCGGAGAGGCCTTGTCTTCGGCCCGTCCGGAGGTGAGGGGTTCCTCAGCGCCCCCCCCTTGAGGATGGCCCGTTACGACCGAGGGGACGCGGGGAACTTTCCCGGAGGACGGCATTTTCCCCCGGAAAGGCTACTGGCAGATGCCGCAGTTTCTGGGATCATGGCCGGGCTTGTCGGGATGCCTCGACACATCGGCACCCATGCCCTCCCAATCAAGGATGCCGGGGCGCTTGCCGGTCTTCGGATCGGGCGCGATCTTGTCGGTATCGCTGCTGGTGTTGATGGTGGAACCGGGCCACGTGTAGGACTGGCTGTCCAGAGAAGGCATTTCAGCGAAAGAGGCGGTGGAAATCCCCATTCCGAGGACGAGAGCCCCGGCGACGATCAAAGATGTATGCTTCAACATGGTAGTTGCTCCTTTAGGGCTCGTTGCCCTGTGGAAGCGAAACTACCCGTGGAATGTTTCATGAGGATGTGCCGAATGCAGCGGAATGTAACAAAGTGTATCGGGATTGCCGGAAAAGCCGCGCCGTGCGGGGGAGCGGGGCCATCCCGCGTCTAGGGCTTGCGCGGTACCTCCGATGCCGCGTGTAACCAGGAAAAAAAGCCAGCGGGCGATGGTTTGCAAAGTATCGTCCGCTGGCCTTTTGGGTCTTTCGCTTCCGTCATCCCATTTTGCCGATGAGGTTTTCCAGATAGCGGGATTTGAGCTGCGCCACGGCGAGCGCCCTCGGCGCGCCGGGAAGCTTCATGATCGCCCCGATGACCGCCGCCATGATCCGATGATTGCCCATCGCGTCGTTGTCTTCGAGAAGTTCCTTGATCATGCCCCGTTCGGCGGCCATGGCGACCACGCGGTTCACGGTATTGAGGGGGGTGATGGCGCGTTCGGGCCGGGCTTCGAGCGTAAGCTGGCCGAAGGCACAGGAACGTACGCACACGCCGCATCCGATGCAGCGCTCCGGATCGACGAAAGCGAAGCGCTTGCCGGCCGGACCGTCTTCCATGTGGATCGCATTGACCGGGCAGACCTTTTCACACTTGCCGCACCCCCGGCAATCGTTCCCGGCGCGGGCGATGAAGTTGGAATGGATGGTCCGGGCGATGGCGAACCGCTTGATCGCCAGCAGTGCCTCGCAACAGCACCCGCAGCAGTTGCAGATGAAGTTCACGCCTTCACGGGCGTTTTCGCCAAACTGGACGAGGTTGTGCCCCTGCGCCACGGCGAGCAGATCAAGGCACTCGGCGGCGTCCACCTGCCGGGCGTGGCCGTATTTGATGAGCGAGCGGGCCGAGGTGTTGAAGGTCATGCAGATGTCCATTGGGGCATCACACGCCCGCCCGAGATGCTGCATTTTATGGCGGCAGTAGCACATGCTGACGCCGATGTGCGAGGCTGTCCTGATGATGTGTGAAGCGCGCTCGTAATCGAGGACCTCGAGCTTGCCGTCCTGCGGGAGCGCGGCTTCCTGTACGAAGATGCGTCCAAGCGGCGTCCCGTTCTCGACGAACAGCGCCTTGACGAAATCCTCTTCGACGTTGAGATACTGGTAATACAGTTCCGCCAGCGCTTTCTGGTTGACGTCGCCGCGCACGCGCATCATGGAAAATTCAAAGAACCCGGCCATCGGCGGGGGCAAGCAGAACATCTGCCGGCCGTTTTGCTCCATGTCGAGCAGCATGGCCCGTCCCGCGAGGTCTTCCAGCATATTCTGGGCCGTGGCCTTGTCGAGCTTCCAGATTGCGGCGGCGCGGTCTACGGTGAAGGGTTTGATGGGCAGCTGCGCCACCAGCCCGGCTTCTTTTTCGGAAAAGAGGATTTTCAGAATGGCAAAGAGGCTGTCGGAAAGCGGCGCGCCCTGCGGGAACTGGTTCAGCCGATCCGCAAGGCGGTCATAAAGGGAATTGGAATAATGATGAGCCATATCGCACCTCGTATCATGTCATGCGTAGAAACGCCCATTCCGTGTTCCCGCAAAATCGATTTTGGGTCAAGGGTGCTATTGGGTGGGTTTTCCGTGTTCCAGCACCAATTTTGGGCTGTTACGCAATGTTGCGTTTTTGGGCGCAATATCCGCATTTGCCCATTGCGCCGACTGCTTTCACAGAAGCGGCTTGCCCGCCTTCGCCCCCGGCATGTCCCGCCTCATGCCGCAAGGTTCCCGCACGTCCCCTTTCCTTTCGGCGCTATCATAGTGTTCTTGTTGATAAAGAAGATTTTTTCCCGCCCTGTTTTCCCCCGGCCCGTTTTGGAGTATGCTGCTGACCGGCGCTCTCTGTGCCGTGCAATCGAACAAGGAGTTTACCGTGTTTGTAAAATGGCTTCCCGCTCTGGCCGTCCTCGGCGTTCTGTACGCGTACCCGGCTCATGCCGCAGAACCGCTGGAAGATGCTTCGGAAGCGCTGGAGAACCTTGACGACCTGGTCAAGTCCGTGGACAGTGTCGGGCATTCGTTTGGGCGCATCGTGCAGCCGCGGCAATACGGCTTCCGCTGGAATGGCGGGGAAATCGGTCGGGATTCCAATCCGTCGCGTATGCCAAGGAACTCTCGTTCTCAGGATGATCGCCGCGACGATGACCGCGATGACGATTAACACGCTCCCCGATCTTGCCCGCAGCTAAGGCCCTTGTCCCGGCGTTTTGCGGGGTGGTCTTCTGTTGCGGGGTTTCCCGGTTCGGGATATCGGGATTGCGGGACCCGCGGTTCCCGTTTTCTGGTCACATTTTGATAGTATAAGGATTTGTTTTCATGACTATTGCTCCACTTATGGGCGTGTGTTCCAGCGCGCTCCAGTATGATATCACCGATGACGGCCGCGTGACCGGCATCCGTTTCGCGGGCGGCTGCCCCGGCAACCTTGAAGCCGTCGCCCGCCTTGCTGAA
>OCAN01001181.1_pt1 | contig 14438 bp, 9 predicted proteins | sample 1538321 | NCBI WGS metagenome assembly OCAN01 (sample SAMEA2580294, study PRJEB22360) | human gut metagenome | biome: human gut; feature: human-associated habitat; material: faeces | place: Denmark | collected 2008/2010 | reverse complement strand
TCACCTGACCCTCCTTGCGGTAGGTCAGGTGTTGCAACGATCACTAGAACCCGCCAAACTGGCTTGGTTATGGGGTCGCTCTACACTGGCTTCTGCTATGCATTACTTCACCCCTAAACGTTGCGCTACGTCGAATAAAATCATGTATCACGATAAGGCGCAGGTTCAGCGTGCCGCTGATCAAAGCCTAATCGAGCGCGGAGTTGAGCTATGGGTGTACCGTTGCGAATTTTGCGGATGCTGGCATCTCACGCATCGCGATCCGCAATCCAGTTACCGGCATGTACCGCTGAACCAGCAACTCAAGCCACACAGTCGTAAAAAGGGCTACAAGCCACGTAGACGTTAGCGTCAGAAGCTCCACAGGCCTCGCCAACGCCGTGTCTGAGACAGGTTACGGTCCAAACACGTCAGGTCGTAGGCTGCTAAGCGTTCAGGGCGCTCGGACACACTTCGTCCAACACTTACATCACCTTGGTGTTTTCAAGGTTGCGGATAACCCAATCGTTGAAGCGAATTACCGGCTTGCGCAACATAAGTCCCAACAGCAATGAGGGGACAAGGAACAGTGCCAGTTTGCCCATGGAAACCCAGTATTCCATGCCGAATGAGCCTGCCATGGCCGAATGCATCGCATCCACCGCATAGGGGAACAGTAGCCATTTAGAAACGACCTGGAAGAACGTCGGCAGTGTTTCAATGGGGAATGTGCCGCCGGAACCGGCTACCTGCATAACCAGCAGTACTACGGCAATGGCTTTGCCGATATCACCGAACGACAGGGTCAGCGTATATACAATATTCGAGAACACCAGTGCAGACAACCACCCGACCATCAAGAACTGAATCGGATGCTCACACTGCACGCCGAGATAGAACATATCGCCCAGGCACACCAGCGTACCTTGCAGCAAAGCAAGGAAACCGAAAATCATGTATCGGCCGAAATATTCGTGGTGCAAGCGTAAACCGAACTGCCGCGCATTGCCGGGAGCCTCGGCACGCGGCTTCTTCAGCACATCCAACGCGGCGGCCGGTCCGGCAATCCGCCCGGCAATCATGGCCTCGCGAAGACCCACTTCCGAACCGAGCGGCAGATCATTGCCCAACCCTAAGATACGAGCCTTCTCATGGTCGGAAATCGATACTTTCAACATGGCGACCAGAATGATCGCACCGACCCAAATAGACAAAATCGTGTAGAACGGAGCCATCGCGGAACCATAGTTGGCAACGGGATAGAGCGCGATGCGGTCGACCGCTACGGGTGCCGCCAGCATGGAAGCAATGGCATCGGGCTTCGCAGAGGAAATCACAGACAGGTCGATGGTGCCGCCATTGGTGATAGAGGCGAGTTGGGAAGACAAGTTGTCGAGTTTCTTCGCCGAACGGGTCAAAGCGCTAGCTGCGTCAGTCAAGGCCGACTGGATGTCCGTCAGGCTGTCTGAAACGCCGCCAGAAAGACCTGACACGCTGCTTACGGTCGATGCAAGCCCGTCGATTACGGAACTTGCCTGCGTGGTCACTTCGTCCATGGACGAGGTCAGATTGTTCAGTTGCGGTTTCAGCGTGCTCTTGTACGTGTCTGAAGCCTGAGTAATCGATTGTTTGGCGGCAGCGATTTGTGATTTCAGATCTCGACGCGCTGTATCGGCATCGGCAGTACCGTTTGCTATGTGCGTGGCCGCATCGCCCAACGCGGTGGCGGCTTGCTGCATGCTCTGCTGCGCCTTTGTGGCTTGGTCTGCAGCCGCGTTCAGTTGAGCGGCAACGGTATCTCCGCCCACGGGCAGTGAAGCCGCTTGTTTGGCGAGATCTCGTAAAGCGGCGGCATACTTTCCAAAGCTGTCGGCCTGAGCCTCCACTTTGGATTGCATATCGGTTAGCTTGTTTGATATCTGTGAGGATTGTGAGCCCACATCGGCAAAAGCGGCATCGATTTGCTTGGCAATGGTGTCGTAGGATGAACCGGCCTGCTGCAATGCCGTACCGACGCCATCGGTGGCTCCGGACAATGCCTTGTCGAGGCTGGAGACGCCGTTGCGGGTCTGTTTCAACGCCTTTTTGGTTGTGGCCGCAGCTGAGCCTGTTGACCCCAGCAGCTTATCGGTGGAATCAATGATGCTGTTGGCGGCCCCGAGCAGATTGGCATAGGAATCCATCTGCGACGCAGTGCCGGTCAAACGAGACGACATGGTGGCAATATGACTGGTGGCGTTGTTGACGTACTGCTCCATTTGCGGGCTTTGCGCGTAATCGGCCACGTTGGAAACCAAATCCAGCGCCACGCTCGCCAAGGTCTTCACGAATGTCTGGTCGATGGTCGTGGCCACGGTGGTAGCACCCTGGTCGGTGATATGCGGAGCGATCGGATTGATTTTCTCATTGAGATAGTATTCGAGCTTGGCGTGCTTGATCTTCGGTGAAAACAGCGTCATCATATCGGAGCTGAAGCTCTTTGGAATAATCAGCGCGGCATAGTATTCGCCTGAGTTCACGCCATCGATGGCCTTAGCACGATCCACAAACTGCCAGTCAAGGTCATGATTGGCCCTGAGCGTATTGGTCACGGTTTCGCCGACGTTGATGGTGATCGGCATCAGATCGGACTTATAGCCCTTATCCACGTTCGCCACAGCGACCTTCAAGGCCTTGGTGTTGCCGTACGGGTCCCAGCTGGCGGCGATGTTGTACCAGGCGTACAGTGCCGGCACAATCGCCAATCCCATAGCCACGATTACGGCGATCACATTGCGGGTGGCTTGGCGCACGTCACGTACGAATATTTTCCAGATAAGCTTCATCGTGCGCCTCCCTGCCCAGGCTGCCCGGACTGACCGGACTGTGCGGTGTGCGCAGTCGGCTCGGTGGCCTGATCACTGAACGGTGTGAGTCGTTCAGCGGTTTCGCCGATATTCGGATTGCTGTCCATCGCCGCTTCGTGACGTCCGTGGCCGTGGAAACGCCGCCACACATATCCGTTGAGCATCACATTGCGGAACTCGTCGGCACTCATGGCGCTGACGCCAAGCTGCATGGCGTAGGCTTCGCGTGCGTATTCAACCACAATGAGATAGGCGTCGATAAGAATAATCGACAGAATCCAAGAGGTCAGCATGGCGATTTTCTCTTGGGTGACGAACAGCAGCACCAGGAATACGAACGGGAGTACGGTCAGCAATGCCAGACCGGCAACGATCATCTTTGGATACCGTGCGAAGAACCGGTGCGCGCGATGGGCGATGATATCGCGCAGTTCCTTGCTGTCGGACACCGTGCGGAATACGGAGTTCAAGCTCACCTGTTCGTTCACCATGCTGTTGTGCTCGGTGATCATCAGGTCGGTATCTCCCAAACGACGGTCGAACAGCGCGTTCAGGTTCATCGCATACCGGCGTATGACAAGTCCCACGAAGAGTGCCGCCGGCAGATACCAGAACAGGTGCAGCATGTCGAGCCAGTAATGGTTCGCGTACAGGCCGGCAATCGGGCCGCGCATCGCGTTGATGCCGTAGGTAAAGGGCAGCCACGGGTGCAGTTCGCGGAAGAAGTTCGGCATCATTTCAATCGGATACAGGCCGGAGGCGCCGGGTATCTGCACAATGACCAGAATTACGGCGATGGCTTTGCCGATATGGCGGAACGCCACGGCCAGTGCGTAAATAATGTTGATGTATACGAACGAACAGAAGATCCCGGCCAAGATGAACAGCAGCGGATGCTCGCATTGGATGCCAAGCACCAGATCGCCGATGGTGGCGATGACGGCTTGCAGGAATCCGATGGTGACCAGCAGCAGCCAGCGGCCAAGATATGCTTGCGTAGCGGTGATACGGCGAATGCCCTCGCGGTCGACCTCAAGCTTGTAGATGGCGATTAGCACGAAACCGCCTACCCACAGTGCCAGATTCGTGTAGAACGGGGTGACTGCGGACCCGTAATTGTCGGTGGCATACACGACTTTCGTGGTCAGGGTGACGGGATTGCCCATGAAGTCGCCGAATCCCTTGTCATCCAGATGCAGCGTATCCCGGATTTTCTGGTAAGCGGCGGAACTATCGAGCGTGGCGATATCGGTGCGTACGGTGGCGACATCGCTGGCCACCTGGCGCAGCGAATCCTGCGTGCTGCTGATGGTGGTTTTTGTTTGGTTCAGGGTATCGACAAGCTGGTCGAACAGCCCGTCGGCCTGATCCAAGGTGCCGGACAACGAAGTCAACGTGCCATCCAGCGTGCCGTTCAGGGCGGCGAAACTGTTCAATGATGAGGTGAGCGACGGCATCACGGTGCCGGTCAGCGAGCCGCGCGCGGTATTCAGCGCCGCGATGCCGCCGGTGGTGGTGTTGGTCATGGCTCCGGAAAGGTTCGTGGTGGCGTCTTTGCCGGAGTTGATGAACTGTGTGGTGTCGGTATGGAAGGTGTTGAGCTGTGTCTGCTGTTTGCTGATCAATGAGTCGAGCGCATCGATTTGTTTCCAGATGTTCTGGCCGACCGGGTCGGTGGTGTCTTTGCCGATGCCGGCTTTGGTCAGCGCGTCTTTCAGATCGCTGATTGACGTTTGGGTGGCGTTCAGTGGGGCCGAAAGTGTGTTGGTGATGGTGTCGACGGAGTTCTGCGCGCTGTTGAAGGAACCGGTGATGCTGCCGGCGGCGTTGTTGACGTGGACGGCCAGTCCGGAGAGTTGTGCTGAACTGCTGTCGAGCGCGCCGACCAGTGTGGTGGAGAAGGCTTGTGACCCGGCCTGTGTTTCCGCCAACAGTGTGCCGGACTGGCGGGAGGCATTCTGCGCGGCCGCGACGGTCTGCTTGAGTGAGGCGGTGGTCTGTTTGGCGTCGGCGAGAATCGTGTCTGATTGGGCCAGCGTGTCCTGTAAGTCGGTGAGTGAATCCTGAACGGTGTTCAGCGTGGACATCACCGTATTGAGATCATCGATCGTATCGTGCTGGACTTTGCCGGTGACTTGGTCGAGATCGTCTCCCGCTTCGGAAACGGCCGAGGCAACGGTGGTGGCTACCGTGGTGACGAAGGCGGAGTTGATCTGCTCATCGATGGTGGTGGCGCCGGTGTCGGTGATTTTCGGCGCGATCGCGTTCTTCTTCTCGTTGACGTAATACTTGATTTTCGGCTGTTTGGAGGTTCCGGTCACCGATTCGACCAAGCTGGCGCTGAAATCCTTGGGCAGCACGATGGCTGCATAGTATCCGCCGGTCTCCACGCCGTGGACGGCCTGTTCCTCATTGTCTACGAAGCGCCAGCCGAGTTCGTCGTTCTGCTTGAGTTTCTTGACGACCTGCCGGCCCGCATCGAGATGGCCGACCAGATCGTTGGTGGTGCCTTGGTCTTCATTGGCTACGGCCACTTGCAGATTGCCGGTGGCTGAATAGGGATCCCAGTTGGCGAGAATGTTGAACCATGCGTACAGCGAGGGCAGCATTGCTACGCCGAGCGTCACCACAACGGCAACGGGATTGCGTAAGATACGTCTGCAATCGCGTAGAAAGACTTGCCAAACTGTCCGCATCCAGTCCCTCTTTTCCGGTTCGTAGTCATTGCGGCCACATGCAGTCTATTCCCACCACTGGTGCGAATACTGCTGGTTTGGCGGGTTTTCTTGCAAAACTGGCCGTTGGTTGTCCGCATAATGGGACTGATATGTGAACGTTTGTTGATGGTGCGACACCGGCGGGATGGTTGTGCAATTTTGCCGGTATCCGGTGATGAAATGTTGAGGTGTTGGAACTGAGTCGTCGCAGTGCTGAGACCGAGACGACTCAGTGACGAGCCTATCCGAGGCTATCTCGTTGGTTCTGGTCTCACTGATCCAGACGGAAGCCCTGAGCGGCGGCCTTGTCGAGCAGTGTCTGATGGCTGACATCCTGCCGACTGATCGTGGCGACCTGATCGCTGAAGGCGTCCACCGGACGGTCGGCTTGGCGCAGATCGTAGTACCGGTGAACTTCCTCGTCGAAGGCGGGCAGCTGGTCGAGTACGCCATCGGCGTCAGCCGGGTAGGTGTTCTCGAAGAACTGCATCGTGCGCGGCATGCGCGGCTTGACGGTCGGGTTCTGATCGGGCTTGCCGATGGCCAGACCCAGCACCGGATACGTGTATTCCGGCAGATTCAGCACGTCGATAAGGCCGGGGATGTTGTTGAGCAGAGAGCCGAGAATCACGCAGCCCAGTCCCAGCGAATAGGCGGCGGTCTCCATGGCGTGCAGGGCCAGCACGGCGTCGTTCTGAGCTTGGGTGAAGCGATAGCTGTACTTGAGATGGAATTCGTCGGAAGCGGGATCGATACCCTTGCGTTCGGCGATGCGTGCGTTGCGGTGCTCGTCGATGACGAACACGTACAGCAACGGCGCGGTGGCGATATACGGCTGATGGCCGAATTCGGCGAGCTTGGCTTTGATGGCCGGATCGGTGATGCGGATGGCGGACCAGTCGTTAAGGAACTGGCTGGACGCGGCATGTTGGGCGACGGTTTCGAGCGTGGCGCGGGTATCGTCGTCGATGGCCTCGTCCTTGAACTTACGGATGGAGCGGCGGCCCAGAAGAGCCTCGATTGTTGCGTTGGTAACCATGGCTTTATTGTCGCACGGCAGACGCCGGACGCCACGGTGGATTACCTCACAGTGAAATGCCGATATTGTGTGGCGGAACTGTGCTGGACTGATGGTTCCTGTCGATTGACTGATGGTTCCTTGACGAAATTCCAGCGATGAGTCATCAGTCAGCCAACAGAAACCATCATCCAACCGGGGGATTAGCGGCTGGGCTTGCGATGGCGGTGGTCGACGAACGCCTTGGAGCCCCGATCCGACAGCTGCGAAACCACTGCGCCGAGTGCGGCCGAAACGGCGGCGAATGCCAGACTCATTGCCAGACTTTGCGGCGCGTCTGCCGCCAGTCCCTTGCGCAGATTGCGTTTGCTTGTGCCCTTGTCCCATATCATCTGGAATGCTTTGCCGGCAACCAAGCCTGCCAGCGCTGGGACTGCCGACTTGATGAGCTTGTCGCCCAGAGAATCAGGGTCGTTGAGCCGGTCCTCGCGCAGCCTGTTGACCTTCTCGTCGATGCGGTGCAGGCTGTCGACCGCGCGGTCGGCGCTGGAGGGGAAGTCGGTGTTCGTTTCGTCGCTCATGACTCTCAGTCTAATAGCATCTCAATCATCTCAGCGCAAAAGATGGGCGTTAATGGTGGAGTCATGAACGAGCGCAGACTAGAGTGGAGGCATGAGCGAACAGAACGTGAACGGCACCGTTGCCGTCGAGAACTCTCGTGGCGGCAATGGATTTTTGGTGTTGCTGCGCCACGGCCAGACCGTGTGGAGCGAATCCGGGCAGCATACCGGGCGCACGGACATCCCGTTGACCGCGGTCGGCGAGCAGCAGGCAGCGGATGCCGGAAGGCGCCTGCGCGAGGCCTTCCCCGAAGGATTCAGCCAGAGCTGTGTGTTTTCCAGTCCGCTGAAGCGGGCGTGCCAAACCGCTGAATTGGCTGGTTTTGCGGACCACGGTGTGTTGGACGGCATCGCTGAATGGGATTACGGCCGAGCCGAGGGGCGTACGCGCCAGCAGGTGAGTGAGGCCAGCGGTTTTGAATGGGATGTGTGGCGTGACGGGCCGCGCTCGCTGACGCCCACGCTGGAGGGCGACTGGGTCGAGACCTTGCCTTCGGGCGAACAGGTGCCGGTCCATGCCGGGCCTGGCGAGACGCTGGAAGAAGCGGCGGCACGCGCCAAGAGCGCCATCGACGAGATTACGCCGCTGCTGAAAGACGGTCATAATGTGCTGTTGGTGGCTCATGCGCACATCCTGCGCATCCTCACCTCGCAATGGCTGGGCGTGGACCCGCATTTCGCACGGTTGCTGCGTTTGGATACGGCGCACTACTCGGTGCTCAGCGTCTATAAGGGAGATAACGTCATCGAACGGTGGAACGCCTAGCCCCGGTTGCGCTGCGATTGCGCTGGCCTGCCCGCTACTGCGGGCGGGCCTTTATTGTTTGTGGCGGGAATTGCGGTATGTCGATAAATGATTTGCAAACGATAGCGTCGGCGTGTTGTTTTTTTTGATGGGTATAAGTGGCAATCGATTGCCATGAAAGATATGTTAGCGCTCTCATGATTGCGAACGCTTGCATTGCGATAATGAGGCAAAAATGACTGAATTAATGGGATATTTGTTGACAATGGCCTGAAAATGATGATTTATGACGCGCTGATATTGCTATCGTTTGCAAAAAGAAGCAAACCGTTGCACAATAGTGCATGTCGATAGTCGTAAAGGTGCGTGCTAGCGTACCTGTCCTGACCGGGGACGGCCGGGTCGATGATGAAAGAGAAAGGTTCGATGATGAATCGTACAGTCAAGTCAGCAGTCGCGATGGCGGCTGTCGCTGCGATGTCCCTCGGCGCTTTGGCGGCCTGCGGAAGCTCGACCTCCGGCGATGACGCCAAGGGCAAGGTCTACTACCTGAATTTCAAGCCGGAAGCGGCTGATCAGTGGACCGCTCTGGCCAAGGAATACACCAAGGAAAAGGGCGTTGAGGTCAAGGTGCAGACCGCGGCCTCCGGTACCTACGAGCAGACCCTGAAGTCCGAAATCGCCAAAACCGAAGCCCCGACCTTGTTCCAGGTCAACGGCCCGGTCGGCTACCAGAACTGGAAGAAGTACACCGCCGATATGTCCAATACGGATGTGTACAAGGAGCTCGCCAACCAGGATGTGGCCCTGGAGGATGGCGACAAGGTGGTCGGCGTGCCGTACGTGATGGAAACCTACGGCCTGATCTACAACAAGGACATCCTCAACAAGTACTTCGCGCTGGATGGCGCCAAGGCCACGTCCATGGACGAAATCGACAACTTCGACACCCTGAAGGCCGTGGCCGACGACATGCAGGCCCGCAAGGACGAGCTCGGCATCAAGGGCGCGTTCACCTCCGCCGGCTTCGACTCCAGCTCCGACTGGCGCTTCAAGACCCACCTGGCCAATCTGCCGCTTTACTACGAGTTCAAGGATGACAACGTCACCGAGCAGCCGGCCAAGATCAAGGGCACCTACCTGCCGAACTACAAGAAGATCTTCGACCTGTACATCGCCGACTCCACCACCGACCCCACCCAGCTGAGCGCCAAGACCGGAGATGATGCGAACTCCGAGTTCGCGCTCGGCGAGGCCGCCTTCTATCAGAACGGCACCTGGGCTTGGACCGACCTGCAGAAGGCCGGCATGAAGGCCGAATCCGTGGGCATGATGCCAATCTACACCGGTGTCAAGGGTGAAGAGAAGCAGGGCTTGGCCACTGGTTCCGAGAACTACTGGTGCATCAACGACAAGGCCTCCGACGCCGACAAGAAGGCCACCGAGGACTTCCTGTCTTGGGTGATCACCTCTGATACCGGCAAGAAGTCCCTCTCTCAGGACATGGGCTTCACCACCCCGTTCAAGACCTTCGATGATGTCAAGTTTGACAACCCGCTGACTGAAGCCGCTGTTGAGGATCAGAAGTCCGGCAAGACCCAGGTTTCTTGGAACTTCACCATGATGCCGTCCGAAGAGTGGAAGAACAAGGTCGGCCAGGCACTGCTCGAGTACGCGCAGGGCACCGGCAAGTGGGATGCCGTCAAGACCGCCTTCGTGGACGGTTGGGCTTCCGAATACGAGGCCTCGCACTGAGTCTCATAGAGTCCCATAGCCGATAAGTAACAATCCGCGGCGCCCCTGCCATTTCCTTCTCCGGGGGCGCCGCTTTGTATTGCTGAGTCTCGCACAAAATCGTCCGCCGCAGAAAAGTGTGAGGCACGCACCCGCTCAATCGCACGCTGTGGGGCCATGAATCGGCGATTTTTCGCCATTCTCCACAATGTGCGATTGAGCGTTATTGTGCGGTTGCCTCACACTTTTTCTATGGTGGGCTTTGTTGTGTGAGCCTACTTAACGCGGGAGGTGGAGGAGCGGACCTTCAGCTGGGCCGGGAACACGATGTAGGGTTGCTCAATCGGCTTTTCGTCAATGAGATCGAGCGTCATGCGGGCTGCCACGCGGGCCATTTCCACCGGATCCTGGCGGATGGTGGTCAGGCCGATATCGCCGGTGTAGAAACTATCGTCGTAGCCGATCAACGAGACGTCGCCGGGCACGGAGAATCCATTGCGCTCCAGCTGGAACATAAGCGGCAAAGCAATGCCATCCTCTTGGCATGCGATGGCGGTGGGCATCTCGTCTTGGCTTATGAGTTGGTTGACCACGTCGCTGATTTCATAACGTCCATCGTCATCGACCTTGCAGACGATAACCTGCGGCTCGATGCCTTCCCTGCGGCAGCAGGCGGTGAATGAGTCGAATCGGCTTTGCACGGAGAAGCTCAGCGACACCTCGCGATTGGTGCTGATGTAGGTGATGCGGCGATGTCCGAGATTGATAAGATGGCGGGCGGCCAGCGTGGAGCCCTGCACATCGTCGATATTGACGGCGGCGGTAAAGCCGCGGGCTTCGGGTTCGACTGAATTGATGCCGACGATCGGCACGCCGACCGAAGCCAGTTGCGCGATTTCGTTGTTGTCGATATCGAAAGACGCCACAATCACGGCATCGGCGTTACGGCGTACCGGCAACATCTCGAAGAATTCCTTGCGCTCCTCGATGCTGGAAATCTGGAATACCGAAATATCGTAGCCCTGCGTGTGCAGCACCTCGTTGAGCCCCTCGATGACCGAGGCGGTGAACCACAGGCGGATATGGCCGCTCATCAGTACTGCGATGCGCAGGGAGCGGCCGGATTTCAGGGCCGCAGCCGAGCGGGAGAGTGAGAAATTGAGTTTGTCGGCGATGGCGAGCACGCGCTCGCGGGTCTTGGCCGACACCAGATCCGGCCTGGTGAAGGAACGTGAGACGGTGGAGATGGAGACGCCGGCCTCGCGGGCGACATCCTGAATGCTCGTAGCCATTGCAGCCCCCTTGCGTTGAATGGAAAATCGCAATACACATGCACAACTGACTCCAGTGTACATGCTGATTGATTGATCTGCGGCGATGACAACGATTGTATTACAAACGTTTGCAAAGTGTCTATGTCGGCGTTAGATTGGCTTTATATAGCCATTATCTTAGGTGAAAGAAGATTGCTGGAGCCGGAGTGTGCTCGAACTTGAAACGCCTAAAATGACAACGTTTGACATATAATGATTCGACGTTTACTATGAACATAGGCTTGAACGAGAACAGGCCGTGCATGCGGTTCTCGATCGGCAAGCTCGCATTGAGTTGAACTCCGCAGCCGGCGCACGATGCAGTGTCACAACGCAGCGGACTCAAGGAGGAGGAAAAGTCATGATCAGCATGGCTGGCAAGGCGATACGCAGATGGTGGGCGCTGTTCGCGCTCCCCACATTCGCCGCATTCATCATCGGGTTCCTGGTGCCCTTCATCATGGGCGTCTACTTAAGCTTCTGCGAATTCACCACCGTTACCGACGGTGAATGGGTGGGGCTTAAGAACTATGGCAAAGCGTTGAAAGACAAGGAATTCCTGCACGCGCTCGGCTTCTCCACCGCGTTCACCATCGTGACCACCATCGTGATCAACGTGATCGCCTTCGCCATCGCCTACATGCTGACCAAGGCGATCAAGGGCTCCACGCTGTTCCGCTCGGTATTCTTCATGCCGAACCTTATCGGCGGCATCATCCTGGGCTACATCTGGCTGCTGCTCCTGAACGGCGTACTAGCCCACTGGGGCCGCGCCCTGACCTATAAGGCGTCCTACGGGTTCTGGGGCTTGGTCATCCTGGTGTGCTGGCAGCAGATCGGCTACATGATGATCATCTACATCGCCGGCCTGCAAGCCCTGCCCACCGATGTGCTGGAGGCCGCGGCCGTGGACGGCGCCAACGGACGGCAGACCATGTTCCGCATCATCATCCCGCTGATGATGCCGTCCATCACCGTGTGCTCCTTCCTGACCGTGACCAACGGTTTCAAGCTCTACGATCAGAACCTCGCATTGACCAACGGTGCGCCGAGCAACATGTCTGAAGGTCTGGCGCTGAACATCACCCGCACCTTCTACGGCCGTATGGGCTGGGAAGGCGTCGGCCAGGCGAAGGCCGTGCTGTTCTTCATCCTGGTCGCGGTCATCGCCCTGATTCAGAACAAGCTCACCACGAGCAAGGAGGTGGCAGCCTGATGAACGAGAGCAAGCCTGTGAAGCATGGCGCATTATGGACCGTGCTGTTTGCCGTTGTCTCCCTGTTCTGGATTTTCCCGATCGTCCTGGTGCTGATCAACTCCTTCAAGCAGAAGGCGTACATCTCCAAGAACGCGTTCTCCCTGCCTGCCGGCAAGGCGTTCGTGGGACTTGAGAACTATGTGCGCGGCATCGAGACCACGCAGTTCTTCGCCTCCTTCGGCTGGACGTTGCTTATCACCGTCGGCTCGGTGGTGCTGATTCTGGTGTGCACCTCGATGTGCGCATGGTGGATCGTGCGCGTGAACAACTGGGCCGCGAAGCTGCTCTACACCCTGTTCCTGTTCAATATGATCGTGCCGTTCCAGATGGTGATGTTCACCCTCTCCAAGATCGCCGACATGCTGAAGCTCAATACCCCGTGGGGCCTGTGCATCGTGTACCTCGGTTTCGGTGCCGGTCTGGCCGTGTTCATCTTCACTGGCGTGATCAAGGGCATCCCGCAGGAGCTTGAGGAGTCCGCCATGATCGACGGCGCGTCAGTGCCGCGCATCTTCTTCCAGATCGTGGTGCCGATTATGAAGCCGTCGATCGTCTCGGTGGCCATCCTCGAAGCCATGTGGATCTGGAACGACTACCTGCTGCCGTACCTGACGCTCGACCTCGGCAAATACAAGACCATCTCGGTCGCCGTGCAATACCTCAAGGGCGGCTACGGTTCCGTGGATATGGGCGCCATGATGGCCTGCCTGGTGCTGGCCATCATCCCCATCATCGTCTTCTACTTGGTATGCCAGAAGTATATAGTCTCTGGTGTCATGGCGGGCGCGGTCAAGGGTTGAGCCCGACAATTTGGCTCCCCTCCCTGAGGGGAGCCAAAAGCTGTACGAGGAGTAGTTGATGAACTGGCTGGCACCGGACTCGAAATTCATGCGCGCGTGGAGCAATCTTGTTGACGGCGTGTGGATCAACATTCTGATGCTGGTCACCTCTATTCCGCTCATCACCATCGGTGCGGCCCTGACCGCCGGTCATGATGCTTGTCGCCGCTCCATCGAGGGCGAGGGCAAAGGCGTAACCGCCAACTACTTCAAGTCATTCAAAGCCAACTTCATCAAAGCCACACTGCTGTGGCTGCCGTTCTTGGTGGCGCTGATTGCACTGGTCTGGTCATGGATCGTCCTGCAGATCACGCCGCTGCTCATCATCAAATTCGCGCTGACCATCCTCTGGCTTATCGGTTTCGAATGGGTGTTCGCGCTTCAGGCACGCTTCGAGAACACCGTGGCCGGCACCTTGAAGAACGCCTTCATCTTCGGCATCTCCCACATCGCGATGACCGTGGCCCTAGTCCTCGTGGATGCCGTGTTCGTGGCGCTGCTGGTGGCCAGCTGGTTCTACATGCCCGGTGGACTGTTCCTCCTGGTGATCCTTGGTTACGGCACCATGCTGATGCTCCATATCCCCGTTACCGAGCGTGTTTTCAATCCATATCTCATTGACTAGGCGGGTTCTCTCGCGAATATGCGGCGATCTTCGAGGTCTGAGCGCTCTCTGTCCACGCAAGCGCGGTAAAGATAACAAATTGATAACAGTTTGGGGCGGCTGGCGGAGCGGGGTGCCGATTGAGGGGGTATTAGTGATTGGCTTGGAAGGGGGCTTTTGACATACGGGGGGTGTTCGGACTGGGCGGTTGCCCCCGTAAGTGCTTATATACATAAGGAATCTGGCACCCGGATTCAACTTGTAAGTGCAACGGCTGGTTTCGGGTCGGCTTGTTTTGATTGTAGCTTGGCCATCTCCTCGTCCCATACCTCGTTGGGCGTTTTGTAGCCGAGGAGTTTCATGGGGGTGTCGTTGATCTCCCCGACGATCGCGTCGAGCTCGTCCTGCGTGAGATCCTCGAAACTGGTTCCCTTGGGCAGATAGCGGCGGATCCTGCCGTTCCTGTTCTCGTTGCTGCCGCGCTGCCAGGAGCTGTACGGGTCGGCGAAGTACGTGAGCATGCCCAGCGCCTCGTCCACCAGCACGTGCAGGGACGCCTCCGTGCCGTTGTCCCACGTGCGGTCGACGCGCGCGGCCGGCGGCATGCCCTTGAATATCTCGTACTCGGCCCTGGCCGTGGCGGACGCGCTCTTGTCGTCGACGAGCCGGGCGAACAGCCTGCGGCTCCTGCGCTCCACCTGCGTGTTCATGCAGCGCCTCGACGGCGCGGCGCCGACCACCGTGTCCGACTCGAAATGGCCGAAC
>OCAN01001142.1_pt1 | contig 15110 bp, 15 predicted proteins | sample 1538321 | NCBI WGS metagenome assembly OCAN01 (sample SAMEA2580294, study PRJEB22360) | human gut metagenome | biome: human gut; feature: human-associated habitat; material: faeces | place: Denmark | collected 2008/2010 | reverse complement strand
TACGAAACCGCCAAGCAGCGGGCCGAGTGGAAGGCGCAGGCGTCGGCCGAGACCGGCGTACCCGCCGACGTGATCGAAGGCGACAGCCTCGAAGCCATGCAATCGCACGCCAAGCGCATCCACGAGCTGCTCAACCCCAAACCCAAGGCCCCGGCCGTGCACGGCGCGGACCGCCAGCCGTCCGGCAAAGGCCCGAACGAGAGCATGGTCAACTACCTGCGCAACCTCGGCCTCTAACCGGCCAACATCTCCTCACCCCTCATCTGAAAGGAAACCATCATCATGGCACTCGACACCAGCAAGGTGCTGCTCCCCAAGGAAGTAGCCACCGTCATCACCAAGCGCGCCAAGGACACCAGCACCATCGCCGCGCTCTCCCCGAGCGAACCCCAGCTCTTCCTCGACAAGGACTACATGGTCTTCACCGGCAATTCCGAAGCCGAGGTCGTCGCCGAAGGCGCACAGAAGTCCAGCTACGAGGAAACCCTCACCCCGGTCGTCGGCAAACGCTTCAAGGTGCAGACCACCACCCGCGTCAGCAACGAGCTCCAGTGGGCCGACGAAGACGCCAAACTGGAGATCACCAGCAAGATTCTGGCAGACCAGGCCGCCGCAATGGGCCGCGTCCTCGACTACGTCATCTACCACGCCTTCGACCCCAAGAAGAAGACGACCCTCGACGGCTTCAACGCGCTCGCCAAAACCGCGGTCGGCGTGACGGCCACCGACGACCGCGTCGCCGACATCGACAGCCTCGCCGAGGCCGTCAGCGACGAGTACGACATCAACGGCATCGCCATGTCCAAGACCATGGCGAACGAGCTGCGCAAGATTCGCGTTCCCTCCACCGGCCAGCGCTTCTACCCGGAAATCCCGATCAACCTCCAGGTCGGCAACCTCGACGGCATCCCCGCCGCCACGTCCGGCACGGTCAACGGCCGCCTCATCACCCCTGCGACCGGCATCCTCGCCTTCCTCGGCGACTTCCGCCTCATCCGCTGGGGCATGGTGCGCGACATCTGGAGCGAGATCATCGAATACGGCGACCCCGACAACACCGGCAAGGACCTCAAGGGCGTCAACCAGATCGCCTACCGCACCGAGGCCATGTACTCCTACGCGATCCTCGACCCCAAGGGCATCGCCGTGCTCAAGAAGCCGACCTCCACCGGCAGGGCGGCCAAGTGATGGCCGCGCCCCTCACCCAGACGCTCGTAGTGCAGAAAACCGACGAGGCCGACGAGGCCGGCCTCCCCATCCCGGGGCGTCTGGTAAAGCCCGACGGCCCCCCGTTCGCCGAAGGCGTCGCCACCATCGCATGGTCGGCCATCACCGGCAAGCCGTCTACGTTCACGCCGCCCGCGCCGACCGCCGGCGCGCGCGGCGGCGTGCTCCAGCAGGCGGCCGAAGCGCAGCTCGCCGCATCCGCCGACTCGGCGGCCATCATCGCGAAGGTCAACGCCACGCTGACCAAGCTCAAGGCCGCCGGCATCCTCGCCTAAGGAGACCCCGCATGGACGGATACCCCAGCACCCCGCTCAACCTGTCCGACGGCGAACGGCTGCCCGCCGGCCCACCCATGACGCAAGACGGCGGGGGAGAGGACGAAACGGACGACGAGAAGCCGTTCGCGCAGGTCGGCGACCTCGAAGCCCGATGGCACGCGCTCACCGGCGACGAACGAACCCGCGCCGAGACGCTGCTGCAGGACGCGAGCGACCTGATCCGCACCACCTGCCCCCAATGGGCCAACGCCAAGCCCGCCACGTTGAAGCGCATCGCCTGCATGGCCGTCAAACGAGCCATGCAGGCCGGCCCCGACATGTCGGGCGTCACCCAATCCACCCAGACGGCCGGCAGCTACAGCGAAAGCCTGAGCTACGCCAACCCCGCCGGCGACCTCTACCTCACCACGAGCGAGAAGGAAGCCTTGGGCGGCGACGGCGAGGCATGGGCCTACGACATGGCCGGAGGCACGGCATGAGAGGCGAGACCATCACCCTCATCCACCGCGTCAAAGCCGGCGAGGACCCCGGCGGCGGAATCATCTGGAACACCCGCGAGGAACAGGTGGACGACGTGCTCATACAGGACGGCAGCCAATCGAACTCCACCGACCCCATCCGCCCCGACGGCATCCGCACCGCCAAAACCATCCACATGCCCCGCGCATGGCCCTACCGAAGCCTGCGCGGAGCCAAAGCACGCATCGACGGCGTCGAATACACCGTGATCGGAGACCCCCGCCCCTACACGGGCGGCATGACCCCGACCCGCTGGAACCTCACCGTCGAACTCGCCGACACCAGAGGCTAGGAGAGCAACGCATGGCAAAGGTCAAACTCAACCTCGCCGGCTTCCGCGCGGTACGCCAATCCGCACCCATCCAGCAGACCATCGACCAACAGGCCACGCTCATCGCCGCCCGCGCCAACAGCATGGCACAGGTCGAAGGCGCGACCTACGAGGCCGCAACCCATGTCAGCACCCCCAAAGGCAGCGTCGCGCTCGCCACGACCGGGCACGGCTCCGAAGGCAACGTGAAGGCGATGGAGGACAACGCGAAACACAACACGCTGCTCAAGTCGGTGAAACAGCAATGAGACTCAACCTCGAAAAAACAGTCAAGGACTGGATCGACGCCGACCCCGACGGCGACGGCCTGACCGCCTACCTCGAAGTGCCCGCAGACCGCCCGCAACGGTTCGTGACCATCGAACGGGTAGGAGGCCGGGAACTCGAATACAGCAGCCACCCCATCCTCGCCGTGCAGGTATGGGCGGAAAGCCGATGGCAGGCAAGCCAGCTCGCCACCGGCACGCTGCTGCCTCGACTGCTCGACCTCGACCTGCTCGACCCCATCGCCGCCGTCAGCGTGGAAAGCGTCATCGACTTCCCCGACCCCGGCCCGCCGCCGCAGCCCCGATACCAGATCACCATCCAGCTCGACGCCGCCACCCAATAAGGCGACGCCGCACCATCCGAAAGGCACCATCATGGCCGAAACCAACCACAACAACAAGAAAAACGTCAGCCTCGGCAAGCCCAAGAAGACCGGCTGCCTCTACTACGCGCCCGCCGGCACCGCCCTGCCCACCGACGCGACCACCGCACTGCCGGCAGCCTACACCTGCGTCGGCTACCTGTCGGAGGACGGCGTCACCAACGCCACCGACACCGACACCACCGACATCAACGAGATGGGCGGCATCAAGGTGCTGTCCGAGATCAGCGGCTACGGCGAGACATGGCAGTTCAACATGATCGAAACCAACGAAGCCAGCCTCAAACTGCGTTTCGGCACCGCGAACGTCACCGGCACCGCAGACAAGCTCACCGTCTACCACGCCATCCCGTCCGGCGAAAGCCTCGTACTCGTGTTCGAGATCGCCATGACCGGCAACCGAGTCAAGCGCATCGTCGTCGCCGACGGCACCATCACCGAATTCGACGACACCACCTACAGCGCCGGCGACGCCATCGGCTACGGCGTGACCATGAGCGCCAACCCGAGCGACCTCATCAACGGAGCCACCAGCGTCGAATACATCGCCAAAGTCACCACCGCGACAATCGCCAACAAGTAACCACACCCCGCGCCCGCCGCCCCGACGGGCGCACCCCTCCACCCTGAAAGGACACGCATATGGCAGCCAAGCAGCCGCAGGACCACAAGACCCCCAACAACCAGCCCAAGACCGTCGAAGTCATGGGCGTCACCGTCACCGTCGGCCCCGCGATCTTCAACGACCTCGACATGGTCGAATACCTCTACGACCTCCAGAACGCCCAGACCGGCGACGGCACCGGCGCATTCGCCATCGTCCCCTTCCTCAAAAAACTGTGCGGCGACCAGTACACGGCCATGAAGGACGCGCTGCGCGACCCCGACACCGGGCGCGTGAGCATCGACAAGGTCAGCGAATTCATCGCCCAACTCCTCGAACAGGTCGCCCCAAACTCCTGACGCTCATAGGAATGCTCGCCACAGCGCCCGACGCGCTCGAAGCGGACTTCCAGCGTTTCTATGGGCTCAACCCCGACCTCATATGGACGGGCGAACTGCCCGCCAACCGGGCGGCCGCACTGGCCGCCAACCTCCCCCGCCAGTCCATCATCTGGCAAAAACTCAACCCGCGCCTCGCATGGGACGACCAAACCTACCTCCTCGCCGACATCCGCGACAGCCTCGCGTTCCTCGCCTGGACGAAAACCAAGGAAGCCTCACGCAAGGGCGCGCGCTGGCGCGGACAACTCCAACGCCCCGGCACCGTCCGGCACGAAGCCACGGGCGGCGAGGCCGTGGCGATGGACGACGAACAACTAGCCGCATACCTGGCCGCACCGCGCACCACCATCAGGGAGGCATAGCATGGCAATCGAGATCGCCACCGCGTTCGTACAGATCGTGCCCAGCATGAAGGGCGTCGGCAAGGCCATCGAATCGGCGTTCGGCAGCGCATCGGAAACCGCCGGCAACACCGCCGGCATCAAAGCCGGCAACGGCTTCGCCGGCGGCTTCGGCGCGAAACTCGGCGTCATCACCGGCATCGCGCAAAGCGTCGCGGGCAAGGCCATCGAAGCGTTCATGGGCCTGTCCGGCGAGATCACCAGCGCCTCCGACAGCGCCCAGAAGTTCGCCAGCACACTGAACTTCGCCGGCGTCAGCGAACAGCAGATCAAACGACTCACCGCCAGCACGCAGGACTACGCCGACAAGACCGTCTACGACCTCAACGACATCCGCAACACCACCGCCCAGCTCGCCGCCAACGGCGTGCCCAACTACGACAAGCTCGCCGAAGCCGCAGGCAACCTCAACGCCGTCGCCGGCGGCTCCGCCGACACCTTCAAAAGCGTCGCGATGGTATTGACCCAGACCGCCGGCCAAGGAAAACTCACGACCGAGAACTGGAACCAGCTCTCTGACGCGATCCCCGGCGCGAGCGGCAAAATCCAGCAGGCGCTCAAGGAAGCCGGAGCCTACACCGGCAACTTCCGCGACGCGATGGCCGACGGGCAGATCACCGCGCAGGAATTCAACGACGCGATCATGTCGCTCGGCTTCACCGACGCCGCCGTGGAAGCCGCCACATCCGCCAGCACCATCGAGGGAGCCACCGGCAACCTCGAAGCCGCGTTCGTCAAGCTCGGCGCGAGCGTGCTCGACAGCGTCAAACCCGCCATCACCGGCGGCATGAGCTGGATCGCAGACAGAGTCACCAACGCCGTGCCCGTCGTCCAGGCAGGCATCGAAGGGCTCATCGGCTGGTTCCAGCGCCTCTACTCCAAACTGGAGGAAAACGGCGCGATCACCGCGTTCAAATCCGTGTGGGACACCATTCGGGACGCGATCATGGGCGTCGTCAACATGGTCATCGACTGGGTGAAACTCATGCCGCCCGACGGGGTCGCGACCGCCATAAAACTCATCGCCGACACGTTGAACCTCATCGTCGGCAACGCCGGCAAGCTCGCGCCCGTGCTCATACCGGCCGTCGCCGAGCCGATGAGCTTCAAAACGGCCACGGCAGGCATCACGGCGGTCGCCGGCGGGCTCGACGGCATCTTCAACGCCGCCGTGAAGGTCAAGAACGCCGCCAACGGCGTCACCGACCTCGTCAACGGCATAGGCGGCATCTCCGGCCGCATCCAGAAGATAGCCGCATCCACCAAGATCGCGCAGAACGCGCAACTCGCATGGAACGCCGTGACGAGCGCCGGCACCGCCATCCAACGGGCCTTCAACGCCGTCCTCAAGGCGAATCCCGTCGGATTCTGGGTCACGATCTTCGCCACGGTGGTCGCCGCGCTCGTCTGGTTCTTCACCCAGACCGAGGTCGGCCGCAAGGCGTGGGCCGCGTTCACCTCATGGCTGTCCGAGACATGGGCCGCGCTCGTGGAGGGCGCTAAGGCGATATGGAACGGGCTCGGCGAATTCCTCGCCGACCTATGGGCGACGATCACAGGCGGCGTGCAATCCGCATGGGACGGCATCGCCGGCTTCTTTGCAGGCCTATGGCAGACGATCAGCGGCGGCGTCACCGGCGCGTGGACGTCGATCACCACGTTCCTGTCCGGCGTGTGGACCGGCATCAGCACGACCGCCACGACGATCTTCACCAGCGTCCGGGACTTCATCGTCAACGTGTTCACCGTCATCGGCGCGCTCATCGTCGCCCCGTTGCAGGCGATCCAGAACGGCATCAACACCGTGTTCGGCTGGATACTCTCGTTCATCACCCAGCAGATGAACAGCACGAACACCGTATGGAGCACCGTATGGACGGCGATCTACAACGTCGTCAACACGATCTTCACGCTGATAAGCGGCTACATCTCGACCGTGGTGAACGCGATCCGCACCGTCATCGTCGTGTTCCTCGACCTGCTCAAGGGAGACTGGCAGGGCGCATGGGACGCGATCAAATCGTTCTTCACGACCACATGGGACGGCATCAAAGCGTTCCTGTCGAACATCCTCGACGGAATCAAAAGCATCTGGACGAGCGTATGGACGGCCGTAAGCCAGTTCTTCACGGATGTCTGGAACAGGATCGTCGCGTCGTTCACGCCGATCATCAACGGCATCAGGAACACGATCGGCAACGTCCTCAACGCCATCAGCGGCGTATGGACGAGCGTCTGGAACGCGGTCAGGTCCGTCGCATCCGCCATCTGGAACGCGATCAGCGGCGTGGTGTCCACATGCATCCAGAATGTGCGCAACACCATCTCGACCGTCCTGAACGCCATCAGCGGCGTATGGACGAGCGTATGGAACAGCGTCAGCTCGTTCCTGGGAAACATCTGGCACGGGATCACGTCGGCCGTGTCCAACGGCATCCAATCCGTGTCGAACACCGTCGGCCGCATCCGCGACACCGTGCTCGGCGCGGTCAGCGGGGCCGGCAGATGGCTGTACGACACGGGCCGTCAGGTCATCAGCGGCCTCATCAACGGCATCGGCGGCGCGTTCGGTTGGGTCAGGAACATGATCAGCAACCTCGGCAGCAGCCTCGTCGGCTGGGCCAAGGGCGTGCTCGGCATCCACTCGCCATCGAGAATCTTCCGCGACGAGGTCGGCAAATGGATACCCGCCGGCATGGCCCAAGGCATCGACAAGGCCAGCGGCCTCGTCGCCGACAGCATCGACGGACTGACCGACATGGTCCCGACCGTCAGCCTGAAGACCGACACCAGCCGACTCGAAACCCCGCTCGCATACCACGGCACCGTCAACGGCGGCCGGATCGCGTACACGATGGACGAACAGGCCGGCGAATACGCCACCAAACAGGACATCATCGACGCGATCGACGCGGCCCTCGCCGCCGGCATCACGCTCAACCTGTCCGACCGAGGCGGCGAGGTCATGGCCGGCAAGCTCGCCAAACCAATGAGCTACGAACTCAACAGCCTCGCCATGAGAGGCCGTTAAAACCAGAGAGGACAGCATCATGCTCTACCAGCGACGCATGCGCCTACCGCATGTCGAAGACCCCACGCTCAACGGCGTCCCGCTGGAACGCATGATGCTGTCCCTGACCTCCGACGGCGTGACCATCGACGCCGCCAAACCGACCTTGAGCATGCAGGACATGCCCGGCCGCGACGGCCGGCTCGACCTGACCCTCACCGACCCCTCGGGGGCTGCGTACATGGGCGACCGCGCCATCACGCTCAGCCTGTACGCCATCGGCGGCGAAGACGACATCCTCGCCGCCAAAACCCGGCTCGCCGCCCTAGCCGGCACAGTGGTCACGCTCTCATGGCGGGGATTGCCCGGCGAATACCAAGGCCGCATGAGCCTTTCCGCGTGGGAGGACAAATGGGCCGGCCCAAGGCAGATCGCCACGCTCGTCACCGTGAGCATCGCCGCCGCCCCTTATCTCATCGGCCGCAGCCGCTCCATCACGCTCAAAACGGGCGCGAACGCGATCCACATCAGAGGCAACCGGCCATGCTGGCCCGCATGGGCGCTCACCCCAGCCAGCGGAACCAAGACCGTCAGCATGCAGGACGCGCACGGCCACAAGCTCACTCTCGCATCCGCCACCGCGATCACCGGACTCATCACGATCGACACCTCGCCGGACGCGCGCGGGCTGCGCGTCAACGGCAACCTCATGACCCCCACGCTCGATTCCGACTACTTCCCGCTCCTGCCGGGAGCCAACACGATCACCCCGTCCGGCGTCACGGCCGCCAGCCTCGCGTACCGGCCGCTCACCCTCATCTAGGAGACACGTTTTGCGTTACATGATCTTCGACCGCTGGGGCAACCCGCTCGGCGACCTCCCATACGCCATCAAAGCCATCCGCACCCGCGCCACCGACGGCACCGACACTCTGGACGTCACCACCATCGGCGAGATCAACAAGGACGAACGCATCGTCTTCAAGGACTCGATGGGCCGCTGGGCGGAATACCTGTGCCAGTCCACCCAGACCGCCCGCGCCGCAGGCATGCCCGTCACCGTCGCCTACTGCACCGGCAGCATCGCCGAACTGTCCCGCACCTATATCGAGGACAAACGCAACCGCAACGCGAACGCCAAAGCCTGCCTCGCCAAGGCACTGGAAGGCACCCGGTGGGCGGTCGGCACCGTCGAGACCGGCACCATCACCGGCACCGCCGACCTCAGCTTCTACCACTGCACCGTACTCGAAGCCGTCCAGAAGACCGCCGACACCTACGGGCTCGAAGTCCAGACCGAATACCAGCCCGACCCGACCGGCAACCAGATCGGCCAACGCATCATCCACCTGCTCGAACACCGGGGCTCCACCAGCACCACGAAACGCTTCGAATACGGCAAGGACCTCACCCAAATCAAACGAGACATCGACAGCGGCGACGTCATCACCCGCCTCTACGGCTGGGGCAAAGGCATCGAACAAACCAACGAGGAAGGCGAAGCCACCGGAGGATACAGCCGCAAAATCAGCTTCGCCGACGTCAACAACGGCAAACCCTACATCCAAGACGACAACGCGCTGGCGAACTGGGGCATCGTGGGAGCCGACGGCACCAAACACCACAGCGAAGCAAGCGCGGACTTCCCCGACTGCGAAGACCCCAAGGAACTCCTAAACCTCACCAAAGCGGCGCTCAAGACCCGCACCACGCCCGTCGTCTCCTACACCGCCGACGTGACGGCGCTCGGCCAAGCCGGATACGACCCGGAAGGCACGGACGTCGGCGACAGCGTGCAGATCATCGACACCAGCTTCACCACACCATTGCGCCTCGAAGGCCGCATCCTCCAGATCGAGGAAGACCTGGCCGGCAGCCTCGCCGACACCAAGATCACCCTCGGCAACATCCGCCAGACATACACGCAGCGCATGGCCGCCCAACAGCAGGCCCTCGACAAGCTCGTGTCCAACTCCGGCGCATGGAACAGCGCCGCCGGCGGCACCGGCCCGTACATGAAAGACCTCATCGACCGGATCAACCAGATCATGAACGCCACCGGCGGATACACGTACCTCAAACCCGGCCAAGGCATCTACGTGTACGACAAACCAGAAGACCAGAACCCCACCCAATGCATCCACATCGGCGGCGGCTACTGGCGCATCGCCGACCACAAAAAACCGAACGGGGACTGGGACTTCCGGGCGCTCGCCAACGGCAAAGGCATCTTCGCCGACACCGTGTTCACCGGCCGTCTCTCCGACGCAGCAGGCCTGAACTACTGGGATATGGACACCGGCGATTTCAGCCTGTCCGCCCGCAGCACCATCGGCGGCAAGACCGTCCAGCAGTATGCCGACGGCGCGGTGTCCGACGCGAACTCGTACACCGACGCGGCGAAACAGGCGGCGATCACCGAGGCCAAGCGTCAGGCCGACGCGGCCGATACGGCCAAGCTCGCGGAGGCGAGGAAGTACGCCGAGACCAAGGCCTCGGAAGCCCTGACCGCAGCCAAGGCGCAGTCCAAATCGGACAGCGATGCCGCGAAGGCGGCGGCGCAGGCCTACGTGGACGCACTCGACGAATCTCTGGGCCAGCGCAGCATCTTCGACCGTCTGACCAACAACGGCAAGACGCAGGGCATCTACCTGTCCGGCGGACTGCTGTATCTGAACGCCACGTATATGAAGACCGGCGTATTGGATGCGGCGCTCGTCAAGGCCGGCCGTCTCACCGACAAAAAGGGCCTGAACTACTGGGATATGGACACCGGCGAATTCAGCCTGTCCGCCAATTCGACCATCAACGGCAACAAGGCGTCCAGCCTCGCCACCCAGACCCAAGCCCAGAAACTCGCCACGGACGCGCAGACCGCCGCCAAGACCTACGCCGACAGCGTGGGTGCCAGCACGCTCAACAGCGCGAAAAGCGACGCGACCGCCAAGGCCGACACGGCCCTGTCCGGCGCGAAGACCTACGCCGAGGCGATCATGGCCTACGGCAGCAACCTCGTGCGCAACCCGAACGGCAACCCCGACCACGACCTCGACAAGCTCGGCGCGAGCAAACTCACCAAGACAATGCCCGCCACACACCCCGAGGGCATCACGAGCGCGATCCACCTGGGCGGCGTGCGAGACACGAGCTTCGGATGGCTGCTCGACTCGTTCCGGGGCCACACGTTCCGCCTGTCCGGCTGGGCATACCGCAAGGCCGGCAATGTCACCAGCAGCTTAGGCATCTGCTGGACGGACACCGGCAACGGCAACCATTGGCAGACCATCGCCAGAGCCGCCGCCGACGCGAACGGCTGGACATACGTGTCCGGCAGCTACACCGTGCCGTCCAACGCCAAGACCGCACGCCTGTGGATGCAGGTCGATCGCGACCCCGCCGCCGCATCCGACGCCGACTGGTACTGGACCGGCCTGCAATGCACCGACGAGACCGCCGCCCGCAGCTACGTGGACACCTTCGAAGGAGAACTCACCCAGACCTACATCTTCAACAAGCTCACCAACAACGGCCAAAAACAAGGCCTCTACCTGTCCAACGGACTGCTGTACATCAACGCCACCTATATGAAGACCGGCGTCATCACCGGCAAACGCTCCTACTGGAACCTCGACACCGGCCAGTTCGTCATGACCGACGCCAACGGCAACGAAACCGTCCACCTCGACGGGGACGGTGCCGACAACCTCCTGACCGGCACCTTCCGAACCGCCCGAACCGGCAACAGGGTGCAAATCAGCCCGAGTTTCAAACAGACCGAAATCTCCGGCACGGACTCCTTAGAAGGCGCAGGCATCCAGTTCTACCACGGAAGCGGCTCGTACCAGCACCCGTACATCGCGGTCGAGTCCACCACGCAGCAGGAGGGCGAAGTCAGCGCGCTCACGTTCAACGGCGGGCGGCGCGCGGAGCACGACCCCGGCGCGTTCGCCAGAATCGGCGAACGCAAGGCCGACGACAACACCACCAAGGTCGGCACCGTGTTTCTCGCCGCAGAAAAGGACTATGACTCGACCGATCCCAGCAGTAGGCGTGCCTACCTAAGTCTGTGGTCTCCCAAGACCGGGGACACGACCGCCACGCTCGCCGCGCGAGACCCCAATGGCCTGGTCGGAATCCAAGCCGACATCGACAGCGGATACCTGTACATGGGAGGCTTCCTCGGCGACTTCTCCGGCGGGCGCTCCACCTTCCAAACCGCGTGGTGGGAAGGCCAAAACATCGGAGCCATGAAATACACGCAATACACCCTCACATCCTCCAATCCCGCGAAATACGGCTCATACAAGGCGTTCGCCACCGTCGATCACCGGCAGGACGATCCCGGTCTGTTCATAGCCACCGTGTCCGACTGCACGGCAAGCGGTTGGAGTGTCTGGGTGTACACGCCGCCGGAGAGGGTGGTCACCAATATGGATGCCAGTTGGAACCGCAACACCAGCACCGGCGTCGTCTCCAACCTATCCATCAACACGCATTATGCGGCCCTGTTCCAAGGCAACAAACCCTACCAGCTCCACACCATCGGATTCCTCAAGAAATAGGAGATGCCCATGCAAGTCACCACCATCAACGACCAGCCCACCCTCCTCATAGACCGACCCCTCACCGCCGACACCACCCCGCCGGCCGCAGTCACCGACGGCATGACCACCATCGCCACCACGCCACCCACACCCGACATGCGCCACGACGCCATACCACTCGCCGCAATCGCATCATGGCGCACACTCCTCGGCATCGAAACCGACACCGAAGCCGTAGCCGCCATCCTCCACGTCCGAGACCACGGCGAACCAGACCCAGACCCCCAAACCGGCGAAACCGCATGGACAAGCGCCTACAACGCCATCGAAAACGCCATCAACACCACCACCGCGCCCGCCGACAATACACCCGACGATCCGCTCACCGCCGGCCGCAACAAAACACGCGGCCTGCTCGGCCTCCCGCTCCTGCCGGACACGGCAACCACCAACCCATCCGCCGAAGACGAAACCGACGCCCCGACCACCATCGCGCTGCCCGCCGGCATCGAACCAACGGAACTCGGCAACCTCCTCGCCGACCACGCCGACGACATCAACGACGCCACCGACCGATTCATCGAATCACTCACCCAAACCAACGACGGAAAGGACCACGACTGATGGACGACAAAAACCTCTACCCGGCCATGATCGGCAAACTCCGCGAAATGCTCGCCGACAGCACCATACAGATCGCCGCACTGCAAGCCCAGATCGACATACTCGCCAAGGAAAACCAACGACTCACCGACCAACTCAACAAGGACGACAATGGCAACGCTTGACAGCTTCCGCGAAGCCGCAGGCGAACCCATCCAACTCGACCTAGCCAACGGCTACATCGCAGACATACGCCTCAACGCCGGCGACAACAACGGCCGCACCATCACCGTCGAACTCACCGACAACGGCACCCCCATCACCGGCACCGACGGAATCACCTGCGCGCTCGCCTACAACACCGCGCCCGGCAGCGGGCTGGGCGACCGCGTGAGCATGCCAGCAGTGTTCGGCACCACCACGGCCACGTACCGCGTCGCCGTGCCGCGCAAGGCGTTGCAGCGCGCCGGCGCGATCCTCATGGGCATCGAGGTCAGCGTCAACGGCACGAAGACTTGTTCGCGCAACTTTCACGGCATCGTCGAACGAGCCGTGTTCGACGCGACCGCGCCCGACGCGCAGGATCAGATGGGCGTGCTCGACAAGCTCATAGACGACGCGACCACGGCCATCAACAAGGCCGTCAGCGCGGCCGGCGAAGCCAAGGACGCCGCAGACGCGGCACGCACCAGCGTGATCGAATACCGGCAGCTCTCCGACGACTGCAAGGCCAAGATCGCCGCCAGCGCGGCCGCCGGCGTGGTCTTCGCGACCCAAGCCGACATAGACGCCCAGTACGACAGCGTGATCGCGCCGGCATTGTCCGACGCCGAAACGATCCCGCCGCTCACCCAGTCCGACATCGACTGGGCGCTCGACATCATCAACCGATAAACCGAAAGGAGCCATCATGGCGAACACGCAGAAGGTCATGACCCTCGCCGACACCGCCCAGCTCATCGCCAAGGTGCACGCCAACGCCGCCAAGGGCGTGCGCTTCGAGTACGACGGCACCAAGGGCGAATACGGCAACATCGCCAGCTACTACCTCGCCCACAAGGACGGCAAGGTGTACGGCGTGAAGTTCCCCAAATACACGTACAGCAACACGCCGACGGGCGTGAAGACCCGAGACAACGCCAACCTGACCATCGAGATCAGCACCAACGACAATGCCGGCCGCGACGACTACGCGCCCCTGAACGCCTTCCGCGTGTGGGACGTCAACGCCACCATCGGCGACGACGGCGTGCCCCACGTCACCGCCATCGACGGCATCGACACCCGCTTCAGACGCGACGGCACCAACGGCGACGTGTACGTCATGACATGCCCCGGCTACTACAAGCTCGAAGCCACGAGCACCCACAACGAATTCCTCTACAGCGACACCCAATACGACGGCTACACACCATTGCCCGGCGTGCTGTTGCCAGACGGCTCGAAACGCCCCTGCCTGCTGTTCGCCAAATACGCCGCCTCGCTCGACTCAAGCCTGCGGCCGCTGTCCGTCAGCGGCGTCGAGATTGACCGCGAATTCGGCTCGCAGAACCGGGCCATCGACTACGCGCTCAAAAAGGGCCAGGGATACGCCGGCCGCTGCCAAGGCGACACCTTCTATGTCCAGCTCATGCTCATGCTCAAATACGCCACCAAAAACTCGGACGTGCTCGGCGGCTGCTGGCAGTACACGCCGCAGACCGCCGTCACCAAGGCCGAAACCGGCGTCAAGCGCGTCATCATCGCCACCAGCGCCGCCAGCAGCTTCGACATCGGCAGCACCGTCAATGTCGGCACCGACAAGGAACGCAACAACGCCGGCAACTACAGCGCCGCCCGGGCGCGCACCATCCTGAGCAAGACCAACCTCGACGCCAACAACACCGCCCTCAACCTCGACGGAACCCCCATCACCACGACCACCGCATGCTTCGTCAGCAGCATGCCGTGGAAGACCGGGGCCACCGACAAACTGCTCGGCACCGACGGCCGCCCATCCGCCGCGTTCGCCGCAAACCACCAGCCCATCCGCCTACAGGGCATCGAACTGTTCAACGGCATCTACGAAAGCGACGCCGACCTCATCGCCAACGCCGTCAAGGACAACGACAACCTCGGCCGCATCGAACTCTACCGCGTGTTCGACATCACCAAGGCATCCAAGACCTCGACGGCGAACTACACCAAGATCGGCGAATTCACCGCACGCGACAAGACCACGAACGACTCATGGCGCTACGCCGAGGACTTCACCCTGTCCAACGGCGTCATCATCCCCACGGGCCTGAACGCGACGAGCACCACCGGCATGTGCGACGCCATCGGAGCCAACCCGCTCACATCCCAAGGCCTCCGACAGGTGCGGCGCTTCGGCCTCCTCTGGGATGGGGCTGCCTGCGGCGCTTTCGCCGCGTACCTCGGGGGCGGCCTCGCGAGTCGCGGGTGGTACGTCGGGGGCCGCCTGTCTGCGCTCGGTCGCACGAAGGCGGGCGGATTCTAGTGGTGGTTGCAACACCTGAGGTTTGAGCGGCCTTCCATGGTCA
>OCAN01001138.1_pt1 | contig 15160 bp, 25 predicted proteins | sample 1538321 | NCBI WGS metagenome assembly OCAN01 (sample SAMEA2580294, study PRJEB22360) | human gut metagenome | biome: human gut; feature: human-associated habitat; material: faeces | place: Denmark | collected 2008/2010 | reverse complement strand
GCCAAACGGTCGGGGCGTTTTCTGTACATATTTTCACGGGAAAAATTAACCCTTGCGGACATAATTTTTTACATATTTTCGGGCTATTTCGTAAACATCTGCCCCCGGCCTGTCAGCAGCCAGCGAGGCGAAACGCCGTAATGCTCGACGATAAACGTCAGCCACGCCGTCGGAATCTCCCGACGGCTATCCGTGTTGTCGCGCTTTTTATAAAAATTGCGCTTGTCGATGCCCCCCTCGCGGCAAAACGTCTGTATCTTCGTTTCGCCCATCGCAAGCAAGGCATCGAACGCCTCGAAAAATCTGTCCGCAACAGTTTGCATAGATCAATACATTTTGCAAGCAGCTATGATTTCATCCTTATACTTGTAAATATCGTCCAATGATTCAAGCAGGTGTTTCTGTCCCCATTTCTCCACGTTGCAAGTTTCGAGATACTTATTTGAACTATTGAAATACAGGCGACAGATCGGTTTTCGGTTATTGTCGTCAAGCAGGATTCCGAAATACGACATCGTATCACGGTACTGCACGCGATTAATATCGTCGACCTCCGGGTAAAGAATTGACCGAACGATATAAAATCCCTGCAATTCCTCTTCCGTAGTTACGATTCGGTTATCCTCTATTTTTTCTGCCTCATCCGAAGTTGCGGCCACATCCGCCCCCTGTTCGGTCTTATCGACCTTGTTTTCTACTACCGTATCGGCAGAGATCGCCGATTTAAGGCGTTCATTTATGTAATCGTTGGTGTATTGTACAAATGCCTGTTTCACAATCGCGCGGAATTGCCCCATTACAACGTCGTTGAAACGGCCGGGATAAATCGGCCGGGCAAAGTATTTGACGAACTCGTCGCTGGGATTGTTGATTTCCCGGTCAATGGCATTTCGAATTTCATTTGTAAACTTCAATTCACTGGCGGTGTTGAGAATCGTGTCTACATCGAAATAACTCTTGTGGAACTCACGCAATTTATCGACCTGCGATTCCCGGTATTTCTCCATATTGAATTCGAAGAACGGTTTTTCATCCATCTTGTTTTTCTCTACCAAGTCGGTATAAAAACGATAGATAATGCCGTTGGTCAGAATACCGAAGCGGGCGTTGGATACATGGAAATAACGAAACAGTTGCCCGTTATGCGATGTAAGGTCTTCTTTCCAATGTTTGCACTCAATCAGAATAATCGGCTGGCCGTCTTTATGAATGGCATAGTCGATCTTTTCCCCTTTTTTAATCCCTAAATCGCAAGTGTATTCGGGGACAACTTCCGTCGGGTCAAATACATCGTATCCGAGGGTTTGAAGAAACGGCATAATGAACGCCGTTTTGGTCGCCTCTTCGGTTTGGGTATTCTCTTTAAGTTTGATAACCCGTTCACTCAACAGCTTGATTTGATCTTTGAAATCCATTTTGATATGTTTTTACTGGTTATTGGCAGATTGGAAACCCGATTCGAGGGGTACATCTTCAAACTTAACGGCAACCCCGGACGCTTGCCACACAGGGCGTTTGTTTGCATCCAATTCCCGGTAGATTCTTACACCGATCAAGCCGTTCGCCCCTCGCGTTTTAGCTCTTTCGACAAGCATATCAAGTATTTTATTAGGGGTTATATCATCCGCTGCGCCGGGGCCGAACTCCTCTCCGTACTCCATCGCAATCGAGGCAATAGGGAGGTATTTATATGTAGTTTGAGCCTCTGACGGAAAAATCCAAAAACCGCTGTTGATATAATCTGCATAGTCAACAGAATACCTTACCGTATAGGCTTGGTATGTGCAACACGTCAAACACAAAACGGCGCAAAGTGCGACAATTCTACCAATCCCAAGACGAAGTATCGGCCCTTTCAGAATCTTCGAGGGGGGGGGAATTTTATAATCCCTACGCGTCGTAAAACGCAAGCCCCGACAGAGGCGAAGCCCGAAGCAAGTTTTTTCATAAATTCAAGGGTTAAAGTGTTTATATTAACTATTTTAAGGACATGCACATCAATACGCGATACATTCCGTAAATATCGGCGAATCGCACGGCAAAAGGCTGATATTTCGGGTCGGGATTCAAAGAATAGCACTGTACGGAATCGTCATCGTCCCCCTTCCGCACCTCCTTTATAACACTACCGTTACAAGTATCGAGGACATAAACCCGCCCCCATTCGATGAACGCCGTTTCGTCGACCTTTTTAATAAGAACCTGCGCCCCGTTCGGATAGTCCGGGGCCATGCTGTCACCCGTTACCGTCATAACAAAATCAACGTCACGAATCGGCGTGACAACGCGCTCACACTCGGCAATCTTAATTGACACAACAAAGTCGTTAAGTGTCCCGCCTTGCGCCGCGAGAGGCAGCAGCGGAGCAGTAAATACATTCGGCGTTTCGGCTTTGTTTGTCGCCGTCGAGGTCTTCACAGAGCCGCCGCGGGTCATAGGCCCAACGCCCGTCATCAACCATTCTGTATTAAGGTCAGGATAACGTGATGCAATGCGTTGTAGTTTATCCGGCTGAACAGATACGCGGATTGTGTTCACATAACCAATCGTCAGCCCTGCTTCGCGCTCAAAAGCACGCACAGAACGCTCTTTCGATTTAGCGAACTTGACAAGTCTTTCTTTTATAGTCATATATAAAAAAATTTCACAAAACTTTCACAAAATGCTTTATAAAGTTTGCATAATATGATGCTTTGCTTTATATTTGCATCATAATTCACAGGGATTACGCATGAATTACGCACAAATATAACAAAAATTGTTTAATGCAATACATTATTATCACATAAAGCACAACGCACGATGAACACGAAATTTTTTAACCGAGCCGTAGGTCATGCAAACATCCTCGTCGGGGATAACATCGACCAACTCGTCAGCGAGGCCATGAACCACGTTGCCCGCCTCCGGGATTACTACCGGAACGACATCCGTCAATCGTTGCAGGATTTAGGCGCAGCCTGCGTATCGAATCATTCCACAGGAGACAAGAGGAGTTTGTTTGTTGTTCTCGACAAAGAGCATCAAGTATCGGACGAGGATTGGCAAAACATGGCCATACGTGACATCGAAAGGAAATACAACATCCGAATCCTATGAAAACGGCGACCAATCTCAACAGCGCGACGGGCAGCGTGCTCGGACTTGCCGAACTTATCGGAATAAGCCACGGTAAAATGCGCACTCTTATCGGCCACCTATGCGCCGCAGGACTGATAACGAGTGAATCATCGAACAAAGGAACGGCATTTCGACTTACTGACCGCGGCGAACAGGTATTGAATTTCACATCGGCAGACGTCGACGATTTTTCGACCATTCTGTCGGTTATCCAACGGCCTTTCGGCATAGCTATTTTACATATTATTAAACAACTAACGCACAACGCACTATGAAAAACAACATCGAAAATGGGATTTACATCCCCGAGGAACAGCGCAACCTTATCCCCGTCGACGAATGGGTGAAGCGCGAAGATCCGACCACAGCGCAGACCGTTGTACTTGTAACCGATTTCGGAATGCTCGAAATCGCCAAAGAAGACCTACCGGGCGGATTCAATTTCGAGGGCGCACAGAAAGCTGCCGCCGAATACCGCAAGGGCTTCCGCTGCCCGACCCGGCATGAAGCAATTGAAATGTACGACGCCCGGTTCCGTGGCCTCGACGAAGCGTTCAAGAAGATCGGCGGCGAACCCGCAACGACTATCGGCTGGACGAGCGAAGCCGACCCCGACCCGGAGTACTTTTCCAACCGCGCGTTCATCTACAGCGGCAACACGGGCAGCGTGGGCTACGGCAACGAGTATGGCACGCTCGCCGTGCGTCCGGTTTCCGCTTTCAAGAAATAGTTTCACAGTTCAATCATTCCCGCGCCCTTTACGGGGCGCGGGGTTAACCCCAAAGACCAAACAGAAATGAAAAAAGGCACGATCATCAAACGCACCGACTACGTGGCGACGATGCTCGCTATTCCCGTCGGAGAAGAACACGAATTCACGCTGACGGGGCGCGACTACGCATCGTATATGAACGCCGTCAGCCGTTTCAACAAGAACGGCAAGGCGAAATTCGAAGCCCGCACCGCTTCCGCATCCACCATCGTAATTAAACGCCTTTCGTAATATGTCGCTCCCCGAATTATACGAATTACAGCATTGCCTCGTCCACGTCGCCGATGTCGTTGCTTGCGCAATCATCAAGCGCCAGCAGCCAGCCGCCGACCTCGTAACGAAACGCGCGCTGTATCGGGAATTCGGTCGGGGCTGGGTCGATAAGCATATCGCCCCGCATGGGAAGATCGAGGGCAAGCGATTCGGAACGGCCCCGAATTCACCGATCAAATACAGCCGCACGGAATTCGTCGCCCTACTCGAAGCCGAACGCCTGCAACGCGCAGAAATCGTCGGTAAATACGGACAACAAGAGCAGGCAAAATAAGCTGTTTTGCAGCCTTTACCACTCCAAGCGAACGAATACACGACGACAGCCCGAAAGTCGATAAAACAGGAAATTCGATAAAAATAACATGCAAGCACTCAAATACACATCAAGGGAGGTAAACCGGAATTTCCGCATCAAGGTTTCGGGCCTCGGCATCCATGAACTCAAAGGCTTTACGGGATTCGTCGGGTTGGTGGGGAGCGAACTCGCAAACAACCTGCTTGACCGGGCATTTCGAAGCAAGGCGGATAAAGTAGAATGCAAACTGCGGCGCGGCTTGAAAATAACCTTTTACTACAAGTAGACATGAAAACCAAAATTTTAGCTATCCCGTGGTGGCTGTCGCTGGTCGCGCTCGGCGGAGCAATGGATGCAGACCCGATTTCATGGGTCGCCGTTGCCGTAACATTCGCCGCGTTCGTAACACTTTCCGCAGCCATAATCAGAGAACAAAGGAAAACCGCATAATAACCAATCATCACAAAACGCACGATGCTATGAACATCAAGATCAAATCAATTACCCTGCGCAATTTCAAAGGACTGCGCGACGTATCGTTCGATTTCGACGGCCGTAACGCCACGATCATAGGCGACAACGGTACGGGAAAGACAACCATTTTCGACGCCCTGACATGGGTATTGTTCGGCAAGGATTCGCACAACAGCACCGACATCGACATCAAGACAATAGACGCCACGGGCGAACCTATGCACCGCGCCGAGCATTTCGTCGAGGTGGCATTGGACGTGGACGGCTCCGCACAGACGCTGCGCCGCACGTACCGCGAGATTTGGAGCAAGCCGCGCGGGTCGTCCGACCTGCGATTCGTCGGACACGAAAGTGCGTTTGCCGTCAATGGCGTGGAGGTCGGAACCAAGGCGGCATACGACAAAATCATTTCGGAATGGATCAACGACAATGTATTCCGGATGCTGACCGACCCGATGTATTTCAATACTCGCGTCGATTGGAAAGGCCGTCGCGCTGCCCTTTTAGCCCTCGTCGGGGATAACATCGACCGCACGGCGATACAGGCGCAGTTTGCCGACCTGCTCGCCGAAATGAACGGCGAACCCCTCGCAGATTTCAAAGCGCGGCTTGCGACCGAGAAGCGCAAGAACAAAAAGGAACTCGAAACATTCGGCCCAAAGATCGAAGCATATCAAAACACGATGCCCCCGGCGGAAGACTACGCCGCGCTGGAACAGGAGATCACGCAGCGCGAATCCGTGGCCGCAAACGAGATCGCAGCGTACCAGCGGCAAATCGACGCACTCGACACGCAGATCGCCGACGCATCGAAAATAGACGAGGAAACGCAGGCCGCCCACGACCGAAGACTGAAAAAGGTGCTCGACATCAAAAAGTCGTTGTCCGATCATATCGACGCTCGACTGACCGCGGCCCGTCGGTATAACTCCGACCGCGACGCGGCCATCATGGACGCACAGGCGAAAGCGGATTCAATTCTGCGCGAAATCGAGAAAACCGAAACGACGGCAAACTCGAAACGGGACACCCTCGAAGCCTGCGTAAAGAAGCAGGCGAATATCAAATCGGCACTCGATAGCATGCGTGCGAAATACGAGGCTGAGAAAAAGGCGGCATTTGAATACGTCGACGCGACCACCTGCTACGCTTGCGGCCAGCCGTTACCCGCCGCAACCATCGAAGAAGCCCGCCGCGCGGCCCGCGAGAGCTTCGAGAAGCACCAGCGCGAAATACTCGACAAGTTGATCGCCGACGCCAATCTCGAAAAGGATACTTACAGCAAGTTAACAAAGCTGGTTTCGACCACCGAACAGGAAATCGCAATGCTCGATCAACGCCTATCGCAACTGCGCGCGGAACATCACGCTGTGACGCTGGCTATCACAACCGCGAAAGACGTTCCCGCAATCGACCTCGAAACGGAGGAAGAACAGGCGAAATTATCTTCCGAATACCGGAAGCTCTCCGACGAGCTTACCCGCGCGCAAACCGCCCTCGAAGCCTCGGCAACCACGAAAATCACGGCCGCTACGCTCACGGCACGCCGCCGGGATATATCCGCACAGATCGACACTGTGCGTCAGAACCTCGCAACCGCAACCACCGACCTGCGCCGTCGCCTTGCCAATAAGGAGCGCGCCGCAGAGGTACAACGCCTTATAGACGAGGCCAAAGAATCGGAAAAGAAGATCGCCGAACGTATCGCCGAACTCGAACGCCTCGAATTCGCAGCGGCGGCCTACACGAAAGCGAACATCGAAGCCGTCGAAGCAGCGATAAATTCGCGGTTCAACCTCGTGCGCTGGCGAATGTACGAACAGACCATCGAGGGCGCGGACGTCGAAACATGCGTCGCCACCATCGACGGCGTGCCGTTCAACTCGCTGAACAGCGCCGGGCAGGTACTCGCCGGACTTGACATCATCCGCACGTTCTGCCGCTACTACGGCGCAACCGCGCCCGTCTTCATCGACAACGCCGAAAGTATTTCGCAGACCGATTTTGCGCTCGATTCGCAGGTCATTCGTCTGCAAGTGGTCGAGGGTGCTGCACTCGAACTTAAAACAGCGTAACGACATGGCACAGATCGTCAGCAACGAAAAAGGATTCAAGGTTATCCACGTCGAAACGCTCGACATGTGGGTCATCGGAAGCCCCGCGAAATGCGACTACTGCACGGCGGATATGGCGACCCCGACGGCGGCTATTACATCGCCGTGCTGAATAAGATATACTGTCCGCAATGCTATAAACGCTGGCTTTCCGAGGCACGCCGCCACCCGCAGGACGCCCCTATCGAAGCCCGAAACTACAACACGTATCGTCAAATCTTTTATTTCAAATAACTATGGCACAGAATAGCAATCAGAACGGAGCGCAGACCGCCCCGGCGACGCAATCGAAAGCGATTGCCGCAATGAAAGATGAACTTGCGAACAGCGTCCTGCGACGCATCGAGGAGCTGCAAGCGAACGGCGGGCTGGTCGTCCCGAAAGACTACGCCGTAACTAACCAAATGAACCTTGCATGGCTTCGTATCTCCGAAATGCTTTGGGAGGATTCCAACAAAGTACAACACCCGGTTTTGGAGGTCGTAACCAAAGCATCGGTGGCAAATTCGCTGCTCGATATGGTGCTGCAAGGCATGGACATCCAAAAGAAGCAAGGATACTTTATCCCGGTCAAAAACAAGGCGTCGGGGCAGCTCGAACTGACGTTCTGGCGATCGTATTTCGGCGACGAGAAACTGGCCCGCGCACAGGGTATGAAGAAAGTCCGTTCGGTCGTCGTTTACGAGGGTGACGATTTCGAATACATGTACACGGAAGACGGCGAAACCAAAGTAACGAAACACGTTCCGAGCCTGTCGAGAATCGACAAAGACAAGATCGTCGCCGTCTACGCCGTAACGACTATGTCCGACGGCTCGCACTCGACGACAATCAAGACGATGACCGAAATCCGGCAAGCATGGATGCAGGGCGCAATGCGGGGCAACTCGCCTGCGCACCGAAATTTCACCAGCGAAATGGCAGGGCGAACGGTCGAGCGTTCCGCCATGAAGCACATTATCAACTCGTCATCCGACGCATGGCTGTTGAGCGAAGACGAGAAAGAACGCCGCGTAACGAACGAAACGGCGGCCGCGCCCGCCGGGGCAAATATCGAAGATGCGAAATTCGAGGAGGTCGCCCCAGCCGCAATCGCAGCACAATCGGCCACACCCGCCGAAACGATGCCGCCGATCCCTACGCCGACGCCCGTTCCGCGCGAGGAGGTAACCGAAGAGGCAGCCCCCGCGGCCATTGAAGACGACCCGTTCAACGTGTAACCCGATGAAGCTGCACGTCATATCATCATCGTCGGCTGGTAACTGCTACGTTTTGGAGAGCGAAGCGTCTGCGCTCGTTATCGAGTGCGGCGCATCGCCCGAAACGATGTTTGCCAGGACTGGGATCGACGCCCGAAAGTTCGTCGGTGCAGTAGTAACGCACGAGCACGGCGACCACGCGGCCCACATCGGCAAATACGCCGACCGGGCAATCGACGTCTATGCCTCGCAGGGAACGCTCGCGGCGTGTCGCATCGACAAAGCGCACCGCGCGCACACATTACGACCGATGCAGTCCGTCATGGTCGGCGATTTCGTCGTCCGGGCGTTCGACGTGAAGCACGACGCAGCGGAACCGTTCGGGTATATTATCGAACACGAGGAATGCGGAAAAGTGCTATTTGCTACCGACACGCATTTTATCCGGTACAACTTCAAATCCCTGCGACTGAATCATATTCTGATCGAGGCGAACTATTCACAAGAGGAGCTGGACGATAATATCGCCCGCGGGACGATGAACCCGGCACAGGCAGCGCGCGTACGAACGTCGCATCTATCAATCGACGCGGCGTGTGATATGGTAAAGACGAACGAAACGGCGGAACTTTCGACGGTCGTTCTACTGCACCTTTCGAACGCAAACAGTCTTGCCGATGCTTTTGCCGCGCAAATGCGCAAAACAGCCCATTTCGCGCGTGTTTTCGTCGCAGACAAGGGTTTAATCGTCAAACTGAACAAAAGCGAAATTTAACGGGTCAAATCAGCGTCAATGGCAAACGAAACAAATACTGGTTGGGTGCGGTTGTATCGCAGCACGCTCGGATGGGAGTGGTTCGACGACCCGCTCACGCTGCAACTGTGGGTCGTTTGTCTGCTCAAGGCGAATTACCTGCCTACGAGATGGCGAGGAGTGGAGATTGAGCGCGGGGCTTTCGTTACCTCCGTCGATGGTTTGTGCGCAGAAACAGGACAGACGACACGACAGATTAGAACCCGTTTAGCTCGTTTGCAGGCGTCCGGCGAAATATCCGTCCGTGCGACAAACTACAAAAGCATTATAACAGTTTGTAAATTCGACACTTACCAGCCATTAGAAAATGAAAACGACAAACGACCGACAAACAGTTACGAGGGTTTGCGGAGGGTACCGGGAAAGAAAGCCGCCAAAATCGACAAACCAAACGACAAACCGGAAACACCTATAATTAACATTAATACAGACGATTATAGTGATAACACCGAACAAAACGACAAACAGAACGACAATCAATCGACAAACGACCGACAAACGCAACTGTTTTCAAGCGACAACAGTATAAGAATATATAAAGAGGAATATAAAGAATTAAAAGAATCTCTCTCTTCTCGCGCACGCGCGAAGGAGGCAGAGAGAGAGACATTTTTTGAAATTTTCTTTTTCAAGAATTTTATAAATCCCGATTACGAAGTCGAACGATTCTGCGCTAATTACGAGGCATCGGGCTGGATTCGTAAAAACGGACAAGCCGCTATCGACCGCCCGGCGCTTGCGCGGACATGGACGCAGGAAGATAAAAACGCCACGCCACGCTTCAACGCCGATTTTCTTGCGAAATACCGACGTTTCTACGACCTCGTAAAGCAAACGAATCCGGTGCTTGCGCCGATATTCATTCACGATCTGGAATTGGTATTTATCGACGCCGAGCGCAAACGGCTAACATTCCGCTGCACGCGGCAGATGGCCGAAGCCGTCGAGGCCAATGTCCGGTTCTTTCGGGATAACTTTTTCGACAAACATTTCGCGGGCTGGACGCTACACTACCAAACCCCGCGAATCTAAAAACAACAACGCACGATGAAAAACAAAAACGACAAGCGGGGCAAGTCCCCGGCAAATTTCTACGACAGAATCGCCGAAATGCTCAACAAGGCGGCTATTCCGCAGACGATCACAGTCGAGGCCGAGGGAGTTTCGCCCGAAACATTCTTGGCGACAGGGATCACGAAACGCGAACTGTATGCCACCGTCGCAATGGCAAGCCTTGCGCACGCCGTCGTAACCACCCCACCCACCGGAGGCGGCAGGCTTCGTTCAGACTGGGCGCGGCGCGTGGCTACACAAGCCGCAGAGCTGGCCTACTACCTCGACGAAGCACTCGGCGAGATCGAACGAAACGGCGAACCCGCAAAAGATTCAAGACGATGAAAATTCTGTATTTGCCACTCAAAAAGGAGTGGTACGAAATGATCGAGCGGGGCGATAAGCGCGAAGAGTACCGCGAAAATACCCGTTACTGGAAAACGCGGCTTATCGACACGGTAATATACGACGAGGGGGACGAGGAGACCGAAAGCCCGGTATTTATATTCTTCAAAGACTACGACGCAGTTTGTTTTTCCTACGGCTACACCCGCCGCCGGATGCTATGGGAGTGCAAAGGCGTTGATTTTGGCCGAGGTCGCCCGGAATGGGGTGCGCCCGATCACGAAACATTTATCATCAAACTTGGAAACCGACTGAACGATGAGAGATTACAGTAAAGATTTCGCCGAATGGCGAAAATGGCGCGACGAAAAAGGGTTGCCGCCTATCTACGACAACCCGGCCGACGCGGGTATCGAAACGGATTTCCGGGTCGGGCAGCAAGTGTCGTTCACGAACGAATACGGCGGTTCGAACCGCACGTGATAATGGGATTCTGCAAACCGGAGCTTTCGGGCCGGTGCGTCTACCTCGACTACGACTGCTACTGGTTCCCGACGGAACTCAAATCGTTAAAACCCTATCGGAAATGATGTCCCAGCCGACTTACATAGCCTCGTGTTCGTTTGGCAAGGATAGTATCGCAACAATTCTCCTTGCCCTCGAACATGACGAACCACTCGACCGGGTGGTATTCTCGGAAGTGATGTTTGATCACGCACGCAACATCAGCGGCGAGATTCCGGAGCACATCGGGTGGATATACGACACAGCTATCCCGAAGCTGCACGACATGGGCATCCACGTCGACGTGGTACGCGCCGAACGGGACTACTGCTATTTTTTCGCAAATGCCGTCGGGGGGGGGAGAATGCAGGAAAGATTTACGGGTTCCCGCTCGGCGGCAAATGCTTCATCAATCGGGATTGCAAAGTCGCGCCCATACGAAAATACCTCGCCGAAATTGCTGGCGGTCCCCTGCGTGCCAAAACGAATATCGTGCAGTACATCGGTATCGCCGCAGACGAACCGCGACGACTTGCCAAACTCACGGAGAACCGAATGTCGCTCTTGGCGAAATACGGCTACACCGAGCAGATGGCGAAACAGCTTTGCGCCACTCACGGGTTACTGTCGCCGATCTACACGACCGGGACACGCGGCGGATGCTGGTTCTGCCCGAACTGCAAAATACAACATTTCGTCAACCTGCGACGCAATCATCCCGAACTATGGGCAGAATTGGTCGAGTTGAGCCATACGCCGAACTTGTGCAGCTACGGATTCAAATACGGCCTTACCGTGCAGGAGGTCGAAAAACGGATGAATGCAGAAGAACAACAGCTAAAACTTTTTTAATCACAACTTTCCATGAAAGACATTCATCATACCTGCCGATGCACCGGGCAACAGTTTACGTTCAAAGAGTGGTGCGCGTGGCTTGATAACCACAAAAAAGCCGGACAGGATAGCGGTAAATTCGTGGCGTTATCGTACAACGGTTTCGATTTCAACATTCACGACGTATGCCTAACGCCTAACAGACCTGTCCGATTATTCAACCACCATTGTATCGTGGAGGTTAAAACGGCGCAGTCGCCGACAGGACGCTGGGATTACGGGCTGGATGTCAACTTGCACAATTCGGGCCATTACGTCGGGGCCGGATTCGTCGACGATGTGCAAAAGGGATACCCAACGGAAGCCGCCGCGATTCTTGCCGCCCTGCTCGATGCCCGCAAATCAGCCGAACGTGAACTGGCGAACTGTTCCGGTCGCTCCCGGTCGAATCTCGACAACGAGGACGACGAAGACGGATTCATCAAAGACAGCACGCTGGCCCCGTATATTCGGAATATCATCAAGCAAATCGACGATCAGCGCCGTGCAACGGCGTTCAAACAACTAACCCTATTTTGATTATGACACGACACGTTGAATCGCACATGCAACGAATGTGCGTCGGTTGGTTCCGGCTCCAATACCCCGCCGTCGGCAAACTCCTGTTCGCCGTTCCGAACGGTGGCGCACGGAGCCGCACGGAAGCCGCGATAATGAAAGCAGAGGGCGTAACCGCAGGCGTTACCGACCTTATCCTGCTGCTCGGACGCGGAGGCTTCAACGCCCTATGTATCGAAATGAAGACTACCGACCGACGTTCCGCCCTATCGGACGCACAAATCGAATGGCGCTCGCTCACAATCGCGAACGGAAACAGACACGTCGTCTGCCGGACGTTAGAGGAATTCCAGTCGGAAATACGCTGGTACATGGCGCGCCCGGCAAATAACGAACCACGGGACGAAATCACCTGTGTCCGCCCGATAGTTCCGCCGTCCGTCGAAGAGATCGAGCGAGCATTTGGGAAAATCAGGCGACGCAAAATCAATCATCAACCAACAAAAACCGAGAAACAATGACAACACACAACCCGAAATTCAGAGGGACGCCCGGCCCGTGGCGGGTCGACGGACACGAACACAAAAACGGCGTCGTAGAATATACCATCGTTTCGATTTCCGGCGACGCTGTCGGCTGCGCTCCCGTCGCAGAAGTACTGCGCAATAACCCGCGCCCGATGCCGGAGCAACGCATCGAGGCCAACGCCCGACTATTGGCCGCCGCGCCCGACTTGCTCGCCGTGCTCGAAATCATCGTCGGGATATTTGAACCGAACAAACTGACCCCATATCGGTCTGCGCGCGAAACGGTAGATCTGGCGAAACAGATCATCGGATACGTCTACCGAGCGAAACCGCCCAACCAACGAATCGCCCTCAAACGACGCCGAATTCCTCGAATGGCTGTACGTCCGACTGGTCGGCACCCACGGCGAAAATCCGAATACGGACTTTATGCAGAACCTCAACTCTATAATCGAAAAATTACGGTAATTATGAAAACAGTCGAAGACCTTAACAGACTTATCCGCGACGAAATCACAGCTATCGAAGCGCTCCGAAGCGAAGACGAAAAAATATGGTCGGTTCGGGGGGGGGGAACGGAAGCCAATGCCAAACGCAGCAAGAAGATCCGCCGCATGATCGGCGACCACAACAACGAGATCGCCCACTTGCGCCGCCTTATCCGCTTTGTCGAGGCAACCCCGGAAGAGGGTATACGAATGATGCTCGACCAGCTGCGCGGACAGGTAGATCGAATCACCGCATCTGCCGACCGCTACAAATTGAAAGAGCAGAAAAAAGAGTATCTGACACGTGCAGGCGCGCAGCTCAAACACACGCAAATCGCCGAACTTGAATTCTTATTACAATGAATAACAAAGCTATTGCCCCGGAAACTACCGTACAGGAACGGTGTGCCATCTGCGGCCGCCCGAGGATTTACAAATACGACGGTTATTGTCGTCCCATCTGCGAACGATGCGCCAACGGAGGTGGCAGGACATACGTTCGAAGCGGAGAGAAGATTGGCCGCAACGAACCGTGCCCATGCGGTAGTGGTTTGAAATACAAGAAATGTTGCGGCAAATGAATGCCGCCCTTAATAACTCAAAACCAAAATAAAGATGGACAAAAAACAAACGACCGCGACTTGCCCCAAATGTGGGGAAGAAATTGTGCAGTGCGAAAACTGCGAGAATATGGGCTGCCCCGATTGCGACGGGTTTGTAGTTACCCGCGACGACGTGATTCTGTGCCCGGAATGTGCCGCCGCTTGCAAGGAGGACTGCGACAAGATGCGCGCTGTCGGTTGCGGTAGTTGCGCCCTTTTCGCTGACGAAGACGACGAGGGGCAGGGTTGGTGCGAACTGCATCAGGAATCCGTGTGCTTCATTGATAAATGCAGCGACCGAATTTCGAAAGTCTGATCGCTGATAAAATCTTACCCGAAAGCGTGTATTATTTACACGCTTTTTACATATCTTTGTGCTGGTAACCAATACAGAGTAAACGCAACCGGGCCTATGAAAATTCCGCAAACTATCGAAATGCAGGTTGGCGCGCTCAATGCCAGCGAGCACAACCCGCGACAAATCACCGAAGACGATTTCGCCGAACTGGTCAAATCCCTGCTACTGCTGCCGAAAGGCTTGTATTACCGCCCCGTCGTCGTGGACGACCGGAATATCGCCCTTGCCGGAAATATGCGCCTGCGGGCGCTGAAATACATTCACGAACTCGGATTCGACGACCTCGCAGAAATCTTGCGGGCGTCGTATCGGTTCCGGCATTTCGACGAGGCGAAACAATCCGCGCTGCTGAACTACTGGCGCGAATGGCAGATGCACCCGACCGTGCCGACGCTTTACGCCTCGGAACTCGACGAAGACGAGCAACAGCAGTTCATCATCAAAGACAACCTATCGTTCGGCACGTTCGATATTGACATGTTGGCAAACGAGTACGACATCGCGGCGATCATCGACGATGGTTTCGACATCGACCTGCTCCCAAAATCGGCCATCGAGGCGTTGGCCGCGGCAAATGGTATCGACCCTAACGATATAACAGGGCGACGCTGTGGCGGCGACGGGGAAGCCGACGAGCACTACACGCACAAAATCACGTCGCCCGTCTACGAGCCGAAGAACGAAAAACCGGACTTATCGACGCTGACCGACAGCGGCCGAACCGACGAACTGCTGGCAAAGATCGAAGCGTCGAACGTATCGCCCGACGAAAAAGAGTTTCTGCGGCAGGCTGCCGCACCACATACGGTGTTCGATTACGCCCCGTGTAC
>OCAN01001132.1_pt1 | contig 15314 bp, 13 predicted proteins | sample 1538321 | NCBI WGS metagenome assembly OCAN01 (sample SAMEA2580294, study PRJEB22360) | human gut metagenome | biome: human gut; feature: human-associated habitat; material: faeces | place: Denmark | collected 2008/2010 | reverse complement strand
TGACGATTATTTTAGAGAAATAATTATTGATGTAGATTAGATTTTGAAGATTCGTTTTAGGCACCAAAAACTTCAAATTGTGGATAACCCTGCACTCAGGAATAAGTATATATATAATAATATATTATTTATAATATTATTAATGGCGGACATATGTGACCGCGATTCTGCCGCTATTTTGGCGATTTTGGCATTATCGCGGACAGATCTGTCCGCTTTACAATTTTTGACACCATTTATTCACAAAATACTGGAAAATAAAAATTCTTAAAAAATGCCTGAATTAAGAAGAGAAAGAAGCAAAAAGGAACAGAATCATGAACATGAGAAAAAAAGCGCTTAAACGCTTGCTCATGCTTGAAATTTGATAATGTATGGTTGCTGGTTAACATACAAATGTCAATGATAAGTAAAAGATAAGTAAAAGATAAGTAAAATATCAAGAATCATCATCACAGATTTTAAAAACAAGGGGAACTGTTTTTCGAAACAGCAGAAAGCAGAAAGCAGGAAGCGGCTCCCTTTATTAATATATAATAATATATAAAAAATATAATGTTATAGTTATTTATGTCGACACAGGTGTCGGTGATTTTGCGTCCATTTTCGCTTTTTCGCCCAAATTGCCGCCATATATGACGGTTACGCCTGTGGATAACTTTTTATCCACAGAGAAAAAATAAAGCTTATTACATTAAAAATATCCATTTAGAATTTTATTGCATCCTTCATTTATCTAGGATATGATAATACCATGGAGAATGTATATGAGTAAAGAAATATCAGTTGTTATCCCTAATTTTAACGGGAAAGCGTTTTTAGAAAATTGTCTCAACAGTTTAAAAGAGCAGTCTTTCAAGGATTTTGAGGTCATTATTGTTGATGACTGCTCGACCGATAATGGTCTGATGATCTTAAAGAATCACCCTGAAATTCGGCTGATCGTTAACGAAAAAAATTTTGGATTTGCGGTTTCTGTGAACAATGGCATTCGCGCTGCCAGGGGCAGATATGTGCTGCTGCTAAACAATGATGTGGTGGTAGCAGATGATTTTGTTGAAAAGCTTTATCAGGCTATTGACAAGGATGAACGGATATTTTCCGTTTCTTCACGGATGATTCGCTATTATGAACGCGATAAAATCGATGATACTGGAGATTTTTATAATATCTTAGGCTGGGCTTATAAACGCGGTGATGGGAAGAACGTTTCCCGATTATTGAAGCCAACCAGTATTTTCAGTACATGCGCCGGTGCAGGAATTTACAGAAAAAGTATTTTTGATGAGATCGGCTTGTTTGATGAGCATTATTTTGCCTACCTTGAAGATGTGGATGTCTCTTATCGAGGTCGTATTTACGGCTATAAGAATCGTTATGAGCCATCTGCCATCTGCTATCATATCGGCAGCGCGACAACAGCAGATGGCAATAAGTATTCAGAATTTAAGGTTAAAATTTCGGCTAGGAATAACATCTATACGGCTTATAAAAATATGCCTTTTTTACAGATGGTGATCAATTTTATTTTTTTAGCGTTGGGCTTTTTAATCAAGGGTGCAATGTTTTCAGTGTCGGGATATGGAAGAACTTATTGGTCTGGTGTTAGAGAAGCGTTTTTAAGTTTAAATAAAGTTCGAAAAACACCCTTCAAAATGGGCCATATTCTTAACTATATCAAGATAGAGGGGATGTTATTCTGTAATGTATTCCGATATTTATTTGAAAAAATATCGAAGTAAGGCAAATGGAAGATGCAAATTTGTTACATTTATGATATACTGTTAAAATTGACAAGAAGTATGTACGAACGGAGTATTTATGGATTTATCAATTATTATTGTTAATTATAAAACAGAAGAATTGACCACTAATTGTTTGGCTTCGGTTTATGAGAGCCATTTGCAGGAGGTCGACTTTGAGGTGATCATCGTGGATAATGCTTCTTGTGACGGCAGTATTGAAGCCGTTGAAAGGAAGTTTCCACAGGTGAGCATCATTAAAAATAAAGAAAACCTGGGCTTCTCAAAGGCGAATAATATTGGTATTCACAAAGCAAAGGGAGATTATATTCTGCTGTTAAATTCAGATACAATCGTTGAACCGAATACCCTTAAGAAGTCGTTGTATTTTATAAAAACGAGACCTCAGGTGGGAGCGTTAGGCTGCAAAGTGCTTCTGGAAAATGGGCAGCTGGACGCAGCGTGCAAGAGAAGCTTTCCGACGCCGGCTAACGGTCTATACCATTCACTTAAGCTGGATAAACGCTTCCCCAAAAGCCAGCGGTTTGGTGAATACAATTTAACCTTTGTTAATCCGGATAAAATATGTTCAGTGGATTGCGTAATGGGGGCGTTTATGCTTGTTCCCAGGAGTGTGATCGACCGTGTCGGGCTGCTGGATGAGGATTATTTTATGTACGGTGAGGATATTGACTGGTGCTACCGCATTAAGCAGGCTGGATATCAGATCATTTATTATCCGGAAGTACGCATTTTTCATTATAAAAAGGCCAGCGGGATTGGGAAACGCAATCCTAAAGTGATCGAAGCATTCTATGATTCAATGATTATTTTTTATAATAAACATTATCAGGGGAAATACAGTAAAGTTACAACAGGTACTGTGTTTTTTGGAACTAAAATAATGAAAAAAATTGCGTTGGCAAAAAATCGATAATCTAATGAGGAGGTAAAAGCTGTGATAAAAAGTAATCAACATTTTTTTAATTTTCTGCTGGTTGTTTTTGATGCCGTTGTCATCAGCGGCGCGCTTCTTTTGGCCTGGTATATTCGGTTTGTCTCCCCGTTTTTTACGGATGGCGTGCGCACAATGCATTTCGAGGCTTATGTTGGTCTGTTGATTTTTATCATACCTGTTTACCTGATTTTGTTTCTTATATTTGGTTTGTACAAACCGTATCGGAAGCAGCGCTTTTTTAAAGAGTGCCAGGAGATTATATTGTCTAATGTCATTGGAATTTTAATCGTAATGGCAGTTTTATATACAGAGAAGAGCATCCACTTTTCAAGGTATATGCTCGGACTTTTCTTTCTGTTCTCCATTGTAATCATGTCTCTGGAGCGGGGCACCATTCGAAAAGTGCTTCGAATGATGCGTGAGCGCGGTTATAACATTAAATATATTATCATAGTGGGGGCCGGCGCCCTGGGACAGGCTTTTGCGGATAAAGTATTAGGAGACCGGCAGCTTGGCTACAAAATTTGCGGTTACGTTGACGATTATTATCCGAAGAGTGATAAAAATGGCCTGCCGATTTTGGGAACCACAAAAGAAATGAATGATATACTCGAAGAATTTCGTGTGGATGAAGTCATTATTGCGCTGCCAAATACCAGCTTTAAGCGCATCAATGATGTGATCGACAAATGTGAGTACCAGGGCATAAAAACACAGGTTATCCCAGATTACTTTAATCTGGTCCAGGGATCCAGGCCAGCCTTTGATGAGCTTGACGGTATCCCGTTGATTAACACGCGGTATATACCGCTGGATGAGCCCTTTAATAAGTTTATTACAAGGGCGCTGGATATTCTTTTGTCGGGCACATTTTTAGTCGTCTTTTCATGGCTCTATCTGATTTTAGCGATTCTGGTTAAGGTAACCTCTCCAGGACCGATTATTTATAAGCAGATCCGTGTGGGCATGAACAGAAAGGAATTTTATATCTATAAATTCCGTTCAATGCGAAATGATATTCCAGAAAAGGGCGATAAGCTCTGGACCACCGAGGATGACCCGAGAAAGACGAAATTTGGCTCCTTTATCCGGAAAACAAGTCTGGATGAGATTCCACAGTTTTTTAATGTGTTAAAGGGAGATATGAGTATTATCGGCCCAAGACCAGAGCGGCCGTTCTATGTGCAGCAGTTTAAAGATGAAGTGCCCAAGTATATGATTAAGCATCATGTAAGGCCGGGAATTACTGGCTGGGCACAGGTAAACGGATGGCGCGGGGATACTTCGATTGTAGAGCGGATTAACTGCGATATTGAGTATATTGAGAAGTGGTCGCTGTTGCTGGATGTGAAGGTGTTTTTTATGACGTTTGGGGCACTGGTTAAGAATGCTTATTAAAATTTGAAGGAGAGTATAAAAAAGTAGATGATTTATTTCGCTGTATTTATTTATTTGTGTTGCAGTGTTGGTGGTTTAACGTTGGTTAAAGTGGGAGCAGAACATAATAATTTTGCTCTGAATCCTGGATTTTTTAATTTATCATTATCATACGCAACTCTAATTGGATTGTGTTTGTATGTGGTAAGCTTTGTGATGTGGATAGTAATTGTGCAGAAGTTTAATTTAAGCTATATTCAACCTATTACAACTGGATTATCGTATATTTTAATTATTGCGGCCTCTATTTTTATTTTAAAAGAGAGCATATCACTTTTTCAGTGGATTGGCTTGGCTTTTATACTAATCGGTGTAGTTTTCATGAATATAAAAGTACATTAGGAGAAGAGTAGTGAACAAAGTATTAATGATCGTTCCATCTTATAACGAAGAGTTAAACTTAAAAACAGTCGCAAATGATATAAAAGAAAATTTTAGTGAAGCAGATATTCTGTTTATAAATGACTGTTCTAAAGATGATACGCTAAATGTAATAAAAAGTATTGAAGGAGTTTCATATTTAGATTTACCAATAAATTTAGGATATTCCTATGCGGTGCAGACAGGGCTTAAATATGCTGCGCAAGAAGATTATGATTATCTTATTCAATTTGACGGTGATGGACAACATCTGGCTTCAGAAGCAAAAAAAATGTATGAACATGCATTAGAGACTGAGGCAGATATTGTTATTGGTTCTCGTTTTTTATCAACAACGAACTACCAGCATTCGTTTTTTAGAAAGGTGGGGACAAAACTTTTTCAAATTATCATTAAAATGTTAACAGGGAAAAAGATATATGATCCTACTTCAGGATTGCAAGTTCTAAAAAGAAAAGTTTTTGCACCGTTGTCTAAAATTTACGCTTATCCAGAATTTCCAGATGCTAATTTATTGATCGAACTGATATATCAAGGATATAGCATTGAGGAAATATCTGTTCAAATGAAGAACAGAGAGTTTGGAGAAAGTATGCATGGTGGGATAATAAAACCGATTAAATATATGTTTAAAATGTTTTATTATATTATTATGGTTTTTTTCAATAACCTGACGGGTAAAAAGAAGGTGAAAAAATGATAACACGTGTATTTTTTATTATAATTGCTATTATTTTAATCATGTATATTTATCATAATGTTAAGAAGAATATGTTATCACAGGATGAGAGTATTCTTTGGATAATTGGTGCCTTTTTTATATTAATACTGAGTATATGGCCAAATATCGTAATTTGGCTTGCTGATATAGTCGGGATCGCTTATCCTCCTTCATTTTTGTTTTTAATAACATCGGTATTTTTAGTAGTATTTCTTTTTAGAAACAGCCAACAGATTAGCGTTTTAAAAGAAAAGAATAAAGAGTTAATACAAGATTTAGCGTTATTAGAAAAGAGATTAAGGGACTTGGAAACTTTAAAAAATAAGGAAAAAAAACATGAGCAGATGTAGAGTAACAATTATTGTGCCGATTTATAATCTTGAAAATTATATACCTACTTTTTTTAAAGATTTAGAAAAACAAACTTTTCAAAGTTTTAAGATCATAGCTATAGATGATTTTTCTAGTGACAACTCATTAAATATGTTATTAGACTACAAGGAAAAGCATTACCTAAAAATAGTGGTACTAAATAACTCTGAAAATTTGGGACCAGGATTAACAAAAGATGTGGGATTGGATAGTGGTTTTATTGAGGGAGATTATGTTCTGTTTTTGGATGGAGACGACCGTTTTGAAGCTGATTTCCTTGAAAAAATGGTAGAAAACGCAGATGAATCAAATGCTGACATTACAGTTTGCGGTTTTGATCGTTTTGATGATAAATCTGGTGAAGTCTACTCCAAGGAAATGGTTAACAATCATCCTGACTATATTGTTAACTTAACTAGCAACGATAAATTTGCATATATCAATCCTTCTTTATGGAATAAACTATACCGACGTGATCTAATCAAAGATCTACATTTCAGCAATGTAAAACGTGGGGAAGACTTAATTTTTTTATTATACTTATTCCCACGGATTCAATCCATTAAATTTATAAACGAAATTTTAATTCATTACAGAGTACGCTATGGCTCCTTAATTAATACAACAAATGAAATGTCTTTTGATATTTTTTTGAATGATCTTATTAATTTAAAAAAATATTATTTGCAATTGAATAATAATAAGCAATACATAGAGATTTTGGAACTTGTTGTTTTTATACATCTTGGAATATCTTATACATACCGTCTTGCGAGCAATGATAGAAAAAAGAAATTATACTATATAAAAAACACAAAAGATTGTTTAGATCGTTATTTTCCAGGCTGGAGAAAAAATAGATATCTAAATATTAAACATTGTGTTTTTGGTGGGAGCAAGAAAATTGGTCTTTGGGGATGTCGCTTGCTCTACAAAATAAATATGTTTGGAGTATTTATTAAAGTATATTTATTTATTATAGAAAAATTAAAAATTGATATTAAATGGTAACTAATGTATCATTCGATTGCAAAGCAATTGATTAAGGAATAAGTATGATTAAAGAAAAGTTTGAATTTTATTTTATAGAGATAGTAAAAAATTTAATTTCTAGAAAATGGTTTATACTAGCATTTTTACTTTTTATAATTTTGGGCACAATTGGGATAACAGAAATAGGAAAAGTGTCTAATTATTTTTCTTTTAAGTATTTCCTTGTTTTTTTTGTGATTTTTGTATCTGGAGCTTTATGCATAGTGAGTTATTCCGATGTAAAACATATTCATAACCTTACATTTATGATTGTTTTAATTTTTGGATTAATAAGTTGCGTAGCAACACCGATACTGGATAGTCCAGATGAATATACACATCTTAGAAGAGCAGAAATAACTTCAAGAGGTGAATTGTTTCCTGAAATTTTAAATGAGCAAGGATATGTAACTATACAATCAATCATTAATATTGAAAAGGAACAAGGAAAATCGTTCTTAAGTGCCCAACAAACAGATATTAATAATAATAAAGTGCAGGTAGCTCATATTGCTGAAAGTAATTTTTTTGTAGGATATATTCCACAAGCTATTGGAATATCATTGGCGAAAATACTTCATTTATCTGAAATATGGATGGTTTTATTAGGAAGAGCGATAAATGTTCTTTTTGCTTCAGCTATTGCTAGATATGCGGTCAAAATTATTAAGGGATTTAAAATTCCAATTATGGCAATATGTTGTATGCCGATGGCTGTATATCAAGCTGCGTCATTAAGTATAGACTGTACAATAAATTATTGTTCAATTTTAACTATTGCATATTTTATTAGGTTGTATGAATCAATAGATAAGTCAATAACTATACGACAGATTGGTTGTTTTTGTTTAATTTGCTTTATAGCAGGGATATCAAAGATAACCTACATGGCTTTAACTTGTTTAATAATATTATTACCTAAAAGAAAGTTCAAAGATTCAAAGAGTTATTATATTGCTTTTATTGCAGTTCTAAGCATGGGAATAATCGCTGTGCTTTGGTATATTTATACACTCGGTCTTCCCAAAATTGTAAATGAACAAACTAATTATCTCATTCAAAACAACGTCAACATTGTAGAACAAAGTATATTTGTAATGAATAATTTTTTGCAAGTAATGCATATGCTTTTAAGGGAATTGCTGGCTAATGGACAACAAATATTTAGTGGTTTTTTTACTTTTGGATGGTTATCATATAGCGCTCCGTTGCTCACATATTTGTATAGCTTATTTTATGGTTCGATACTTTTATTGTATCCAAATATAACTGTATTTGATAAAAAAGTAAAGGTTGGTATTATTGGGATTTGCTTTCTTATTTTTATAGCAACAGAGACAATTATGTATTTAACGTGGACTGGAGTAGGATCCTTGAGCGTAGCAGGTGTACAAAGTAGATATTATTTGCCTTTATTAGCTTTATTTCCAATGTTTTTCAATTTAAATGGGACTTTAAGGAAAGGAAAGAATATTGAGTTATACTATTCTTTTTGTATGATTTGCTTCTTAACTTTTATGCTAATGACTACGATAGTACACTATAGTTAAGAGATATATTGTTAAAGTGTAGTGTAGATATAGTTTGTTGTATAGTAGAATTATATGATAATAGATGGAACTAGTACGTTCGTTAAAAAAAGATAACCAATGTCATTTGTATTACTTTATCTTAAATGCATTTTTTAAAGAAAATAAATAAATTTATCGATTTTTAGTTTGTATATAAAGTAGCAACATTATATTATCCGACTATGGAATGTTTTTCAATTGAACCCGTAAGCATAGTTAGCTATGATGTTGCTATTCTGGATTTTTGTATAGTGAAAAAGTATCCCAGAGCAATCTAAAGGTAGTGTTAAGAGTTTTTCACAAATAACCAATTGACGTTAAGTTAGGGCCGTCAGCCGTCTTGGTCATTGAGTGTTTTTGAAGCTCTATTGCCTAAAGATGGTTCATGATTATATTATACAGTATCAATCGATGGATGGCTCATTTAGAAGCGGTGGTCTGATTTAGGTGTCTACAGATCAATATTAAAAATGTGGAAGAGCATCGATGAATTTGATAGGGTGCCGTATATCGCTGTTCAGCCTTTCCAAAGTTGTATAATTGAGTGGCTTTTCAATACCGTTTTTCAATCGTTTGACAACGGAAGTAACCATTGTATCCCAGAGGCTTTTACACAGCGATCGGGATTTTTAAGGGACTTAGATTTTAGATTATACTTTTTTATTTTTGAACCATCGAGAAAATGCTTTAGGAAATTGGTGGAATTAATTTTTGGTTTATTGTATGATATTGTTAGGTATATTTAGATATATTTTTTTCCTCATATTGATTGGTTGCGTTACAAATAATATAAGATGGGATTATATCTATTTTAGATTGAAAAACTTTACAATACATTATCCCTAAATTATTATATAAAAATACGTTTTATCAGGCTTTTATTAAACGTTAGTTGTTAAAGTTATTTATGTCGATATGAGCATTGGTGTAGTTATGTATATTTTCATTTTTTGTGTTTATGCTTCGTTATATGCTTTTGTAGTAAATATTGTAAAGATTATCGTTTTCTAACAAATTAAAATGACTAAATTTGCTTGGATTATCGTTCTTAAAAATAATTGTATTTATTTGAAAATGTTCAAGTTCTTCCTCAGAGATTGATGTGTTTTCTATATATAAGTTATAATATAGACATGATAATTTTTGAAATTCTGAGATTTCTTTTAGAGCGTAGTAACTGTCGCTAACGTAAGTTTCTCTAGTCCAGACAACCTTTATTGTTCCAGAGTATTGACGAATAAATGTACAATATTCAGGAGGAGATAAAACTATAGGATTATTAACTTTATCTGTTATTTCTTTACAGAAGTTGATAACTTCATCTGGAAGTTTTTCCATATTTCCTGTGAAAGTATAATTGTTTGAATTAAATATGAAATTTGTGGGTAAGAAGAGTGGTAAAATTAAGAAACCGCATAAGATACGTATAGAAGTTTTCAGATTAGATGAACTTAAAATAAGAACTAATGTTAAAGATATAGTAAGATAAATTGGCAATAACCAAAATAATCTCCAATAAACAACAGCTCCTGTTAGATATTTAGCCACAAAAGGCATGAATAATGGGTTTAAAAATGTTATTATTAATAATAAAGGATAACATAAAAATAAAAATTTTTGAAGTTTAGTCCCTTTGAAAATGAGGTATAAAATAGAAACAAGATAAAGAAACAAAGAATAATAGTTTTCATTAAAAAATTTTTTGATCTCTAAAAGAAAACTATACTCATAAACTATGTTATTAATAGCATCAAATGTATTGTTGCTGTTCAATATTACTAAAAAAAGTAGTAAAAATAGAAAAGATGGAATTGCATTTAATGACGCGCGAAAAAGAAACAGTAATTTTTTTGCATAAACGGAATAAGCAACTACAAGGCAAAAAAAGGCAATGGGAAGCAGATAAATCCCGACTGATGAAAAACAAACAGATGATAGCAATATCAGTGTGCAACAAAAAAGATTAAAAGTTCTTTGTTTTATTTTAAAACTGGAAACTGCGCAAACAAAGAAATAGAGTAAAGCAGGAAATAAGATATTAACAAGCGAGGTTTTCCCTTGCCAAGAACGAAACAAGAGAAATGCCCCAGGAGAATAAACAGAATAATTGCTAAAAATATTTAAGGCAGATAGAATAATTATTGTCCAGATAGACTTTGTTTTATTTTTAATGATACGCTTAAACAATAAAATGCTAAGTAAGAAATTGGTATAAAAATTATAGGTAATACGGTATGATATAAAACAACGGGCTGAATTGAAAAAACTTTTGACCAACAAGCTACCAGGACTTCGTAGCCAGTTAATGAATAAGAAGCAGGGAAAGGCATGTCTGTCAATCCAGTTGAAGGTTCGAATCCAAAGATTTGATTACTAGAAATACAAGCATTGCTGATTGCTATATAAAAAGAATCATCTGCATCAAAGTGTGCATAAACAGTGACTATAAAGAGCTGAAAAAATAAAACGCTTCCAAATATAATATAAGGTAGTGTGCTTTTAAGACTTGTTTGATGCAGATTTCTTTTTCTCTTAACAAAAATATATTTAAATATAGATAAATCTTGGCATAAAAAAACTAAGCTTAATATAGTGATTCCCAAAGAAATAAATCCAAACGTGTAGCATAGTATTAAAAAATTACCTTTTAAGAGAATGAAAGGCAATGCTATTACTTCAAAAACCGCAAAATATCCTACAAAACCAGTAAGTATAATAGTCAAAATATTGAGGGATCTATGAAATAATTTTATTAGTAAAAAGCCAAATGCAGTAATTGTGGCAATAAAATAGAAAATAAATAAAATGATCTGCATTATTCAAACCTCCTAAGCTCCATTTATAGTTTTACTTTAAGTTTCTTTTATACTTCCAAGCCGTCTCAATAATCTTCTCAACATCTGTATAAACTGGCTTCCATCCAAGCTCTATCTTTGCTTTTTCGCTGGACGCTATTGAGCATGCAATATCCCCATCACGGCGTGGGGATATTTTTGTTGGGATTGGATGGCCCGTAACTTTTCTTGCTGCTTCAATCATTTCCAACACCGAAAATCCCTGGCCATTACCCAGATTATAGATTGCGCTTTCATTTTTCAATAATTTGTTAATTCCTAAAATGTGTGCATCCACGAGGTCTACGACATGAATAAAGTCACGGATTCCTGTCCCATCTTTTGTATCATAATCATTGCCGAAAATACCGATAAAATCGCGTTCACCGGAAGCAACTTCTAAAATGATAGGGATTAAAGCAGTGTTTTTCTTTACATTCTGCCCAATTGGATATTTTTCATGTGCGCCGGCTACATTGAAATAGCGAAAAACACAATAATTTAAGCCATAAGCTTTTCGACAATCGTCTAAAATTCGTTCTACAAAGGCTTTTGTTGCACCGTAAGGGCTGATGGGGTCCAGCGGATCCTTTTCTTCAACAGGAACTTTTTCAGTATTCCCATAAACAGCAGCTGTGGAGGAGAAAATGATGTTTTTCACATTGTTTTCTAACATTGTTTGAAGTAACGAGATAGTACCATAAACATTATTGTCATAATATTTGAGAGGATTTTTTTCACTGTCAGCTACAACAATATCTGCTGCAAATTGCATGACAACATCAATTTTTTCTTTTTTGAAAATTTTATCTAAATCTTTTTTATTTCTTATATCACATTGATAAAATGGGGCTCTTTTATCAACAGCCCATTGATGTCCAGTTGATAGGTTATCAACAACGACTACATCATATTGTTTATCCAACAGCTGTACAACAGCGTGGCTACCAATGTAGCCAGCGCCTCCGGAAACTAAAACTTTCATTTACACTACTCACTTTCTTAAATTAATTTTCTACCACACATACTCAATCTCATTACTAATATCTTGAGCCGTCCCTGATGGCGTATAATCTGTTTCATAAACAAACTGATACCATTCCTTAATATTATCTACCAGGGTTACAGGGAATACATAAGATACATCGCCAAGCATGCCAGTATCAACATAACCTTCGGCTGGAATTTGTTCCTGATGGATGGCGTGATCCTTCATGAACATGACATTGCCGGCGTATTTGAGAATCTCTGTTTTGCTTAATGAGGTTTCAACATAGGGCATAACTTTTGTCAGCAAACTGTATTGTTCCAATGGATTTAAGTCCATTGCCTTGGCCATGACCTGTTCAAAAACCTTTCTCTGGCGAAGTGTACGGTCAAAGTCTCCGTTTCCAACATAACGAACACGGCAGTAGGCCAGTGCCTGGCTTCCATCAAGAATCTGCTGACCGGTTTCTGGAACATCAGGAGAGTTTGTTTTCACTTTATCATTGACATCCATCAAATACTGATTAACCCAATAAAGCTCATCTTCATTTTCAATATCAATGGTGACGCCGCCAACGGCGTTTACCATGGCAACCATGGCAGTAAAGTCAATGGTCACATAATCGGTGATGGCAGTATCAAAATTCTGGTTGATGGTTTTAAGCGCCAGCTCGGGGCCGCCAAAGGAATAGGCAGCGTTGAGCTTGTCATAGCCGTAATCTTTATTGATGTATACATAGGTATCCCGCATTAATGAGGTTATTTTCAGTTTATTGTGTTCGAAATCGGCCGAGGCAATCATCATGGAGTCGGACCGGCTGCCATCCACATCGTCGCGCCCGTCGACACCGAAGATCGCCACATTGACAATACGGTGGTTCAGAGCCATATTGGCGGCGTTTGAACTGATATTATATTGGGAGACCTTTCCGGTCAGATCTTTGTTTAAATTGCCAAATTTGATGACAGTAGCGGCATATGCTCCTGCTCCGATCAACAGCACAAGAAGTAAAATTAATGCTTTCTTAAAAAATCCTCTTTTTTTCCTGCGTTTTTTGGGTAAAGTATCATTAGAACTGCGTCTTCGTTCATCGATTCTCTGTGGTGGGCGGGATGGACGGGAAGAATTGCTTCTGGAACCCTGGCTCTGAGATGGCCGGCTGTTTCCAGAACGTCCTGAAGGGCGCGAAGGCGCCTTTTTTGAAGGGGAAGAGGGCCGTTCGCCACTTCTTCGGTTTCCAATAACGCTTTTGTTTCGTTTTTCCATGGGGACCTCTCAATGCTAATTAATTATGTTTTTCTCTTTATGACTGTGTTATTATACCATAATGGAGAAAAATAATAAAATTTCAATGATATTTTTTGACAAAGACATTATACTTTTACTAAGAATTTTGTTATAATAGACTATGAATAAATATTAAACCTTAAAAAGCAGTGCCGAAAATGGTAATAGAAAGAAAATAGGGAGTGGACTTGTATGGATAAGAATACCCAGGATAGAGGACAATCTTTTGACCGTGTAGAGTCGCGTATTGAGCTACTGGAAAAGCAGCTGATGGAAAAAGATGAGGAATTAAAAAAATTACTCAATGTGTCAAAGGACAAGGATGAGAAGATTGCGAAACTGCAGGAGGGTGTTGATGGAGAAACGAGGGACACGTTCGTGCCGGTGTTTAAGGAATCGTCCGAAGAGCAGGAGTGTCCGTGCGGCGATGATGAGCCAGAAAGTCATATCGACGACAGTGATATGCCCGAAGGCTTGAAGAAGCAGATCAAGGTCATTGAAAAACGGGAACAGATGGTCAAGGAAATGCTGGATGTTCTTGAGGATGCTTTTGATGTGCTGAAACAGAGAAACGAAGCTTTGAACAAAAAAGAAGAGACCCTCAATCGAGAATACCTCAAGCTATTGGAAATTGAATCGATGTATAAGGGAACAGACAAGCTTGCAGATTCTTTAGGTTCGGTACTTCCATCCTTTGGTTTGAATGAGCAGAAGGATAAAAATACGGAAGCGGCTACCAAAGAAAATATTGAGGAGTGAAGATATGGCAGAAAAAAGTGAAAAATTAGGATTACTACTGCTTTTTGATTGTATTGCAGTTATTTTATCAACATACGGTGTTTTGTTACTCTTTCAGTTTGTAAGCCACGATGTGGATACAAATGTCATGATTGTTTCCTGTTTCTTTGCGGGAATTAAAATTTTGATGATGGGGATTGGCGATATTACAGGTCTGTCGAAAAAATTGGTTATCGCGATTGTGTTTATCGTTGTGGCCGACATTATCGTTTTTGGGATCAATTACTTTATGGCCTTCAGTATATCATCAAAATTATTGCTGATCACTGCAGTAGCAGACATTGTGGTTATTCTGATCAGTCACTTAATCTGGGGAAAAGTATTTGGTGTTTCAGGACACAGCGAAAAAAAGGAACGAAAAGAATGGCTCAGCAACCGTGATGAAGACCAGGACGAAGAAGAATATGACGACATTTTTGAGTCTCTGGTTACAAAAGACGGTAACACAGATGAGATTGACACTGCGGCCGTAAATGCGGGGATTGAAGAGCCCTACGAAGAGGAAGAAGCTTTATTCGAGGATGATGAAGAGTTCGAGGATGAAGAATTTGAAGATTTTGAGGATGAAGAGCTCTTTGAAGAATATGACGAAGACGAAATTGAAGAAGAATACTTTGAAGAAGTCGAGGAATCCATTGAGGAAGCTGACGAAGAAGAGGACGATGAGGATACCTATCTTGACGAGGAAGCCTTTAAATCTCTTTTGATCAATGACGATGACCTGACGAGCCTTGAGCCTGAGGAAATCGACAATGATGATGTTGAAGAGATAGTTGCAGAGGAAGAGCATCCTGAAGAAGTCATTGATGAAGAAGTTGAGACGGAAGTGGCAGAAGAAATTGAGGAAGAGCCAACCGTTGATGAAAAAGCTGCTGAGGACGTTTCGGAGGAAGAGGCAGATGATAATGAGGCCGTTTCAGTGGCCGATCTCTTCGGCGCCGGGACATCTTCTGCTGATCAACTTGACAGCGCGATATCACCAGAGCAGAAAGAAGATTTTGCCGCCATCGAGGAACGTTTAGGCGCGCTGCTTACAGAGATTAATTCTTCGACTAAAGGAACTGAAAAGCTTCAGAAAACAGTTAGCGACTTTAAGCAGGAGCTGGACAATTTAACGCCAATTACAACGGATACCGATATTTTGAAAACAGGTGATGTTATCCGCGATAAGCTTAAAACAATTATTGACAAGC
>OCAN01001128.1_pt1 | contig 15382 bp, 19 predicted proteins | sample 1538321 | NCBI WGS metagenome assembly OCAN01 (sample SAMEA2580294, study PRJEB22360) | human gut metagenome | biome: human gut; feature: human-associated habitat; material: faeces | place: Denmark | collected 2008/2010 | reverse complement strand
AAGGCGTCTGAGTCCCAGACGCCTTCATTTTTAGAGTCTATTTGTCACTTGGAGTATATTATTCCAGGATAACTACGCGGTTCAAGAAGTTCTTGCCGAACATATTGGCAGTACCACCGAATCCTACGAGTTCGAGCTGGTCTTTGTCAACACCCTGAGCAATCAAGGCATCGTAAACAACCTGAGCACGCTTTTCAGACAGCTTCTGGTTCCAAGAAGCGCTACCGGTAGCCTTGTCAGCATAACCTGCAACCTTGTACTTCTTGTCCGGATTAGCCTTCAGAATCTTAGCAGCCAATTCGATGTTAACCTTACCATAGTCGTCCAGACGGGCGCTGCCAATCTTGAAGAAGATAGCACGCGGACCGGCAACTTCAACTTCCTTAGTCACTTCCTTAACTTCAGGTTTAGCGTTGGCCAGTGCATTCTTGCAGTTAGCCAGGTCAGCCTGAGCCTGAGCCAGTTCACTTCTATATCTGTTGATTTCTGCATTGACTGCGTCTTCGTCAATCTTAGAAACCGGAATAAACTTCTTACCACCGAAGATGTAGCTAACACCTGCAGTCAAAGTTCCAGTACCTTCAGCCTTGCGATGGCTGCTGATATTGCCGAATACAGACGGAGCGATAGCACCGCGAGCTTCTACGTCAATAGCCCACTTAGTGTTGATATTGAACTTCAAGCCCAAACCAGCAGAAGCGCCTACACGTGCTCTAGCCTTTTCATCTCCATCAGGAATCATTGTTCCATCGTTTTGAATCAGCACATTAGCTGACTTTGCAACAGTTACTTGAGGACCCAAGAATCCATAAACTTCGAAGAAACGGTTAGGATTAACGCCTGCGAACAATGTAGAAAGATTGATCATTGCATCAATGTTACCACCAAAGTACGTCTTATTATGTTCCCAATACGAGTTATCCAGACACAAGTGCTGAGTAACACCATTGAACTGAGCACGTACACCCCATGTCGGAGTAATCAACTTACCAACTGATACGCTGAAATGCGGAGCCAATTTATTGAAACCATCATTGTTGATAGCGTGGACACCACCACCTACACTCACGAAGATATTATCGCTCCATTTCGGAGTGTAGTAGTTCGTTATTTCTTGTGCATTCAGATTTGCTGCACAAGCGCCTGCTAATAATAAGGAGGCTATTACTAATTTACTTTTCATTATTCCTTTAGTTTAAAATTAAATACTAACTAAAACGATTTTAGTAAGCTGTACCGTCACCATTACCACCACCAGCATTGTTTCCATTGCCATGACCGTGACCATGATCATGAGTAATTGAAACAATATCTTGTGTTGCAGTTGTATTAAGTGCAACCTTAATATTTACACCAGGAATATTATATACCACACCATCTACTGTTGCTGAAACATTATTTACAGAAGTCTGATAGTTTGTAGTAGCTTTCAAAGTAACAGTTGTATAAGGTGCAATTGTTACTTCTTCTGTTCTAACTACTGCAGTAAAACCGGTATTAAGACCTTCTACAGCAGCTTTCAATACAGCTTTCAGTTCTTCATTAGACAAAGCCTTAGTAGCAGGTATATTTGCATCAATCCAAGTTTTTACCTCATCAATGTTAGTAACAGTTTGACCGACATATGCTGTATATGACAATTCTTTCACTACAGACTCGGGACTATCATTGGTATAACTTCCACCATCTACAACCTGACCTATTTCAGGTTTTATAGTCTCAGGATCAGGAGTAGGATATACATCCTTAGCGGCATCTGTTATTTTCTGCAAGAAAATGTTTACCGGAACAAAAGCGAATTGTCCTTTATTCAAAGCAGGAATCACAGCTTGTCCCTCGCCTGGTAAATAATCTTTTTTTGTAGCAGTAAACTTTCTTGTTTCAGGTGCAATTTTACCATCAGCACCAGCCTTCACTTCAGTGTCACCTGTAATATTAAGGCCTTCTGTTATGATAGAACGATCCCCCAAATCATATACAGTAATAGCAATGGTAGCACTTGCAGGATCCAATTCCACAGGTGCAACATTGAATTCTTCCTTTTCGCAGCTTGTGAACATCACACTTGTCAAAGCCACTGTAGCCAATGCTAATTTAGCATTTACGCCACTAAAAAAACTTTTCTTTTTCATCTCAATTAATTAATTAAAAATTTAACAATTCTGACTTAATAAAATATGGGTTAAAACTATTTTCTTCCATTATATTATCACTTGCCTCTGCCTTGTATTGCTTATAATAATACCTTTCATTACCTGCATTATAAGAAATACCCATATTGGTAGAAGTATTCACACGCGGTACATATCCTTTCCTTTTATACTTATAAGGAGGCAATGCCACCTGAAACCGGAATCCTCCATTCGCTTTAGCATGCTCTGCCTTCATGGCATAAAAACCGATTGAGCAATAACGGAAATGACGAATCATATCGAATTTAATCCCCTTTTCCTTCAACAAATACTGTTCAGCCTTCAGTGTGAACTGTGTATTAAATCGCGGCCAATAGAAATTTCCACCCAAAGACCACGTCACACGCCATAATGAAGGATCATATTGGAACTTAAATCCGTCCCAACGTCCAGCTCCCGTATATCCTATTCTTGCCAACAAAGAAAAGCGCTCATCATTAAAGGGTCGAAAAAAATCTACATCAGCACCATATCGATTGCCACTAAAATAACCTACTGAGAATTTACCAAAAACGTTATAAGGCAATCGAAAACGTTGTGAAAGAGTCAGAAACCCCGGATGAACCTTTCCTTCCCGAGCTCCATATCCATCATTATAAATTGGTATCTTCACTTGTGCTGTGGCTTTCATACCCTTCCATAACGAAATTTCTATTGCAGGACTCAAATCAAATAGAACTTGATAAATCTGCGTAATAATCACGTTCTTGAAAGAGAATTCCGGATACACCAATACATCAATCTTGAACAAAGAACTATTTTTCAACTTTATTTTCCGTGCATTTTTCCAAGTATCACCCAATTCATAGCTTACATTCCAGTCATCACGTTCTGCTTGGAGCACCGAATCACCCTTTATGGGATGATAATAAAGAGAAATCTGGGGTACATTATTGTCCAGAACTATTATCCGGCATGACTTTTCTTCCGGTAAACCCATCTTTTGAATAACATCCACCGCTTTGCCTATGCCTACGCCTTGCAAACGATATGCAGAGTTCTGCAGAACATACACACGTTCATTGCCATCTTCTGTCCATCCAACATTTTCAAATCCCATTTTCACTAAAGCATCTACAGTACTTTCCCCCGTTTGGCAAATCCCTTTTAAAGGGAGCAAACAGTATAAAAAGAACGTTGCACACTGTGCTATTGTTTTAGTATTTAGGCACTTTCTTATGTTAGAGTTTTTATACCTCATCTTTTTCAACCATTTTGTGTGTTCGTATAACACAAAATATGGTGCAAAAATAGGCACATTTTTAATAATACCAAAGATTTTTATATGAAAAAATGAAATAATGTTGTTTTTTCTTCAAAAGCCCCCAACAAAGACTCAGAATGTTTATATGAAGTATATTAGCTATCTTAAAATCCTTAATATAGCTGTGCATAATTACTATACAGAATGTTGTTTTTGTGCCAAATAGTCATTTTTTAGCTGTTTTTGCTAATTCACTTTTCTCTGAAAAAGGATAAATAGAAGAAATATCTGCAAGAATTAAAGAGAATGACAAATTGCACTTCGTATTTAACCAACCCCTATGATATATTAGGAATTAAATCAATAGCTTTCTTTTTACTTTCATCTACAAGCTTTGCATAAATTTGTGTTGTCTGTATATTGGTATGTCCCAATAGTTTGGAGACTGTATATAAATCTACTCCCAATGTCAGCATCATTGTTGCATGTGTGTGGCGCGCTGTATGGAAAGAAAGAAGTAATATGAGTAACGGAAACTAAAAGAAAGTATAGCGCAATCCACTGAGAACCAATTATTTCTCTATATTCTTCCACTTGAGAAAAAAGCAAGAAAGTGGGGATTATTGAAGATGTTCGGTTACCAAATCGTTAGCAGGGCTGTTACCGGTTGGGACAAGGTAACGAAGAGCGGATCAAATAATTTAAAACAGCGATATATTACACTGATTGTCATAGTTTTGCATATCAAAGAACGCTTATAAAACAGGTAAATTTGCCACTAAAAATATAAGCGTATGAAAGTAGAAAAATTCAAGGTATTGCTCTACCTCAAAAAGAGCGGACTGGACAAGTCGGGCAAAGCCCCGATAATGGGGCGCATCACCGTTAATCGGACGATGGCGCAGTTCAGCTGCAAGCTCTCCTGCACTCCCGAGCTGTGGAATCCCCGGGAAAGCCGTCTGAACGGCAAGAGTAAGGAGGCAGTGGAAGTCAACGCAAAAATCGACAAGCTGCTGTTGGCTGTAAACTCCGCGTTCGACTCCCTTCTGGAACGAAAGACCGATTTCGATGCGACGGCAGTCAAGGAAGCCTTTCAAGGCAGCAAGGACACGCAGATGACACTGTTCAAGCTCTTCGACAGGCATATTGAAGAAGTCAGGGCACGTGTAGGCATCGACGTGTCTCACCGTACACTTCCCAATTACCTCTATACCCGCAACCGTCTCGCAAATTTCGTCAGCAGCAGGTTCAAAGTATCCGACCTTGCTTTCTGCCAGCTCAACGAGCAGTTCATCCGGGAATTTCAGGAGTTTGTCGTGATAGAGAAAGGTCTGGGTGTCCAGACAGTGCGCCATTACCTGGCTATCCTGAAGAAGATCTGCCGCATAGCTTTCAAGGAGGGACATTCGGACAGATTTTATTTTGAACACTACAAATTACCCAAGCAGAAGGAAACGCCGCCGAGAGCGTTGAGCAAAGAAGACTTCGAGAAGATACGGGATATAGAACTTACCGGATGCCGCCCGGAACACTCCATTGTCAGAGACATGTTTCTTTTCGCCTGTTATGCCGGAACCTCATATGTGGATGTTGTAGCTATTACGCCCGATAATCTCTCAAGGGACGATAACGGTGCGCTATGGCTGAAATACCGTAGGGGCAAGAACGGACAACTAAGCCGGGTGAAATTGCTGCCCGAAGCGATAACCCTTATCGAAAAATACCGTGACGACACAAGGCCGACTCTGTTTCCCGTAATTCCATACCAGGCCCTGAAATGGTGCCTGACGAGCATCAAAATGAAAGTCGGCATCAAGGGGCGTTTGTCCTACCACATGGGGCGGCACTCGTTCTCGACCCTCATGACCCTCGAAAACGGCGTACCTATCGAGACTGTCAGCAAGATGCTGGGTCACGCGGATATAAGGACCACCCTGGTGTATGCCCGTGTAACTCCTAAGAAACTTTTCGAGGACATGGATAAATACATCGAGGCGACAAAGGATCTGAAACTTGTTCTCTAACCCTTAATAAAAACGATTCAATCATGCGAAGTACATTTAAAATTCTATACTATATCAACCGGGGTAAGGTCAAAGCGGACGGAACTACCGCCATCATGTGCCGTATCACCATTGACGGCAAGAACAGCGTGTTTGCCACGGGCTGCTACTGCAATCCCAAAGACTGGAAAGCCAAGACCGGAGAGGCGAGGGATGCAAGAACAAACAACCTTCTTGAAGAACTCCGATCCAGAATAGAGACCTCATATGACAATCTGTTGAAGGATGCAGGCATGATCACAGCGGAAATGCTGAAGAACGAGATTACCCATGTAACAACCGTTCCCATCACACTGATGAAAGCCGGGGAAGAGGAACGGGAAAGGTTGAGAATCCGTTCCGAAGTGATAAATTCCACCTCCTCTTACCGCCAGTCCAAATCCTCACAGGCATACCTGCACGAATATCTGCTGTCGCTGGGTATGCGGGACATCGCCTTTGAGGATATTACCGAAGACTTCGGCTGGGGATATAAACTCTACCTGAAATCCAAAGATTGCGGAGCGGGACATATCAACCACTGCCTTACATGGCTGAACAGGCTTATCTATATTGCCGTGGACAGGGAGGTTATCCGCTTCAATCCACTTGCCGATGTTCCATACGAAAAGAAGCCCGACTATAAGTTGAAGCATATCAGCAGGGCGGAACTGCAACGGATCATGGAACAGCCCATGCCGGAGAGGTTGCAGGAGCTTACCCGTAGAGCGTTCATCTTTTCAGCCTTCACGGGCTTGTCATATGTCGATGTAAAACGGCTTTATCCTTCGCATATCGGAACAACCGCGGACGGAAGACGCTTCATTCGTATCAACAGGAAGAAGACCGATGTCGAGTCCTTTATACCGTTACACCCCGTAGCCGAACATATTCTATCCCTATACAATACAACCGATGACGGTCGACCGGTATTCCCTCTTCCCAACCGGAACAGGCTTTGGTACTGTATCCACGAGATAGGTATATTGGCAGGCGTGAAAGAGAATCTCAGCTACCATGCGAGCAGGCATTCGTTCGGAACCTTGACGCTTTCGGCAGGTGTACCGATCGAGAGCATCAGCAAGATAATGGGGCACACGAACATCAGGACCACACAAGGCTATGCCAAAGTGACCGATGATAAAATTTCCGAGGATATGGACAAGCTGATGGAAAAGAGACGCAAAAACCTCACAGATTCTGGCCATGACAACCAATGACCGTTTCGCGGCCGCCTGTTCCCTCGCCGCCCATGGAAGTTAGTACAGACTCCATTGAAAGTGAAAAGGTCAGGCGGCCGTGCCGTTTCGGGCAGAATCTTCCTTTGCAGGCAAAGGGTATTCAGCCCGAAAACCTTTTCCCTTTCACGTCTGTACAATGGAGGCCGACGGCAGCGGAAACAAGCGACTGACGGAAAAGTCGATAGAATAAAAAAGAACAGCATACAGACAATAGAATACTACTGCTGTATGCCGTTCTGACATTCTATTAGGAGGGATATTTTTTGAAACACGAAGAAAAAGGCAGGCGGCAAACTGCGCTCCCTCCAGAAAAATTAATCTGTCTTTTCGGTTACTTGTCAATATCCGCCCTTGTCCGGCTTGACTCATCCGGCATTTCCTCTGCCGTCATTCATGATTTATATGCTTAAAAAGTCTGATTTGACAACATACTTTTAGTCAATATACTGAATAAAGAAGTATATTGACAATTTATATTGTTCCATATGATAGAGTTTTGGAATGTAAGATTACAGTTTTAAACAGAATATCGGATTCGGTTCTAATATAGAAAATACGACCTTTCACAAAATCGCATTTTACCAAAAGAACAAGCAAGCCAACCTTTTGATGACAGGCCGGCTTGTCTGTTTTAATAAAGCGCAAAGAACCAAGGTACTGCCGTTATCAGCAATAGTATCAATAAAAATACATAAAGTCCGATCCGTAATGTCCGGTTCGGACACCTCTTTTTAAAGAAAGCCGATACTATGTTTAGATGCAAGAGGAGGTGTACGGCAAACAGGACAAGCAATGCAATCCCTGCCCATAAATGAACATCGCCCCAGCCATGCCTTCCCAATCCGCACAAATGTGAGCACCATGAATCGGCACCTTGAAATCTGACGGCATGGCGGGAAGGAATGACAGCTTCCAAGATGAACCCGCTTATGCTAACCAACGCTATCGCAATCAGCATAACAAGGTCAATGACAATATTGACCGGCATTTTATTCTTTGTCATAGCTCCTTGTTATTATGGCATTCGTGACGGTGCTCATGTGACGAACAGCCGATGCCGGAATCTGTGATTTTCCCGTTCAGATAACCGTTTACAACATTCAGAATATCCCCGGTACAACCTCTTATCACTTTAATATGATGAGATGTAAGGACGTTCAAGGCTCCTTGTCCCATATTCCCTGCCAGCATTACACTGACCCCCATGTTCTCCAGCACCCCTGCTATGCCAGACTTACATCCGCATCCTTGGGGAGAAGGGATCATTTCGCTGCTCAGGATTTGATTGTCTTGCCCTATTGTCAATACAGTGTAATACTCACAATGGCCGAAATGGTCATCAACTTCATTTTTCCTCGTTGGAATTGCAATTTTCATCATGATTTCCTCTTTATTAATGTTAATACTACTTATGTCTATGTTATCGGAATGGCATACCGGACATTCCATTTTGCGAAGTTTAAATGCCGGATTGATGTTGTTGAATAACAAACCGCAAGTTTTACAACGGAACCATTCGCTATCGGTATATGCAACTCCACCTTCTATCATGATGGTTATTCCACGGACCAATGCCTTGGCGATCTTTTGTCTTGCATTGGTATATATCCGACTAAGAGTCGGGCGTGATACCCCCATTGAAACCGAAGCCTCCTGTTGTGTTTTCATCTCATAGTCGCATAACCTTATTGCCTCATATTCCTCAAAATGCAAAAGAATGGTTTCTTTATGGCAACTTTTAGCAGCTATCGGCTTAAATCCTACGACAGAAGGCATGCTATTGATTTTTCGTATGTTCTTTGGACGTGGTGACATTGCATATCAACTGTTTTCAACTGCAAAGATATGAACAAATGTTCAAAATAAAAAAATAAATGCAAAGCTTTTATGTGACAAAAGCTTTGCGTTTATACATCATTAAAATTCCACGGGATTATTTAACCCATGTTTGGCAAGACATTATTACCAAACACCATTTTATATGCCTCTTTTCTTTTGCCAATTAAATATCAACCAATATGCCTTTTGTTTTTGAACGTGCAGCATTAAAAAATATGTGCTGTTACGAAAGCCCAGTTTGAATACTTGGGGATTAACATTTGCCAATTCCCACAAGTTTTCAAACTGAACTCTTTTTACCCCAGAGAAATGCATGATATGTTTGATACCGGTGACAATATACCACATAATAAATCTGCATCATTTGTGGACCTATGATGCAGATTTGGAAATAAAAACTTGACGGATATCCATAACACGGAGTTATACTAAAGTTAAGTCTTTCTATTCTGACGGTACGCTTCTTTGTACCCGTCCATCAAAGTACGTTCAATGTCGGAAGCCCTGTACAGAATCCTGCCGCCCACCTGGATATAGGGCAGTATGCCGTTGTTGCGGTAATCCTGAAGGCTCCTGCGGCTGACCTTCAGTCTGACGGCCAGTTCCTTGTCAGTGTAATAGCGTTCCCCGTCCAGCGACGGTTTGTTGGCACCACGTATTTTCTCCACCTTTTCCGAAAGGTCTTCCAGCGATGAGAGAAAGGCTCTCACGCGTATGTCGTTTTCCGGTGTCAGCAGCCGGATATTGCCATTGTCATTCATAAGTCAGATATCTGTTTGTTGGTTTGTTCGTTGGTTGGTTTGTTACATTGCATTTTCTTTCCTTGCCGGCTGTTATACACCGTTTCATTTCCGCCACGGGAAAGACGGCCTTCACATCCTCCGGCCTGTAGTACACCTTGTGGCTTATCTTGGTGTATGCCAATGTTCCGTTCTCCCGCATCGACTGCAAGGTTCTAGGGCTGACGCAGAGCAGCCTGCAAACGTCATCGCTGTCAAGCCACTCCTTTTCTCCCAAGTCCTCCTGTTCCCGGCAGAGGCGTTCCACCTTTTCCGCAAAAATCTCGAACCCCGAAAGCATCCTCTCAAAAGTTACCTTCTCTATGACCACTACTTCCATAATTCCTAAATTTTAAGTTTGACATTTGTTTTTTACTATAGCCGGAACGGCGGACAGATGATACCGGAAAGGGTTTCCGGTGTCCGTAAAAGCGTTCCGGAAGCGAAGAAAATAAAAAAATCAAGAGGGGCTGCAAACCGGACGAGAGGTGTCACCGGCAGACATCCCTTTTCACCGCCAGGGGATAATTACGGATGGTAAGAAGCGGAAAAGGACACACTTATTTCTTTGAAGCAAAGGTAGCCGTTCCCCACCGGAGCGCAAGGCCGGGCCCTGCGGGTCGGCGGGGAAAAAATCATCCTCACGCTTCGCGCTCCGGTATTTTTTCCTGCCGAGCCTTGACGCCTTTCCGGAGGGAGAACGGCTGTAAGGCATACAAAGAAACAAGAGTGCCCGTACCACGGGCCGGATGTCTAACAGATAAAAGCAAAAGGATATGGCAACAAAAGACATGAAAGACTTCAACGAATGGTTCGGCCGTTCATACGCGAGATTGAAGGAGAGACTCTCCATCTATGGAAAAATCGACGAGGACGCGTTCCATGACGCGTATCTGGCAGTCAGGAAGCAGGTGATGTTCTCCGGTGGAATCGAGGACTGGGAATCCTATTTCTTCGGATGCTACCGGAGAATCCTACAGTCGGGCGCAAGGGATGAAAGCCGTTACGACAGCCCCGGAGACGAGTATTTCGCAAGACTGGGTGAGACGGACTGCGAGGAAGAGACAGAGGAACGGGAAGAGATGCTTACCGGATGTGACAGGCTGGTAAGGGATATACAGAAGTTCCTCAGGCGGCATTTCTCCTATGAGGATTACAGGATATTCATGCTGCGGTTCTACGAGACCGGAAGCTCGTTCCGCACCATAGCCAGGCACATGGGCGAGAAGACCTCGGTGGTGACACGCAGGGCACAGGCGATGATGGAATCCATCCGGGCAAACCGGAAGTTCATCGCCCAAAGAAGATTGATAATAGCCGGAGAGGCGGCATGACAGGCATGAAAGACAATGAATGTATCACTCAAAACATAATCGATTATGAAACTGACAGTTTATGACAAGAGCAATTCCCATCCGGCACTGACCTACAAGGGCAAACGGATCATCACGGTATGCCGTGACGGCAGCATGTACCTGAGCAGGATATTGAGCAGGGAGCTGAGCCTGCACGCAGGAAACAGGCTGTGTATCGCAAGGGACGAAGACAAACCCAAAGACTGGTACATGTTCGTCTCGGATGACGGAAACGGATTCACGATATGGAACGATCCGCGTTGTGCCCGCTTCTCGAACAGCTTCATCGCCGGCATGATACTCGATACCGCGAAGGTCGAGAAATGCGCCGGTTTCATGGTGGCGAAAGAGCCGGTGAATGTGGACGGCAGGCTATGCTACCGGATAATACTCGACAACCCGATACCGAAGGGAGCAAGAGCCACCGGTACGAGATAAGCCCGATACCGGGAAGAAAAAGCAAGGGACATCCGGAGGAAGGAAGAATATCCGACCTCCGGGTGTCCCTTTTTTCATGCGGTCACAGGCAGAATCACAACGGTTTCAGGTTAATACGGCTGCTGTAGATGGCGTTCAGCTCGTCACGGTACTGTTCCAGATGGGCCGAAAGGATATTGTCGATGTAGCAGGAAATGCTGACAGTCGGTGCTATCACGGAAAGCAGGGTGCGCACCCGTTCATAGTTCTCGCTGCTGACATAGGTCTGCCGGCGCTCTTTCACAACGTTGTTGCCGAACAGATGTTCGGGATACTCCTGAAGACTGTTCTTTTTCCGGTGTGTTTTCTCCCGGAGAACCGGAGACGGTGCTTCTTCCTCACCGCCGGACACACCGGAACCGGGAACTTCCACCTTGTCGGATTTGGCAGGAATCCCCGACCGGTTTTCCGTTCCCGGTTTCTTGTCATCTTCTTTTGGGGAGTCAGCAGCGTTGCTCCCATAACGATTTTCCAGGACAGAGGCGGGAATATCCCCGGCCATTACGCGGCGTATCTGCTCCTCGTCGATTTTAACTTCCTTTCTCTTTACCATGAATTCCATATTTTTGATAGTTGAACAATTCTTTTCCGGCAGTCCTGCATTTTCATCACGTTGTGAATGTAAGAATACCACCCTTATTACATGCTTGCATTATCTGACGGGTATGTGCATCCGACCGGCAAGCCGGTCATGTATCCAATCCCCCACGTGTCCAGTCTGACATTAAACCGGTCACGCATTCACACATGGGGGAACGGTTGCCTTATTATGTTCTTACATATCCCCGTTCACCCGTTACCGGACGGTTTAAGGCAACCATACACCATGTACCTGACGCACACTTGAATGATTGAACTGCCGAACACATGCTGACATGCGGCAAAATAACGATAATTTTTCCGGATTGGCACTATCATGGCGGTCTGCTGACGGTCTGTGACACTGTATGTCATCCTGTTACACCGCCCAAGTGCCCCGGTGACTCCGGTTTGGGGTATTCAAAAAGTGATAAGGATGCCGGCGGAAGGATTTTATAGACGGGAAGTGGATAAGATGCCATATTTTGATTTTTCGACAGAAAAATTCATGTTCAAACGAACATGGCAAGTTGTGTTTTGGGGCACCCGAAATGATTCGGGCGTCCCAAAACAACTTGCCGCTCGCCTGAAGGCTCGGGACGGGCTTCACTCCAAAGTCGTTACGCCTGAAAGCGGAAAAAGAGGAATAAAAATTTGGAAAATGACCGCCATGATATACAGACCGGCTCTCAAGCAACGACCACTGCTGAAAAAAAGAATGAACTTTATTCGTGTTATCAATCTATTGCAAGCTGTATTTTTTCATCTTACGGTGCTGTATAGCGAATTTATTTTCAGCAACAATATTGCCTGTTTAGGGTATCCGTTGCATATTTGAAGAACTTTGATAGTGGATGCTTTCTCCGTATTCTCATCTTTCAATGGCAATGTAAAAGGCGGAATCTCCTCATTCGTGTATTCTGTTTTACCTGTATTTAGATCCGAAAGTTCCAACAACAAAGGATTTTCCGTAGCGAGTACAGCTCTTTTTTGCCAATAAGAATATGCAAGTTACATCTTACAAGGATTGCGGTAAATCAGACGGCAGATACCATTGGAAAAAGCAACGGCCTTATGTAATTGCCATTGCCTGGGAGGAAGGATCTTCTGCACAGAATTTCCCTTTCCGGTGGAATAAGGAAACAGATAAACAATGAATTCGTCCACAAGGTTGTACTGGAAGAGTCCCCGCAGAAGTTCAAGGGATTCTGCATCATGGACTTCTGCCAGATAAGTAAAAGAAGAGTTTTTACTGTCTTTCTCACAAAGCAAATCCAGTATGGAATGAGGTAAAATCCAGGCATTGCAGTGTTCCCGCCAATGAACAAACCCTTTTCTGTGGTTCATTACCCATTGCGTCAGCACATCATCAGGTTCCGGCAGGAAACCGTCTAATGTCATTGCCGTTACTGCTTGGATTTTTGACATATAAATTCTGTTTTAAATCCGGATTGGAAGCCGTCCAAAAAAGAAGCGTGCAAACACACTACTTCAAGCGATGGCTCTGGAATGGCCTTAACGGGGAGTACGTGAATGCACGCTATGCGAAAGCACAGCATAAGCATCACGCAATAGTTCCCGTTGTTCAAATTTTCCAGATTTTCGCTTGAGACGTCTTGCGGTCTTATGTTATAATCATCGGCAACAGTCTCATAGACAGTATGTGAGGGCTTCCCACCGGCGCCAATTCAAGTTCAATACCACAGAGCCGCTATGCCAGGGGATATACGGAATTTGACCTCCATAATAAGCATCAGTGCAATCAGTAAAATCCTGAGCCTTTTGAAACGTATAGTTGAGTCGTCCTGTCAAAAACACTTCCTTTCCCCACTGCCAGTCGGTTTGTAAAGCCGCATCCAGGCCCCGTATTTCCACCTTGCCCAAATTCACCATCGTCCAACGGAAGAAGTTGGAAGTAGGCATGGCCACAATCTTGTTTTCCACTTCATTATAATATACATCTGTCTGTATTTCCAGCCTGTGCAACCATTTCTCAGAAAACTCCTTACTATAAGTTATCCCGATGTTATACTGGTTTGTATATTCCGGCTTCAGCTCAATGTTGCCAATAAATGTATAATAAAGATCATTCAAAGTTGGCATGCGGAAAACCCGCTTGTAAAATCCCCGCAAGTTAAAGTCAATCTTCTGGAAGGGGCGACAGGAGATGATGGCCGTCGGTGTCCACTCCATCTTATTGTCAGCAGCGGAGTGGTTTCTTACATGGTCTTGCACAAACGATCCTAGCACACTTGCCTGTATCTTTACTTGAGGAATATGTAATGCTGTGGCCACAGCCATAAGTTGCGTATGCCTACGGGGATAAGCAAAATCCGTCAAGTCAGCATTCAACAGATTAAATTGATAGTCAGTGGAAAAAGTCACATCCCAAACTGGTAGTATAGAATATCTGTTAACTATCGAAGCGTACACTTCATGCTGATAATAATGGTTGTTGACATACATCAGGGCTTCATCACGGTTGGGATCGGCTAAATAGTGCAAGTAATCATAGGCATATTTGGCATTGAACAACAGACTGTATTTTTCTGAAAAATCTTTTTTCAAAGAGCCTTGTGCAAATGCATTCGTGTCCCATTGCCTGTCCTCATGACTGAATTTGTTTTTCACAACAGCCCCTGGATACCCCCGTTCGGAACGGTAGAAATATCCCTTGGCCTTCCAATAGCCTCCTTTCAGTTTCCCGAAAAGTGCACTTTCCAAACGGATGGCGTTCACATCACCGTTTTTACGGACTGCCGTTGTATCGTAGCTGTCGGCCACACGATATGTGAACTTATATCTTCCGCTAGTATACATATATTCCGCGCTGAATGAAGAACTTACATTCTCGCCCAACTTTCTGTCCCATACAACAGCTGGATTGACCACTCCAAAAGAACCGGTTTTAAAAGTAGCCTTTACCTTATACTTCTCCTCCTTGTTGAATTGCGGTGTACGAGACTGAAGATAAATACTTCCGGCTGAGCCAAAATCCTTAGCCGGCTGAAAAATAGCACTTTTTTGTCCGTTATAAAGTGTCACAGCTTCCATGTTATCCAAGGAAAACCGCCCCAAATCAACTGTTCCATTGTTCCATTTTGTGCATTACCTAATTCTATGCCGTCATAAAACACACCCACGTGGTTTGTGCCCATACTACGTATATTTACTGTTTTCAAACCGCCCACACCACCATAATCCTTTATCTGCACACCTGAAAAATAACGAATAGCATCAGCCACGCTATGCGAGCTAAGCCGTTGCAACTGTGCACCGGACAATTGCTGCACAGGAATAACCTCTTTAGGAAGAGAACGTGCCGTTACAAGCACTTCATCCAACCGTTGCAGACTGTCTAATTTGCTTTGCGCATACAACGGTAAGGACATACTTTGTCCTATACCGATAACACTTTCTGCAAATAGACAATACTTGAGAAACTGCCTAAACATGTTCTAATTTTAATATGTAAAAACTAAATGCCACTTTTCTACCCCCAGAGAAAAGATGACTAAATGAATGATGGCAGGTCTTCTGACTGGCTCTCTTTCTGAAACCTTCCCGATGCAATTTATAACACCAGTGGCACAGAGTTTTCTTCAGAAAGTTTGAAATAGAGTTTCACAGCAGCGGGACTGTCCGGGATTTACACCCGATTCCCTTTTAATCCG
>OCAN01001124.1_pt1 | contig 15430 bp, 16 predicted proteins | sample 1538321 | NCBI WGS metagenome assembly OCAN01 (sample SAMEA2580294, study PRJEB22360) | human gut metagenome | biome: human gut; feature: human-associated habitat; material: faeces | place: Denmark | collected 2008/2010 | reverse complement strand
TGGCTGGGCTGATGATCCAGACCCTGAGTCGGGAGCTGTTCTCTGTGGCGGATGAACACGACGGGAAGCTGCCCAGCCGGGTGGTGTTTTTCTGTGACGAGCTGGGCACCATGCCCGCCTTCGACATTCTGCCCCTGTTCTCCGCTGGCCGCTCCCGGCGGCTGACTCTGGTGCCCATCATCCAAAGCCTGGCCCAGTTGGAGAAGAACTACGGCAAGGAGGGGGCGGAGATCCTGGCGGATAACTGCCAGGACACCATCTTCGGCGGCTTTGCCCCCAACAGCCAGACCGCCGAAGTGCTGTCCAAGGCTCTGGGCAGCCGCACCGTGTTGAGCGGCTCCATCTCCAGGGGGAAGAACGACCCCAGCCAGAGCCTCCAGATGATCGAGCGGCCCCTCATGACCCCAGACGAGCTCAAGTCCATTCCCAAGGGGCACTTCATCGTCATGAAAACAGGCACACACCCCATGCAGACCCGCCTGCGGCTGTTCCTGGAGTGGGGGATTACCTTTGGGGAGCCCTACCAGGTATCCCAGCAGGCCGCTCGAAAGGTCTACTACGCCAGCAAGGCAGAATTGACCGATGTTATATACCGGGCATTTCCTGCGTCTGCCCGCCAGAACAACTACCGTACGCCGAAAAAGGAGAAAACCATACCATGAGCTATTTTAGCGAGATTTACGGCGACCCGGAGCTGAGTGCCAGGGCCAAGCAAGTGCTGGTGTACCTCCATGACCGGGCAAACAAGGACGGCGAGAGCTGGTACGCCATCAACACCATGGCCAAAGATCTGAGCCTTTCCCGTTCCACTATAAAGCGGGCCCTGGCGGAGCTGATCCGCCAGGGTCGAGTGGAGAAACAGGTAAGGTTCCGGGAGAATGGGGGGTGTAGTTCTAACTACTATCAACTAAAGTAGGAAGCTATCACGAAATACTGGAATGTGGGAATACTTAAGCCAGGGTATCGGTGCTCTCTATGTCCCTTGAGCAAGATTAAGCTTGCTGTTGGGAGCATTAAGCAAAGTTTAAGCAATTATGTCAGAACAAGTTATTTTCAGTCATATATTGTATAGAGGGGGAACCCATAATAGGAAAGGAGATTGAAAGAGTTAAAATTCTAAGGAGTAAATAGCACCCTCTCTTTTCAGATAAAATGTAGCAGTCGGTTATTAGGAAAGGAGCTAGTTTGTAATGTTAAAAAGCTTTAAGAAAGTGACATGCGCTTTTCTATGTGCTCTATTGCTTTTGAGTGCCTATCTTCCTAGTGCATATGCATTTGATTCAGGAAACTCGACAGAGCAGCTTCCACTATCAGTTGCCCTTGAGAACCCAGAAATTGTAAGTTTTCTCAAGGAAACTGGAGAAATCAATCAAATTTACCAGGAGCAAACCGAAACAAGAAATAGTATTTACAGTGAAATAGCATCGTATGCGAATGAATCCCTCGATATTGGGACTGTTACTGAAGAGAGAGTTGCACAACTCGTAGAGAAATATGACCTTCAACTGCCTGGAGAATCAGCTTCTGGGATTATCGACGATATGACCCTTTATATTGAACGAAATACAAAAGGGAATATCATTGATGTATGGGCACTCCAATATTCTGTTACAGGTAGTTCGTTTACTGTAAGAGCGACTATGATTGATGCGGATAACCCTCTTGATAAGATCTCAGGAGAGATAACTTTGTATCAGATGAGTGGCACAAGCTGGAATAAAAAAACTACTAAAAGTTTTAGCAAGACTAATGTACGTAACGGGGTTATCTATACTTGGTCTGTCAAAAAGTGGGCCGTTAAAGAAAAATTTGAATATGACATAACAGTAACTGACAACGGATTGACTGAACAATTTGATAACAAAAATGAGAATAATTATTACCGATATAACTTTGTCGCAGGTGCCTTTGATGATATTACTCCGAACGGGGGAGAACGGCATCATTTTGTTTCGCAATCTGCGTTAAGTGAAAACGGCTATAGTACTAAAACTGCATATTCTATCAGAATGATGACGGCGGATCATAGAAATACTGGTAGTTACGGAAATCAGAACTATGTTAAACAAGAAAGCGCATTGTTAAAAAACAGACAATATGAGGACTTACTACAAAAAGAAGTCAATGATTTTAAGGCTAAACGGGACTGTGACGGAATTGAAAGAAATCTACAGTTGAAATACCATATGGAGATCATTACGTGCCTAGTTGAGTATGAAAAGCTCTTCGGAATTGCCTAAGGAGAAAAGTATGAAGGAAATTCCTATTATATTTCATGCTGGAATTGGATCATTACATATTCGGATGCCGCGGCAACAAATTGAAGAGACTATAAACCGCTTACATACTAAATTATCTCTACAGAGAGATAGCAGAGTTTTGATTGCAAAGGATCTAGAAGAGGATGGATACACTCGCTATCAGGATGACGCTTTCTTCTTTATGATTAAATATGAAAAGGATTCGGCAATTGAAATCTGTGTTCATCGTGCTCTCAGAGACGGAAATCATGCGATTGTAACACTTGGGGGAATGGATGCTTTTTGTACACCAGCAAAACAGTTAATAACCGAGTTGAAACGGTTTTCATCCTTTTCCTGCGATGCATCGGATGAGCGGTTTGGAACTAACTATGAGTTTGCCGATATCGGTATTCGACTGTGGCGTGAGGATGGCTCCGATGAATATGGCTGTTTCGATATAATAGGCATTAGTTAATAAAAGCAGCTACCAAATAGCAGCGGACACCGGTACTTCCTTCGGAAACGGTGGCGGTGCCATGACTCACATGGAAGCCCAGGGAACCCTACGGCAACGGTCTGTTCGTGTCCGAAGAACGCTACCAGCCGTGAGCAGATGGCGGCGATCTTGTGCCGCTATGCTCAATACAAAGAATATGATGTAACGGCCAGCGCGAACCTGTTCGGCTACTCTGTGTGACCCAGGTCACGGCTACACCTTGGTAACCCTCCGGTAGGCCAACGCTCGAGAATCTGGTCAGCGGCATCACCCTGCTCCCCCGCTGGCTTCCGCTACACGATCTCAGGTCGTGGTCATTGTGAGCAGTACATATCAAAATGAGAGCACGTAGACGGGAAGTGGGACGGTAACCGCCGTCCCACTTCTTTGTATCCAGAAAACCACTGGCTCAACGAATTCTCTTTTCCACCTTGTTTTCCACATTCGCGCAAAAACCGGATCAGCCATGGCCATTGTTCGCGCAGATAGTGCAGAGCCTTCCCAAGTGCCGACTTCGGTGGAGCCTTCTTCGTTTCTGCCCATGCCAACAAGGCGTCAAGAATCGGTTTTGCCCGTTCCTGCCGCTGTTTGTATCGTTCTTCTGCCGTTAAACAGGCAAACTCCTTCTCCAGCGCAAACAGGGCGCTGCAGTACCGCTGTCCTTCCAACGCTGTACTGCCGGCCTGCTCCTGTTTTGCCAGAGAGTTCACCGCTTCATCAAATTTGCGCCGCGCATGAGCCCAACAGCCCACTACGCGGATCTGCTCCGGCAGGCTGTGGTAGCCGGGATACCCGTCCGCATGAAGCCAACCCTGAAAGCCCTCCAGAAATACCTCCGCATTCTTCGGCTTCCGGTTGGGACTGTATTCATACAGAACAATGGGATGTTCTGAGTCTCCGCCTGTTCTGTACAGCCACATATAGCTCTTGCTCTGGGCGGATTTTCCCGGTTCCCGCAGCACCTGCAGCGTTGTCTCGTCCGCGTGGAGCACATCCCGCTGTACCAGCCGTTTGTGCAACTCCTCGTACACCGGCTTCAGCCAGTCTTCCGCTGCCCGCAATATCCAGTTGGACATGGTCTGCCGGGACAGCTTCACACCCTGCCGGTTCCATTCCTGCTCCTGTCGGTACAGCGGAGAACCCATTACAAATTTCTGCACCATAATATGGGCAATGGCCTCTGCTGAGGCATAGCTTCCGGAAATAACGGGAGCAGACTTCTCCGTCTTTACCACTGGTGTCTCTATGTTTTCTTCCTTGCAGCGCTTGCAGGCATAGGTATAGTACCAATCCTCCCGGATCTTTATCTGTGCCGGGATCATCACCAGGGAGCGCCGCACTTCCTTGCCTATCTCAACCATCTTGTCCCCACAGGAGGGGCACTCCAGTTCCGCAGCGCTCATTCGGTGCTCCACCACCTCCACCGGCACATCCTCCGGCAGAACTTCTTCCAGTCTGGAGGAACGTTTCTGTCTGGTATGGGCAGCAACAGTAGTTGTTGCCTGTGCCCTTTCCTCTGCGGCCTTCCATGCCTCCGCCTCGTTAAACAGCAGACTCAGCTGTTCATAAGCATCCTCGCTCAGTTTTTCAGAGGAGGAACCAAACTGCTTCTTACGGGACAGCCGGATCGCCTCCATAAGCTGCTCTACCTGCTTTTCAAGCGCAGAGATCCGTGCTCCCTGCGCTTGAAATCTCTCGTATTCCGCACGGGAAATGCTTACCATCTCCGTGTTGCTTATCTGCTCGTTTCCTGCATTTTTCATGGATAAATTATACCGTGAAATCGCTCAAAAGTCCAGTATTTTCAATGGATTACGCCGCTTTTCCACACTCAGACCATGCTCAACCCAACCACTGGACGATGTGCTTTCGGCTGTTCTATTTTCAGCCCCTCCATAAGCCACCGGTACTGCTGCGGCGTCAGGCTCCGTACTTCATTCTCTCTCCGGGGCCACTGGTATGCTCCACGTTCCAAACGCTTATACAGGAGAATGAAACCATCCTTTTCCCAGTACAGGCCCTTGATCCGGTCTCGCCGCCGCCCGCAAAACAGAAACAGCGTATTGGTGAACGGATCCAACTGGAACTGCTGCTGCACCATGCTGGCCAGACCATCTATTCCTTTTCGCAGATCTGTGTACCCGCAGGAGATATACACTTTATCTGCTCCTGTGAAGTCGCTCAGCATGTCCGCAGCAACTCCACCAGTGTCCGCAGCAATTCCGGATTTATTTCCTGATACAGATCAATGCTGCCACTCCCAATATTAAGTGTAGCGGTACATTCTGAAACATTTCGCAACGGCTGCGGTGCTGGCAGTTCCACAAACGCAGTCCCAGAACGCTCCACGCCGTCTTTCCTGCGAATACCGGACAGAACTTCTCGCTCCCACCGGTAATATGTTGTTGGGGTGACGCCTCGCTGGCGGCACCACTCACGCACCGAAAGGCCGCTGCTCCGGCAATCCTGTATTGCCAGACCCCACTCCTGCATCTTTGCCTGGTGTTTCACTTCATTGCTTGTCATACAGTTACACCGCCTAAAGTTAATAGTGGTGGAACGCTTCGATACGTTCCACCACTATTCTCTCATACCTGTCTACCCGGTCCCACGTTTGACGCTTACGAACCCTCTGTAGCACTGAGGGCAGAACCTCAGAAAAAAAGCGCCGGCCTTTTCAGACCGGCGCAACCAATTTTTCGCACCTAATGCACCTAACCCTATCCCCAATATCCCAAGGACAGCATTAGATCACTTCCGCAAAAGCAGGTCTTCTGATTTACGTATTAACAGGTCATATGCAACCTTATCAGGATCACTCCCAATGATTGACTTTCGCCACGCATATGGCCTCCACCTATACAGCGGTGGATACCGTTCCGGATTCACACCGGATCTCCTATTCTCCGTCATCACCTAACAAGAGTAGCGGCACTTCAGTGAGTTCCTTCTATTTTCTACCATAATATCACACTGTATTCCAAAATACAGCAGGTAAAAGGTTTTGCAATACAGTGGACAGAACTGCCCTGAATGAATTGCTGAAGAGCGATGTATCTTGACCTTGGTAAAGTTTTGACCATCTTCTATTGAGTGCAGCGATCAGGGGGGATATGCCTAAGCAGCCTGTTTTTTAGGGATTATTTTTTATGAGAGGTTGTATTTCTAGTTTAATTTCAATACGGTTTCCCAAATGCCCAATTGTGTATAGAGTTATGATACCGTCTAATCCCTCTGTGCTAATTACGATCTTTTGCATCCAAGGGCTCCCACCTTCTGTTCCAGTAAACTGAGAACTACCTTTGAATAAGGAGCTACTGAGTACCAATACTTTATTAGACTTTTCTGGCCACCAATGATCGGTCATTGATAGCTCGTACGGTAGGATAATTACCAATGGCTCCTCATTAACCATAACAGAGACTACTCCGCCACTTTCGACAGTATACTCAGTCTGCGAATCTTCGCTACCCACATAAATAATAAATTCATTTGGGATAATGCTTTTTCTATAATTTGGTGCGGCACTACTATGGAAGATGGGGAACAAAAAGCAAAAAATACAGGCTACTATAATTAACACCGCAATCAATATTGTCCGACGCATATGGCTACCTTGTTTTAGAAATAGCATCGCGCATACTTCCAGTATAGGAGGAATCCAGCACAATTATAAGAAATATCTTCTGGGTTAGATTCAACCCGAAGCGATACACCGGAACCTATATAAGGGTCAATCGCCACATAATATTTTGCGTCAGTGTAACGTTCATAGCCCTTTAACACCATAGAATGTCCGGTTTCTCCATCCGAAGTAAACAAACCCATATGGATGGGGTCATCGGCTTTAATGCGATCCTTTACATCAGTATAATCAAGCGCCGGTAGCTCACCAGGGTCGAGTCCCCAATGATTATATGCTAATTTCATCTCAGGCCAACTTGCACCACCTTCATATTCTCCTCCTCTCACATAATCGACAATATCTCGAGAAGTGAGGCTCAAGTCTTGTTTGTAGTTGATGACCATAGCACAACAGGCCGCCCAGCACCAGGAATTATCGAGTTGCAGTATGGGCTTAACTGCTAAAGAGCGATGTTCGAGTGGAGCGCCAGGGTCGGATCTAATTACAACAGGAGTTGGCAAGGAAGCCGTCAGATCTGTTGCGGATAAATGATTTTTGAAATCAACAGACTCTGTAATAGTGTCAAAAGCACAAGTACTATTACTAGCAAGCGCACAAGAGCTATTCTCTGGGCCTTCACATAAGAGGAAGGAGTGATTGTCGCTTAATGCAAAAAGATCACCTTGCATTTGGGTGATAATAAAGTCACCGGTTTGGGATCTGAAAAATTCATTCAGAGCTTCGGCAAAAGCCTTGCTGTAACTTGAAGTTATACGGCTACCCATGTCAGTCACTGTCAAAATTCCAACAACAGTTCCTGAGTATATTACCGGGAAATAGTAAGTGCTATACGAAGTATCATCCATGTATTGCTTAAAAGGATGACCAAGCATATAAAGAGAAAGATCGTTGACTGGAAGATCAAAACTATCTGGATTATGTACTGCGACTTGCAGATGCTCGACATAGCAGTTAGTGGCATAGGCAACTACATCTCCGGGTACACCTTCTGATAAAATATGAGGTGAATTCTTTGTATCCACGGCCAATGCAGAAATATTTACTGAAAAAATGATTAAAAGTATCAGGCTGGACAACATTGCGGAAGATATCTGTTTAAAGCCCTTCATAACCAGTTCCCTCCTGCTTAATTATTAAATTCTACCAAGTAACTGACCGGAGCATACTACGTCTTCAATAGGAGAAAGTGATGCTTATCATTTTAAACCGGCCCCCTTTGTTGTATAATTATCCTCATTTAATAACTTTCACTTCTATATGAATCTACGTATTAGCCAAAGTTGATAGAGAGAGTAAGTCTTAAGTAATGTATAACTTAGAGATCAAAAGAAGTGATTACTTAATTATACCCCATTGGACTCATCGCCTCAGCGAGTTGCTTTGGTCAATTAGATTTGATGTTTATTACATATCTCCAGCTAACCACATTGGAGCCGTATCGTCCTCTTCATGCTCTAAACGCCGTCTCTATTTATATATGACCGAAAAGATTTGGTTCTGACATAATTTCACAAAAATTTATTGGTAAAATTAAATAGAACTACTGATGCTTCGACCAACCGCGTTTTGGGCAATATAATTTTACCAAACAGGAGGATGGTAATATGGCCCACAAAGCGCTGGAAGAAATCATCGGCAGAAATATTGCAAGGTATCGGGAGGCGGCCGGGCTGACGCAGGCAACACTGGCCGAAAAGATTGGGATCAGTACCGCCTTTGTCTCCAGAGTGGAGCGAGGACAGAAAAGAATGAAGGTGGAGACGCTCTATGCCACGGCCAAGGCCCTCGATGTGAGTGTTGACGCCCTATTGAGCACGGACAGCTCCGCGGCACAGTTAGCGAACATCAACCAGCTTCTGGCGGGCCAGTCAGATGAGTATCTGGAGGGAATCGAGAGAATGATCCGGGTCTGCATCGAGGAATTTGAGCCGAAGGAAAAATTCCCATCGGAATCGTAATATGATATACTAAAGACGATGGGAAGTGATTGCTGCTATGATGTCTGATGAAAATGAGCTGGTCGAGCGTCTATACCGCTTGCACTTCAAGAAGTTATTTATATACGCCAATGCTGTGCTCAGAGATCCAGAGCAGGCAAAGGACGTAGTTCAGGATACCTTTCATGAAGCCCTGCGCCGTATCGATGTGTTTGCAACGCATGAGAACCCTGGCGGCTGGCTGATGAACACCCTGAAAAATAAACTCAAAGAAAACGAACGAACAAGACGGCGAGACCTCTGCCGTCTGCTTTCCTTGGACGCCGACTTTCCGGATAAGCGCAATCTTCCGGAAGAGCTGGTTGTTGCACAACCAGAACCACAAGAGGAATCCGTAATAGAGATCCTCGAACGGGTACTTACACCGGAAGAATTCAGGCTTCTCAAACGGTTGGTGTTTGACCGGGCCAGCCATCAACAGGTTGCGCAGGAGTTTGGCATTTCTGTTTACGCCAGCCAGAAGCGCCTGGAGCGGATCAGGGACAAGCTGTATACGGTATTCCCCGAGCGGAAGAGGCGGAAGAAAAAATAATTAAAAATTCTTGTCAGGATCCGCTTGAAACGGTCATATATATATGAAGGAGGTTCACGACATGGCTAAGAACAGTGAAAAATACGCCTATCTGAACCGGCTTAGTACCGAGCAGCTGGAAGAACTGCTACGTATGGACGTGGAAGAGTCAAAGCCAGGGAATGAGGACGTAGTTTTTCATATCCTGGAGGTGATTGAGCAGAGAGAAAATGAGCACCCGACGGGCCGCATCCCCGATGTGGACAAGGCTTGGGCAGAGTTCCAGGAGTATTACAATGTACCGGAGGGGGCGGACACCTCTCTGTACCCCTGCGAAACTGTCTCTGACGACAGTTCTGAGAATACGGCCGAGCATTGTTCTTGTCGCATGCCCCGCATGCGTCGGTGGCTCAAACAGGGGCTTGTTGCTGTGATCGCTATAGCTGTTGTATTTGGCGGGATAGTCGTAGCCCAAGCAGCAGGAGTTGATGTGTTTGGGACAATTGGACGCTGGACGAATAATGTGTTTCATTTCGATCTATCGGCAGATGAGACTAGCACGTCCACAGGCATCTATGTAGGCGAAGGTATATCTGAATATGCTGCCTTACAGGAGACACTTGCATCTGTTGGAATTGATGAAAATCTAGCTCCGACATGGTTCCCTGTAGGATTTAATGCATCAGATCCAGAGATACTTACTACAAACATCAATGATACAGTCTGTCTAGAGCTTTTCAATGAGAAGAACGGACAGTACATCAGCATAGAGATTATCCGATACAATACTGAGCAACATTTACAGGCAACTCAATTTGAGAAAGATGCGAATAATGTTGAGCAGTATTCAAATGAACATCAGACATTTTACATTTTATCAAATGCGGACACTATCACAGCTACTTGGTCAAACGATCTTATAATGATGCAGTTATCAGGAAATATCCCTAAAGATGATTTGAAAAAAATTATAGATTCTATCGGAGTGACATGAATTGAAAAAGATAATTGCTTCTTTTATGACAATGTGTATGTTTCTCTCGTGTAATGGTATGGCCCTCGCTGCGGATGTGGATCCCTTTGCTAGTTTGACACTTTCTAGGTATGTTGTAGCGGCCCTTTCTGGAGACAGCCGAGGTGAAATAATCATTAGCTTTAATGTAAAATCAAGTAAACCTTTGGCAACTTTGGGTGTAGAGTCTATTGATTTTTATACCAAGGATGGAGATTTTGTTGACTCAGTATCTGGATCAACTAGCAACGGGTTAGTAAGAACAAATAGTAGTATTCATAACAGTGATTTCGTTTACGATCTTCCTTCTGGTGAGTATTACTATGCTGAAGTAACCGTTTTTGCTCAAGTTGGCTCCGAATATGACAGTCGTACAGTCACTACATCGACCGTGTGGGTTAGATAATTTATATTCGCAGTTCTAAGGACTCCGGGATGGTGGAGACTATCCCGGAGCCTTTATTTCTGGTACGATAAAAATTTTCTCAATCTGATGGGATTTTTTAACTACAATTAAATGTGCCTCTTATGATGAGCTCGTGTTGCTGTGGTCTATGACTATAGCAACACGGGCTTTTCTCTTGATTAAACAAAACCGAATTGTGCATTATACATAGATTTTCACGCCCAAATGGAGCACAATGCTGATTTTACAGAAACCAGAGGAAAACTTTTTTTAACCGGAAAAGAACCTTCCGCTTTAACCTTTATACTTCAATCACAGGGCAAGACGAGGGCGGTGAGAGGAATGACCCCGTCAGAGCGGAGAAGCGAAATCCTACGCCTGCTATGCAAGAGGAGGCACGAAACAGCCATAAATCTTGCTACAGAGTTTAGTGTCTCTGAGCGGACGATCCGAAATGATTTGGTGATTCTCTCCTGCTATTACCCGATCCAAGTTACACGGGGACGATATGGTGGAGGGGCTCATCTACCAGAATGGTTCCACCTAGAAAACCGGATGTTATCTCCGGAGCAGGAAATACTTCTCCAAAAGCTGAAAACAGCCTTAGACGGGGAGGAACTCCAAATCATGAATAGTATTCTGGCCCAGTTTGCCCTGTATTGGGAGTATCGGTGACCTACCGATTTTCGTCCTGATCCTTGCAAATAGAATATCCGGCAGCGGGATACGTCCGCTGACGAGAGGCCCTCCGGGAGGAGGGCTGAAGCGACGCTGGAGGATGCGCCAAGACCACCTGTGCGGGAAACCGCATCAAAGACGGCCAAGAAAGGTGCAGAGCGGTGCCCATCCGTCCACAAAGCAGCCTGTGGCGGGCTGTTTCGCATTGAGGCTGGTTTATCCGGCCCGACCCTCGTCAGCAATCTGATAATGATACTCCTGTCCAGCCACAGCCCCGGGTGATACCGGGATCAAGCAATGGGGGCAGCTCGGAGAGATCCTCGGAGGGGTGAGATTCCCGTGATGTGTGCCAACACAGTCCGTCTGCTGCCGCCCAGGGCCCGGGAAGTAGTGTCGAATAGGGCCAACCAGCGAAATGTATTTTTGAGAGAATTAGAGGGGGCCGTTCTGCGGCCATACGCCTCATAACGGCCCCCATTTGAAAATGGAGATATGAAATGAACCACAACATTAACTATATCGGGATGATGAACCTCCTTCATCACCTCCAGAATGCCGGCCTTGTTAGTCGGAAGGAGGCCGGGAGGATCGCGGCCCGGCTCCGTGTAGAGACCGGGGCGGACGTCATATTTTCCCCCTGATTTTTGTTGCGTTTGGATATGGATATTTTGCGGATGTGCTGGTATTGTGTGTTGCTGACAGGAGATTCCTGTAATATGAGAAAATCCGGCATTTGAACAGAAAAAGGACATTCCGTACAATGGTAAACATGCAGGGTCAAGCGCCCTAATTGAATCAACCATTGAAAGGAATGTCCGAGATGAGTGTAGCACAGAACGAGAAAATCCGTCAAGTCACAGAGACAACAATGGTCATTGGAGTGGATATTGCCAGCGATACCCATTGGGCAAGAGCGTTCGACTGGCGCGGCCTTGAACTGAGTAAGGCAGTCAAGTTTGAGAACAGCGCAGAAGGCTTTCACTACTTTCTGTGCTGGGCATCTGAGTTGGCAGCAGAACAGAAGAAGGGCAGAATCATGGTGGGGCTTGAGCCAACGGGACACTACTGGTTCACTCTGGCGGCGTATCTGCAAGGGGGCAGTATGAAGATGGTGCTGGTCAATCCATACCATGTGAAGCGCAGCAAAGAACTAGACGATGGACATCCCAGCAAGAGCGACAAGAAGGATCCAAAGACAATCGCAAAGTTGGTGCTGGAAGGGCGCTATGTACTCCCATACATCCCATAAGGGCTGTATGCGGAACTGCGAGTCGCCATGAACTGCCGCTGGAGAGTACAGAAAGAGCTCACTTCAGTGCAGAATCAAATCCAGCGTTGGCTAAAAATCTACTTTCCAGAGCACAAAACTGTGTTTGGGGAATTTGAGGGTATTGGAAGTATGGCGCTGCTTCATGCAGCACCGCTTCCCTCCGATTTGGTCGCTTTAGGCGTAGATGGAATTAACCAGATATGGCGACAGATGAAACTACGTTGTGTTGGCCTTAAAAGGGCTCAAAGGGCCTTTGAAGCGGCCCAAAACAGCGTTGGATGCACAACGGGTATTGAAGCGGCCCGCATGGAGCTGCAAATTCTGCTGGAGGACTATGACGCTAAACTTCAGCAGTATGAGCGTATCATGAAGGTTGTGGAAAGCCTGTGCAGGCAAATCCCAGAGGTGGAAGAACTTCTTAAAATCAAAGGGATTGGTCTCATCACTGTCGCTGGCATCTTTGCTGAAGTTGGAGACCTCCGGCGCTTCTCATCCCCACGCCAACTTCAGAAACTGGCAGGACTCGCCATCACTGAAAACAGTTCTGGTAAACATAAAGGCCAGACGGAAATCAGCCGGCGAGGGAGAGCGCATCTACGAGCAATCCTGTTCCGGGCAGTGATGCCGCTGGTGGCGAGAAACGAGGAGTTTCAAAAACTCCACCATTACCTCACAACGAGGGCAGAAAACCCACTGAAGAAAATGCAGTCAATCATTGCGATATGCTGCAAGCTGCTTCGGGTGTTCTACGCAGTAGCCACAAAGGGCTGTGCATACAGCGCCGAGAAAATGCTTGCTGACATCCGCAGAAACCAGCCGCTGAAGGCTGCGTAACTCACTTACAGGAAGTGTCTCCCTGTTGCGTTGCGGAGAGACTTACAGAGCTTCCGTTCCAATTGATTACACAAAAATACAGAGCCGGTAGTTGGTCAATGTAAATCGCCATTAGAGCTTAGACTCGGTACAGGAGAATGACTGACACCACTTTGCAGGCAAGCAGGACGAAGGAATATAGGGCAACGACCCTGATAGAAATGGGAGGTTTGCTGCTGCAAAAGATGTGGTTTACCGTATGGCCTGTCATCCAGAAACCACTGGACGCTGGCTTTGCTGCACCCATTTTTCGTAGGAACCTGCACTTGATGCTGTTCCTGTCTGTATCCTGCTCTGTATGAACTTGTGTAATCCTGCGAAAACGAGAGTATCACTGAGAATAACTAAGACTATATAGGGAGGCGATTTCGTGGACGAGCAGAAGAAAACCAGCGGTTCCCTGGCGCTGAACGGTGCGCCCCAGGTGATTACCATCCCGCCCAGCGACACGGTCAGAGGCCGGAAGCTGCGGGTAGCGGCCTACGCCCGGGTAAGTTCCAACTCGGAGGATCAGCTCAACTCTTTTGCAGCCCAGAACGCCCACTACACGGAGCTCATCACCGACAACCCGGAGTGGGAGTTCGTGGACGTGTACGCGGACAAGGGCATCACTGGCACCTCAGCGGAGAAGCGTGACGACTTCCAACGGCTCTTGGCGGACTGCCGGCGGGGCCGGGTGGACAAGATCCTGGTGAAGTCCTCCTCTCGGTTTGCCCGGAACGCCAAGGAGTGTCTGGAGACCGTCCGGGAGCTGAAGGCCCTGGGGGTCGGGGTATGCTTCGAGGAACAGTATATCGACACCTCTGAACTGGCCGGTGAGTTTCTCCCCGCCATCTTCGCCATGATGGACCAAAAGGAGAGCGAAAACATCGCAGACAACCTCCGGTGGAGCATCGACATGCGGATGAGGGCGGGAAAGTACAACACCTGCACCGCACCCTTCGGATACCGCCTGGTCAAAGGGAAGCTGGAACTGATCCCCGAGCAGGTGCCAATCATCCGGTATATCTACGAAGCGTACCTGTCCGGCAAGACGGCGGGGGATATCGCAGCGGCGCTGAACCTGTTCTCTGAAGGAAAACCCTGGAAGCCACAGCGGATTGACTACATCCTCACCAATGAGCGGTACAGCGGCAACGCCTTTCTGCGGAAACGGTATACGACGGATACCCTGCCACGCAAAATTAAGTATAATCATGGCCAAAAGCCCATGTACTTTGTGGAAGGGATCAACGAGGCAGCGATTTCCCAAGAGGTGTTTAATAAAGCACAGGAATTGCGTCGGAGGCGCGGGGACAGCCAGGTGCCCGGAATCGCAGGCCAACGTCCCCTTGCCAATGGCTGGCTATATTGTGGCTGCTGTGGGAAGGCGCTCCGCCCTAAATGTATAAACAGGAAATGGTACATGGCATGTCGTGGACATGAAGAATCCACGGAGTTGTGCGACCTCCCGCCCATTGCTGAGGAAGCGGCAGTATCAGCAGTGCTCCACCTGTACTATAAGCTCCGTCACCAGGGAGTGCCTATCCTCACCCAACTGCTCGCAGATCTCCAGAACGCCCGGAAGGGTAAGCTGCTCTGGAGCCTGGACATCGTGGCACTCAACCAGAAAATTGCAAACGTCACCCGTCAGGATCGACTGTTGGCCCAGCTCAAACAGCAAGGGCTTGTTGACCCTGATATTTTTATCTCCCGCCGGAACGAGCTGGCGGAACAACTCCGCGCCGCAAAGCTGGAGAAGGGACGCTTCCTGGAGTCCGAGGAGGATCAGACGATCCAGCGGACCCAGGAGCTGATCGAAGCCCTGGAGGCCGGGCCGGACTTCCTGGACGCCTTCGATGGGGAGCTGTTCCGCGAGCCCGTGGACAAGATCATCGTGGGGAGCAATGACCGCCTGCGGTTCCGGCTGGTCAACGGCCTGGAACTGACAGAGCCTATCGAAAGGACAGTGCGGTGATGGGGAGCAACCGGAAAAGGCCCTTCGGCTACAAAATGGAGTTTGGGGAGATCGTGCTCCACCCGGCAGAGGCGGAGACAGTGCGCTGGATCTACGACCACTACCTGGCCGGGGCCAGCTACAACGCCCTGGTAGACAAGCTCCGGGAGAGAGGCATCCCCTATGACGGGGACAAGCCCTGGAACAAGAACATGGCCGCCCGTATTCTGGCGGACCGCCGGTACACCGGCGAGGGTGGATTCCCGTCCATCATCCCAGAGGGGCAGTTCCACATGGTGCAGGCACAACGGCAGGAGCGGACAACGCCCTGCCAAAAGAGCCCAGCCCAGAAGGAACTGCGG